>WNGN01002663.1_pt1 | contig 26523 bp, 21 predicted proteins | sample 5400561 | NCBI WGS metagenome assembly WNGN01 (sample SAMN13153379, study PRJNA577476) | soil metagenome | isolation source: 115 cm soil or saprolite under Garry oak tree replicate 2 | place: USA:California | collected 2016-06-15 | reverse complement strand
TTGCTCCGAGAGTGGCTTTCGCAGCGCCGTTTTGATGTAGCTGTGTGCGATTTTCTCTCCAGCGCACTGAACTTCCCGCGCCAGCTCGCCACTCCTACTGTGCTCTTCCAGCACAATGTGGAAACCGTGTTGTGGAAGCGCAAAGCGCAGTTCGAGGTGAAGTGGCTGGACCGCATGATTTCAAAAATCGAATACGCCAAGATGGTCCGTTTTGAACCGGCACAGGTACGCCGGTTTCATCACCTGATCGCTGTCTCCGAGCAGGACCGCCAGTCCATGAGTTGGATGTGCGATCTATCGCACATCAGCGTGGTTCCTACCGGCGTCGATCTGGGGAAATATCAATACCACACCAATCAGCGGCCTAGCGGCCCTCTTGTGATTTTCACGGGATCAATGGACTGGGAAGCGAACATCGACGGCGTGGAATATTTCTGCAAAGACATTTGGCCACGCGTGCTGGCCCAGGTTCCCGAAGCGCGATTCCGTATCGTTGGGCGCGATCCTCATCCGCGAGTGAAGAGGCTGGCATCTGAGTCTGTGGAGGTAACCGGTACGGTGCCTTCGATTGTCGACCACTTGCGCGCGGCTGCGGTCTTTGTCGTTCCTCTGCGCATTGGCGGAGGCACCAGAATTAAGATTTATGAAGCTATGGCGATGGGCAAGGCGACGGTTTCAACAACCGTAGGAGCGGAAGGACTGGATGTGCAGCATGGCCGCGACATCCTGCTAGAGGACGATCCGGCGGGCTTTGCGGAAGCCATCGTGAAGCTGCTGCGGGATGAAGTTCTGCTCCGAAGATTTGAAGCCGCCGCTGCCGCCACGGCACGCCAATATGACTGGTCTGTGATCACCGAGCGTTTCATCGAGGTTCTTGACAAAACCATTCGGGCGGCCGAGGCGACAAGTGCACTCTCGCCGCAGATCGAGACCGTGAGAGCGTGAAGGCATGGCGGAAGACGTCAAAGTAAAAACCGAATCGCAGAGCCTGGCGGCGGCGAAACCGGCGAGCTTCCATCATGTAGGATTTGCAGTCGCATCAATCGAGAAGCTGGCAGCGGGTTTTGCTCGGTCATTAGGCGCCCATTGGAATGGCGAAATCATTCATGATCCCTCGCAGGAAGCACGGGTCGCGTTCCTGTATTGCGGTGATCAGCGTAATCCAGCCGTCGAACTGGTGGAACCGGCTGGCGAAACGTCATCGTTGCACAAATTTCTCAATCGGGGTGGCGGTCTGCACCATATCTGTTATGAAGTGGACTCTCTGGATGATCAATTACGCGAGAGCCGCGCCGGAAAATGTCTAGTGGTGAAGAATCCGCTTCCCGCAGTAGCGTTTGGCGGACGGCGTATTGCCTGGATTTATACGCCGGAAAAACTGCTCGTCGAGTATCTTGAACGCTAGCTCGTTGGAGCTATGAAGTGAACACTTCGGAGCTTCGCCAGGAAATTGACCGGTGGATCGCAGCCGATGACGTTGCGGGCGCAACGCGGTCGCTTGCCGAGCTTTGGGCGAAAGATAATTCCTCCCCGGCCGCGTCGTTTCTCTGTTCGCGATACGAGCAACTTCGTCCCACGCTGAATCTGCCCCCCTATCGTTTGGCAATCCTGCGTTCATTTACGGTCGAACCTATGGTTCCCTTGTTGCGTGCCGCCGCTTTCAGCGCAGGAATTGACCTGACGGTTCGGCTCTCCGAGTTCAACGCACATGCGCAGGAGATTCTTGATTCGGCAAGCGCTCTGTACGATTTTGCTCCAGATGTGGTGATCCTCGCCGTGCAGACCCGCGATGCTGCGCCTGACCTCTGGCGTGATTTTCCCGCGCTCACCTCCGAGCAAATTCAGGCAGCCATAGACCGTGTCACAGGGGAATTTCGCAATTGGGTACACGTGTTTCGGGAGCACAGCCAGGCTCATTTGATCATCCACAATTTTGAGCAGCCAATTGCAGTGAGTCAGGGCGTGCTGGACAATCAGCTCCAAATGAATCAATCCTCTGCGATCCGCCAACTCAATGAGGGGCTCCGCGGATTAGCTTCCCAGCAGCCTGGAGTTTACATTCTCGATTACGATGGCCTGGTCGCGCGCCATGGCCGCGCGCACTGGCATGACGAGCGCAAATGGCTGATGGTTCGACTTCCAATTGCGGCGCACAATTTGAATCATCTTGCTAATGAATGGCTACGCTTTCTACACCCGCTTACCGGTAAAGTTGCGAAGGCGGTAGTTGTGGACCTCGATAACACTCTGTGGGGAGGAGTGATCGGCGAGGACGGAATTGCCGGAATTCAACTCGGCAGCGAGCATCCTGGTGGCGCATATCAGGACCTTCAGCGCGCGCTGCTCGATCTCCATCATCGAGGCATTCTGCTCGCAATCTGCAGCAAGAACAATGCTGACGATGCCATGGAAGCGTTGCAGAACCATCCCGGCATGCTGCTCAAGCCGGAGCACTTCGCGACGATGCGCATCAACTGGGGTGACAAGTCGCAGAATCTGCGCGAGATTGCTGCCGAACTGAACGTCGGTATCGAATCGCTGGCATTCGTGGATGACAATCCAATCGAGCGCCAGCAGATTCGTACCCAGGTTCCGGGAGTGCTTGTGATCGAACTGCCCCATGATCCGATAGAATTTGCCCGCGCAATTCGCGAGTGTCCACGCTTCGAACGATTGTCGCTCTTAGCTGAAGATCGTCAGCGCAGCGAGTATTACCAGAAAGAGCGCGAGCGTGGACGTTTGGAGCAGACCGTCAGCTCACGCGAGGATTTTTACCGTTCGTTGCAGCAGGAAGTAGAAATCGCTCCCCTGGACAAATCTACTCTTCCCCGCATTGCGCAGCTCACCAATAAGACCAACCAGTTCAATCTCACTACGCACCGTTACACAGAGCAACAGATTTTGGAACTGGCCTCATCGCCAGATTGGAATTGCTTTTCATTACGGGTTCGCGACCGCTTCGGCGACAATGGCCTGGTGGGCGTGGCGATCACGCGTAAGCAGGAGAAGACTTGCGAAGTCGATACTCTGCTCATGAGCTGCCGGGTTATCGGGCGGACTGTGGAGACCGCTTTCCTGTCCTTTCTCGCCGAACACGCCCGCAAACAGGGTGCGCATCAGCTACAGGGATGGTTCTTGCCGACCAAGAAGAATGCTCCAGCGCGGGATTTTTATTCCAGCCACGGCTTCCAGGTGCTGGAGCAGAATGGCCATGGCACGTTGTGGGGACTCAACTTAGAACAGAGTCAGGTTGCCTGCCCGGAGTGGGTTCGGCTGCATATCGTGAATGGAGACAAGGGGTGAGCGCGCCGTTCTTCGAAAGAGTTCGCGGCATCGCTGCCGATATTCTGGAGGTCCGCCCGAACCAGATCACGCCACAATCGTCCTCGGAGAATATTGAAACCTGGGACTCCGTTCATCACTTGAATCTGATTCTCGCCTTCGAGCAGGAGTTCGGAGTGCAGCTTGAGCCGGAAGAGATCGATGAGATGAATAATGTCGAGCGGATCATCAGCATTCTGGAGCAAAAGCTCAACCACCACGGCTAATCTTCAACATGGCGATTGCCATCCAGCCCTACAGCGCAGACCTGATTCCGGCAGTAAAAGGTTTCAACCAACGCCTTGTGGCGGGCGGCGTTGCTCCAGAATTCCATTTTCCGGAAAACAATATTCCGCACTGGCTGCCAAAGCTCGAAGGCCGCCGTATTCACCAGGAATACTATCTTGCCGTGGACGGAGATTGCGTGCGCGGCGGGTTCATCTTGAAATATCAGGATTTCTTCTTCCACGGGAAGCCGCAGCCGGTGGTCTATTATCATCTGCCTATTTCCGAAGGCATCGTAAACAAGGCTTATGCCGGCGTGGGCGTGCATATGTTACGAAGCGCACTCAAGTTGCAGCCGATGTTGTTTGCCCTCGGCATGGGTGGCTTCGATCGCCCTCTTCCGCAGATGCTTAAAGCCATGGGATGGAGTCTCTGCGCTGTGCCGTTTTACTTCCGCGTGAACCACCCAGCAAAATTCCTACGCGGGATCGCACCTCTGCGTGAAACTAAGAGCCGGCGCCTGCTCCTCGACCTGGCTGCGGTTACTGGCGTGGGATGGGCCGGAATTAGATTAATTAATAGTCTTCGCACCAGCAGCCCAGAGCGCGGATTATTCGTCGAGCAAGTCGAAGGCTTTACTGAACGCGACAATGACCTTTGGAAACAATGCCGCGAGCGCTACAAATTAATCGCCGATCGTGCTTGCGCAGCCCTGAACGTGCTCTATCCTCGGAGCAAGAATTTTCTCTGTATCAGGATCAACCGCGCGTCAGGGTTCATTGGCTGGGCTGTGCTGCTGGACACTCAAATGCGGGACAACAAATACTTCGGCAACATGCGGCTTGGATCAATTGTCGATTGCCTGGCGCTGCCGGAAAATGCGCTTGCAGTGATGCAGGCCGCTACGCAGTTTTTGGAACAGCGCGGAGTTGATCTGATCATTTCCAACCAATCTCATCACGCCTGGGGCGGCGCATTGAAGTCCAGTGGCTTTCTGGAAACGCGATCGAATTTCATTTTTGGTGCTTCCAGGCCGCTGGCCGAACTGCTCTCACCATTTCAGAACAATCAGAACCAAGTCTTCCTGAATCGCGGGGACGGCGACGGACCGGTGAATCTGTGAATAAAGAGGTAGATTCGACGGTGTATCTGATGTACCACGAACTCGAGCTCCCCGGCCGTCCACTCTGCCAAAACGAACCGGGATATGTTCGCTACGTTGTGAAGCTGAAGGATTTCGAATCCCAGACGGAATGGCTGAAAACCAAATCCTGGCTCGGCATGAGCGTGAGTGAGGCACTCTCGTCGTCGAATAAACGCGGTGTCGCCATAACGTTCGACGACGGCTGCGAGACAGATTTCCTCAGCGCTGCGCCAGCTCTTAAACAAGCAAATTTCAACGCGACGTTCTATGTGACCGTCGGTTTTCTTGGAACGCCTGGCTACATGTCGTGCAGCCAGGTGCGGCAATTGGGCGATCTGGGCTTCGAGATCGGATCGCACTCCATGACTCATGCTTACCTTAGCGATCTCTCTGATGACGCTCTTCAAGCTGAAATTGCAAATTCCAAAAATGAATTGGAGCAAATGACCGGTCGCTCCATCGAACACTTCTCCTGCCCCGGTGGACGGTGGGATAAACGAGTGGCACGGTTCGCACGGCAAGCTGGATATCGGTCCGTTGCAACCAGCCGCTCGGCCGCAAATTCGTCTGGCAGTGATCCATTTTGCCTAGGGCGCGTGTCAGTTATGCGCGCAACGGATCTTCGTACATTTCAGCAGCTCTGCCAGGGTCACGGCCTCTGGAAGTTGCAGGCACAAGATCTGATTCGCGCGACCGCAAAAAGCATCTTCGGCAATTCCAGCTATGATCGTGTGCGTTCGGTCTTGCTCGGCCGAAATCAGTAACCCTTACTCGCTTCCTACTGCACATTCAATCTGTCCCAGAAGTGCTGTGTACTTCAGTTCCCTCACAAGGACACTCCCTCCGGTTATCTGTCTCTTCCGTACAGTCCCACATAGATTGCACCAAGGACTCGAACCTCTTGGTCCCCTCAATTTCCGATTCGAGGAACAGTGCAATGGCTTTCGTTTTCGCACGCCCCGTCTGGTCAACGCCAGCCGCTTCAAGATTGGGGAAGTGGTTAAAAATTGCCAGCGGCCTTCTTCTATTCTCAGCTTACACAGCTATTACCACCTCCTGTGGCCTTCCGGCTCAGAGTGCCAATCTTTCGGCGGCGGGCGCCAGCAGTAAGTTGAGCAGCTTTGAGTTTGCGAACCACGGCTGGGGCGGCCACATCAGGGTTTCCGTCAGTCTGCCTCCAGCAACAGTTGGAAACGCATATAACGCTGTTGTTTCCGTGAGTGGAGGCACGACGCCGTACCAGTTTTCCGTGGTTTCGGGATCACTTCCAATCGGCCTATCCTTGAACCCCAGCGCAGGTACAATTTCCGGCATCCCAGTGACCGCAGGGACCTACAAGTTCACGGTTCAAGTGGTCGACGCTGCCGGCCTAAGCGATGAGAAACGATTCATGCTTTCGGTTGCAGCTGCACCGGTTGCTCCTGCCGTGAGCGTTCAGATCTCACCGCTCAGCCCGACTGTCTCTTCCGGCACTGCGAAACAGTTCAACGCGACCGTCAGCAACACGAGCGATACCGCGGTGACATGGAGCACAACTGTCATTGCGAGGAGCGTTGCAGATCCAACCAAAGCTGCTGCAACGACGGTAACGATAACTGTGAGCAGCCCTGTTGTACCGCCCCAATCGACGGGATTCGATGGGCCAGCAGAGTTGCCCAGAGTTTACGTTCAAAGCGCTATAACGGACACGCCAGCCCCCGGCAACATTATGACCGTCAACGCCGGAGGTAACTTGCAGAACGCGCTGAATGCTGCCAATTGTGGTGACACGATTTTGCTGCAATCAGGTGCGACCTTTAGCGGGTTCTTCACTTTGCCGGCGAAGCCGTGTGACGAGAGCCACTGGATAATCATTCGTACTAGCGCGCCGGATTCCAGCCTGCCGCCGGAGGGCACGCGGCTTACTCCCTGCTACGCTGGTGTTTCTTCGCTTCCCGGCCGGCCTGCTCTGAATTGCAGTACCACGCAGAATGTGCTCGCCAAAATCTCAGTTCCAGGCACGGGTAGCGGGCCTCTAGTTTTCGCTTCAGGCGCAAACCACTATCGCATGATTGGGTTGGAGCTAACTAGAACCGTTGGCACAGGAATCGTCTACTCTCTGGTCTCTCTAAAAACCGGCGGAACCGCCGATCACCTCATACTCGACCGCATGTGGCTGCATGGCACATCGCATGATGACACCACGCGCGGAGTCCAGTTCGGAGGCAGCCAATATGTTGCCGTAGTCGATTCCTTCTTCACCGATTTCCATTGTGTCGCAATGACTGGCTCGTGTACCGACTCTCTCGCCATTGGTGGAGGAATCGGCGACAACCCGATGGGACCGTACAAAATCGTGAATAACTTTCTGGAATCGGCAGGGGAAAACATACTTTTTGGCGGCAGCGAAGCCACGTTGACGCCCGCCGATATCGAAATTCGGCACAATCACATGTATAAACCTCCGATCTGGAGGCAAGGTGAACCAGGGTTCGTGGGGGGAGCAGATGGCAATCCGTTTATCGTGAAGAACCTGTTCGAGCTAAAGAATGCTCAGCGGGTCCTATTCGAAGCCAATGTTCTGGAATACAGTTGGGGCGGATTCTCCCAGTCCGGGTATGGAATCTTGCTTACTCCGAAGAATCAGAGCGGGCTGAACGGAACCAATCTCTGCCCGCTGTGCCAAGTGACTGACGTCACGATTCGCCTAGTGATGGTCAGCCACGTCGCTGCTGGGTTGCAGATCGCTAATATTCGATCCGACAACGGTGGCGCGCCACTCGACGGTCAGCGCTACAGCATCCACGATCTTGTTATTGACGATATCGATGGGATGAAATACCACGGCCCTGGTCAGTTCGCTGAACTCATGACAGGCAATCAGGAAGTCCCGCTCCTGCAAAATGTTTCCATCACCCATGTAACCGCGTTCCCACCGAAGACGATGTTCGGCATTGGCGACTTATCGGGCACAAAAATGGCCAATTTTGTGTTCAATAACAGCATCATCAGCGCTGGCGCGTATCCGGTGTGGTCGAACGGTGGTGGTACCGCTAACTGCGCTTACTATGACAAACCCATCATTACATTCAATGCGTGTTTTGGTCCCTACTCATTCACCAATAACGCGATCATTGCCGCCCCCACTTCATATCCGTCTTCGCTGTGGCCAGCAGGCAATTTCTTTGCCGCGGATCTTACGGCCGTTCAATTCATAAACTACAACAATGGGAATAAAGGGGACTATCACCTGCTGCCTTCGAGTCCGTACAAGAATGCGGGAACCGACGGTAAGGACCTGGGAGCCGATATAGACGCTATTCTCGTCAGCACAGCGGACGCCTACTAACGGGCGGCGGGGGCCGGCGATTCAGCACGGTGATGAACTTCCGTAAATACACAGACCGTCGAATACTTTTACTTTTGCGCCTGCAACCTAAGTTCATTGTGTCCCGGGATTCGGTTTTGCACCTCCCCCATATATAGTATAAATGTGGTGGCGCGTTAGTCTTGAGATGCGTTGCCGCTGGGGGCGAATCCCTTCTCGTGGTGGTGTAATGGTCGAATCCAAGATCTTCAGAATGTCCCGTTCCATCTCTTCTGCTTATTCCCCAAGATGCTATTTGAAACGTGCATGCCTAAAATCAGTCTTGCTGATTGTAGGTGGGATTCTGTTTGCTACGCCCGTGGGCGGCTTCGGATCCGATAGAAGCAACAGCTCTGCGGCGGCCTCGGGCTTTGATGGCCCTGCTGAGCTGCCGCGTGCCTATGTCAAAAGCTCTCTTTCGGACACGCCGTCTCTGGGCAGGACCCGCGTTGTCAAGAGTGGAGGCGACCTTCAGGCCGCGATCGAACAGGCTGCCTGCGGCGACACAATTCAACTGGAAGCCGCGGTTACATTCGCCGGCAAGTTTGTTTTTCCCTATAAGAAATGCGACGACTCACACTGGATTACCATCCGCACTAGCGCACCCGACTCCGCTCTTCCAACAGAAGGGACTCGTCTGACGCCGTGTTATGCTGGCGTTGCTTCACTTCCTGGGCGGCCGGATTTCCATTGCGCCTTGGTCAAGAACGTCCTGGCAAAGCTTCAATTTGACGGACGAGGCCGGGTCGGTCCGATCGTTTTTACGCCGGGCGCAAACCACTTCCGGTTTATCGGCCTGGAGATAAGCAGGGCGGCTGAATTGACGGTCAATGCTTTGATCTCTCTCGAGCCTAAAGGCACCGCAGACCATTTGTTGTTCGACCGCATGTGGATCCATGGCCTGGCACAGGAGGAGACCACCCGTGGCATACAACTAGGCGGCAGCCAGTACGTGGCGGTTGTCGATTCCTTTTTTACCGATTTTCACTGCATTTCGAAATCGGGATCCTGCACGGATTCCCAGGCTATCTCCGGAGGAAGCGGCAGCAATCCCATGGGGCCGTACAAGATTGTAAACAATTTCCTGGAGGCCGCTGGTGAGAACATACTCTTCGGCGGGGGCCCCGGGACGGTTTCCCCTACTGACATTGAGGTGCGCCGCAATCACATGTTTCGGCCGATGAGCTGGAAGTTGGGTGAGGCGGATTTTGTGGGAGGCAAGGACGGAAATGCGTTCATCGTGAAGAATGTTTTCGAGCTGAAGAATGCACAGCGGGTGCTCCTGGAAGGCAACATCCTGGAGAACATATGGGGTGGCTTTACCCAAAATGGATTCGCAGTCCTACTGACGCCCAAGAATCAAGTCCCCAACGTTTGCCCGCTATGCCGCGTCACTGATGTCACCATCCGATATAACTGCATTCAACATATGGCAAGCGGGTTTCAGATCGCTAATGTTCTTTCCGACACGGGCGGTGCGTCCACTGATGGCGGACGCTACAGTATTCACGACAACATACTTGAGGACATCGATGGCAAAGCATACAAAGGCTTCGGCAATTTTGCCCTGATATCGAATCAGACACCGCAACTGCACGATGTTAGCCTGGACCACAATACGGCATTCCCGCCCAATGCCCTACTCAACGTCGGCGCCAGAGCTTCCGGCCCAAAGATTGCCAATTTTGTTTTCACGAACAATCTTGTCGCGTCCGGACAGCGTGGGATCATTTCGACTGGGGGCCGAGACAACTGCGCCTTTCAGCCGGAGAGACAAGGTCCCGAAGGGGTGCTGGCGAGCTGTTTCAGCAATACGACATTTACGCATAATGCGATTGTGGACGGAAGCGGATTTCCCAAGGGCAACATCGCTTTGAAAGACTTACCTAGCGTCGGCTTTTCCGCCGTTCGCGGGGACAAGGTCATGGATTACCATCTCCGGCCCGACAGCCGCAGCCGTCGTGCGGGAAGCGACGGCAAAGATTTGGGAGCGGACGTCGACGCCGTCGAAAGGGCTACGGCGGGTGTGTCGAGGAAGTTCCCGACCCGATTGTCACGGCGAACCATGTTCTCATTCGTCCGATCTATTCGCTGATCAGCAGCGGCACTGAGACGGCGAGCATCCACCAGGAAGGTATCCTCAGGGCTGTAGCCGAAAACCCTTCCCACCTGAGAAAGATTTGGAATGTTGTTAAAACGCAAGGTCCTCTTCGTACTTTCTCGGAAATCAAAGCGAAATTCAGCGAGTTCGCGGTGCTTGGCTACTCTGGCGCCGGAGTCATTGTGGATAAGCACGGAACAGTAACGAACTTGGAAATCGGCGATCGAGTCGCCTATGGTGGCGAGGGCACCGGCCACGGAGAAACCATCCTTGTGGGTCGTAATCTCGTCGTGAAAATTCCCGATCCGGTTCCGTTCGAGCACGCCTGCTTCGCCACTTTGGGGAGCATTGCCCTGAATGGCACGCGGATAGCAAACGTCTCTCTAGGGGAAAAAGTTGCTGTCATCGGCTTGGGCCTAGTGGGACAGTTGATTGCACAACTAGTCCGGTTGCAAGGTGGGTTCGTGATTGCAACCGACCTGAAGGCCGACCGCGTCGAGCTAGCGCGCCGCCTCGGCGCAGATTCGGCCCTCGAAGGCGGAACACAATTTCGCGAGCAGATAACCGCATTGACGGACGGAGTCGGTGTCGATTGTGTAGTCATTGCGGCGGCGGCGCATTCTGCTGCTCCATCTCAACTCGCGGTCGATATTTGCCGCGACCGCGGACGTATCGTTGACGTCGGCGCTGTCGAGCTCACGTTCCCCTGGTATGACATGTACCGAAAAGAAATTCAGCTTCTCATGGCACGCGCCTATGGCCCTGGCAGCTATGATCCGCAATACGAACAGAAGGGCCAGGATTATCCTCTGGCGTACGTGCGCTGGACAGAGAATCGCAACATGGAAGAATTTTTGCGTCTCGTCTCAGTGGGACGCGTCCAGATCGGGCCCCTGGTAACTCATGAATTCCCGCTCGAAGACGCGCCTAGCGCATACGAAACCATTATGGATCCGGTGATCAACAGCCTGGCCGTTTTGCTGCGCTATCCGGCCGCTGAATCGCAGCAGCCTGCATCGGATTTCCAGCCGAAGCGCAGAATTGATATCCAGCCGTCTCCGACTAGCTCGCCCACGTTGGGCGTCGCCCTGCTCGGCGCCGGTAACCTGGCGCGCTGGGTGCATCTGCCGAACCTCAAGAAGATTTCCGGCGTGCGGTTGCGGGCAGTTCACTCTTCCAGCGGCGCCCGAGGCAAAAGTTACGCAAAGCGCTTTGGAGCGGAATACTGCGCGTCAGATTACGAAGAGATTCTGAGGGACCCTACAATTCAGGCTGTGGTGATCGTGAGCCGGAATCCCCTGCATGCGCCTCAGGCGCTTGCGGCTCTACGCGCAGGAAAGCACGTATTCATCGAAAAACCAATGGCGTTGACGGAAGATGAATGCCGTGAACTGTGGACCGCTGTTGAAGATAGTGGCAAGCATCTGGCTGTCGGCTTCAACCGTCGTTTTGCGCGATCTTACGTAGCTTTGCAAAAACAGTTGGCGGGGCGCGCTGGTCCGGCTGTGCTTAACTGTCGCGTCAATTCGCCCGGGATCTCCGGCTCCTACTGGATGGCCGATCCTGCCATGGGTGGCGCGATTCTCGGCGAAGCCTGCCATTTTGTTGATCTCCTGTATTGGCTGTTGGGATCTGAGCCGGTTGCGGTATCCGCTTTTTCGCTGCCCACCGGAAAGAAAGATCCAATTGGAGAGAACAATCTCGTTGCCAGTTTTCGCTTTGCGGATGGCTCAGTCGGCAATCTCACTTACTGCACTGTGGGCAGTCGTACCTCTGGGGGCGAACGCGTGGAAGCTTTTGCTCCCGGCATTGGAGCGACTGCAGAAGACTTCAAGCGCGTCACAGTGCGAACGTCAGTGGCTCGCAAGACTATCACCTGGTTCGCGGAAAAAGGTTACGAGGCGCAGATGCGGTCATTCTTCGCCGCTCTGAAGCATTCACAACCACCTCCCGTAACCGTCCGTGATGGCGCGAGAGCAACTATCGCCTGCTTGCGAATGCTTGAGTCTGCCCGAACGCTTGCGCCATGCCCGATTGACCTGGACGGCGTTCTGGCGACCCGTTCCTCATGAGAGTGCTGCAACTCGGCCCTTACCCTCCCCCGCATGGCGGAGTGCAAAGTAATCTGGTCGCAATCCGTCCTGGACTCTATCAGGAACTCGCGAAAAAGAGAGGAAAAGGTGGGGAAATAATTGACAAACGACTAGGGGCCCGGGTTCGAGCTTATATCCAGGATAAATCCCGCGTCGCGAAAAGCTGTCCCAGCGGTGTTTTCGCTTTGAAATACAGTTTGGTATCAAAATACGCCCGGTAGATGGCGCGCATTCTTCGCAAATCCGGTCTTTCCAGCGACACAGTATTGGCCGTCGCCAATTCATAGCCGACAGCTTGAAGGGTCTTCCCCACTAGTTTCTCGAATACCGCTAAATGCTCGGCAGAATAACCCCGCTTCCAGCGCCCAATTGGGCTGAACTCCCCTTTTTTCGCATTGTTTCTGAACGAAGTATTCGGATCGCTAACTGATCCGATTCCAACTCGCTGAATGCGGTCATAATCCAGATCGTGGTGGATGAAGCCACTCAGCTTTGCCAGCGTCGCTCGTGGTTCCGTGACGAGGTCTTCAAAGTGAACCTCGATATAGGCATTCCCCAGCTTGCGACCATCCTCGCGGCCGCGGCGCACCATCCACTCCCAATACAGCCCAGCAACCATCACACTGGGCATGTTATCCCAGGGCGCTCGCTTGATGTATCCCAGCTTGTCGGTTGACAGCGCCACGTCGCGGCCATCGCGGATGATGTGAATAATCAAAGCATCGGGGATCGTCTCCTTGATGCGGGGCATACACAGCAGGTGTTCCGGAGTGCAATCAGCCCAACGCCGAACGCCCTGCTGGCGCGCCATTTCTCCCATGATGATGCGCAAGAAATCGCCGCCATTACGGCATTCCTGCAATACTTTGTTCCTGATCTCGTCCGCATTCAGCCCGGAGACCCAGAAAAGCTTGCTGTTGATCCAGGCATCCATCAGCTTTTCCCGATTGCGTCGAATGCTGAGGTTTCCGAATCGTGGCTCTAGAAGATTGATGACGTTCGATTCTGTGCGGTATACCGCGAAATCGCCGGCGGAGAGGATCATGTGGTACAGCAACGTGGTCCCGGACCGTCCGCAGCCGAGCACAAAGACGGGTGCCTTACTTCTGTCTGCGTTTTCTCCGACGGTGTCTGGGGCACTCTTTTCAGTGAGCTGCATGTCTGGACCCTAGTTCTCCACCTTCTGCTGTGGGTCTGCGGCCGCCGGTACGTTGAGCACCGAGTCTTGAGAACTCAACGGCCGGGCGCCGGACTTCCGGCCTCCTGAACTCATGCAGGTCGCTTCAATGCTGTCGGTCAGTTTCTTTGCATTATCTTCGATTTCAAGGTCCGGAATTCGTGCGACCATCTCTTCATGATGCTCCACCGCCGCGTTCATCAATCCGAGCAGACTTTCGACGTCGCCCTCGTTCCACAGCTCCGTGCCATCTGGTCGAGCGCCGTTATCCGCCGCCAGCACCGGAACCTTGAGTTCTAAGGACTCCAGAACCGACGAACAGGTGCCATCTGTCATGGGAGTGCGGATGTAGGCCAAGGACCGGCTGCCATGGACCGACCATCATGAAACCGATGTCGGGATGAGAGAGGCGGAATTGGCGAATGGCTTTTGCCAGAAACTCCAGTGCGAACTCTTTACGGAAGCACACGTAACTGAAGAAAACGCCGGCATGCCGACGATAAAATTCTTCAACTTCGTCCGGCAGCGCAGCCGGTGTGAATTGTACGTAGTGAGTGGAGAAGTGCGGGATGGGACTCACCAGTTCTGGGCGAATTCCTGTCGTCAACAGCGCCTGTTTAACTTTATTGCTGTTGCAATAAATCTTGTGTGGGACGCGAAACAAGAACCAGAATGCCCAAAAGCGAAATGACTTCCGAGGCGCCGGGAAAAAGCTCTGCTGATGTCCCCCTCCGTAGGTCAGCAGCGCCGGCCGACCGAATAAACGGGCTAGTCCCAGCGCGGTCAGGGCCAAAACGTACCCTTTTCTCGTCTCGCCGTTCACGCGTACATGGACCGCATACCCTCTCGCCACTAGGCCCGTGACTTTCTTCAAGTAATCCCAGCCATCCTGGACATCAATGTATTCCGGACTCCGCACCTTCCGGTTCTCGTTCAGGTTCATGACCTGGCAATCCCAACCGCGGGCTTCCAATTCTTTGCGCAGACCGACGAGACTCATCGTCCAGCTGCACACGGGCGGAGGCCAGTTGCCGATCTGGAGAATGCGTTTGCGATGGTCGGCTGCCGTCATATGACACTTCTGACGCTCTGAGATAAACGTCCCCTCAGCTCTGGGTCAAGCAGCAAGCGTTCCAAGGCGACCGTGAAAGCACGCTCCTCCGGCTGAACCAGAAATCCCGTTTCTCCATCTTGTATCAGTTCCGCGTTGCCACCGACATCGCTGGCCACGACTGGCACGCCCGCTGCCATCGATTCGACAATCGCATTCGACGAGCTTTCTGAAGAGGATGGCAGCACAGTGATGTTCAACGAGGCCAACACTTCGCGAATATCGTGCCGGTCCCCTAGGAAGCGGACGCGAGATCCCAACTCCAGGTCCCGCGCCACGGTTTCCAGTTCAGCGCGCAACGGACCATCTCCCACCAGTACGAATTCCGCACATTCGACCTTTGCAGCCAGGCGTGCCGCAGCACGCAGAAAGACGACATGGTTTTTCGAACGATCATTCATGCGAGCGATCATACCGATTCGAACAACGCCGGGCACTGAAGGCATAGCAGGGATGGTCTCTGCAAACGCCGAGTGCGGCAATGCATTTGGAATGACCGTCACTTTTCGCTCACCCAAACCTGACTTCTGCAGCCGCGCCGTGGCGGCTCGAGAGTTGCACACAATCCGGTCGCACATGCGCAGTATGATGTTTTGCGCGCGAAACTGGAGTGGCGTGAGCAAGTCGCCTAGCTGACGATGACTGCCGATCACTACAGGAACGCCAGCCAGTCGCGCTGCAGGAATCAGCATCAGGTTGGCATAGAAATCGAAGGAGTGCGCGATGACGGTTCCTCGCCTGCGGAGATGCGATGCCAACAGCAGCCGTTGATAGAGCGAATAGGGCAGGAACAACTTTCCGCGAGGTGGAAATTCTCGGATGCCCGGCAGACTTTCCACGAATTCCCCGCGACACACGAGGCAGCCCAGCCCAACTTCGAAGTCGCACTCCGCTAAGGCCCTCGCCATGGTGACAAACTGACGCTCGGTGCCGCCTCTCTCCAGAGTGTTGACCATCATGAACAGAGCAGGCCGACGGCTATTCACGCCGTTTCGATTGTCAAAGTTGTTCATGACGCATTCTCGGCGTGGACCGCGACATTGGCGCTCACGAGCTCCGGCGTGAAGATATGGGTGCTCGCTCCGCGAGCTTCCAGAAAATTCCGATGCCACAGCTCAAATACCAGCAAAAGCCAGATCACGCCTGCCCGATCGCGATAGCCTCGGAAATGCTGATCCAGCAGTGCACGGATCGCCTCTGGTTTGAAGTACCCGCGCTGCAAAGTGCGCGGCTCGGTCAGGATCGATAGCAAGCCATGCTTCAACTCGTGCCGCATCCAGTGCACCAGCGGAAGCGAAAACCCTTGCTTTCTCCGGTACAGCACTTCACGAGGAACGCCAATCCGCTCCGCCAATTTCTTCAAAATGTACTTTCGCGTTCCGGATTGAAATTTGTACTTCACCGGCAGACTTGCGACCCATTCAATGAACTCATGATCGAGAAGGGGACACCGGACCTCGAGCGATGTGGCCATGCTCATTCGATCGACCTTGGTCAGGATATCGGCGGTGAGGTAAGTCTTGGAATCGAGGTAGAGCAAGCGGCTAAGCGGATCGCTGGCAGGGGCTCGATCGTAGTACTCAGAAAACTGCCGAAAGGGATCCGCCCATTCGCGCGCATTGGCTACGAAGTCATCTGTAAACAAGCTGCGCTCGCGGTGCATGGCAGGCAGGAACGACAAGCTATCTAGATACCGCTCACGGAGAGGCAGCGAGATGTTCCAAGCCAACTTGCGCCCTCGAACATTTTGCGGAAGAACAGGGTAGACGTGTTTTCGATACAGCCGCCCCATCCATGGCGGGATGCGGTAGCGACTGCGACGCAGATTCACAACATAGCGGTCGTATCCGGCGAAAAGTTCGTCGCCTCCATCCCCCGAAAGTGCAACCGTCACGTGCTGGCGTGCCAGTTTCGAAACATAGTACGTTGGGATTACAGAAGAATCGCCGAACGGCTCTTCCATCATGTGAGACAGCATTTCCAAAGTTTCGGCGATGTTGGGTTCGACCATCAGCTCATGATGATCTGTTGCGAAGCGCTGGGCGACCGCCCGCGCATGCTTTGCTTCGTTGTAATCATCTTTGCCAAAAGCGATAGAAAAGGTCTTTACTGGGCTGGAACTTACCCGCGCCATCAAGCCCACCACAACAGACGAGTCCACGCCGCCACTGAGCAGCGCCCCGAGGGGAACATCACTGATCAGCCGGATACGCACCGCTTCCTCAAGCCTGCGCTGCAATTCTTCCAGGCACTCTTCTTCCGATCCGGGATCGTAATTGCAGTACGTCGGGATGTCCCAATACTGCCTTACGTGAATTTCACCATTTTTATATTCGGCAAGATGGCCCGGCGGCAGCTTGGCTATCTTTTGAAATGCGGAATATGGATCGGGAATGTAGGCGAAATAGAAGAACTGCAACAGGCTTTCCGGGTTGACCTCAGCCAGTTCTGGCGCAACCGCGAGCAAGGCCTTGATTTCGGAAGCGAACAATAAACGTCCCTGATGTTGCGCGTAATACAAAGGTTTCTTGCCCAATCGATCGCGTGCCAGCAGCAACACTTCCTGGCGGAAGTCGTAAAGTGCAATCGCGAACATGCCGCGCAACTTCTTAACGCAGTCGGCGCCTAGTTCTTCGTAAAGGTGAACGATTACTTCCGTATCTGTGTGGGTATAGAACTGGTGTCCTCGCGTCTCCAAATCACGGCGCAGTTCGGGAAAATTATAAATTTCCCCGTTGAACACAACCCATATGTTTTTATCTTCATTGTGTATCGGCTGACGGCCCGTAGAAAGGTCAATAATGCTCAGCCTGCGCATACCCAGTCCGACGCACCCTTGCGTGTGGATCCCTTCATCGTCAGGACCACGGTGGACAATGGTCTGACACATGGAATGCACATCAGCGGGATCGACGTATCCGCCGCTGTGTGCTACCGCGCCGGCTATCCCACACATTGTTCAACCTCCGCGGCTCCCCGCTCCCTTTGCCTTTCTGCCGAAACAGGCTTGCGTCCTTGCACTGCGATTGGCTGATCGATGACTTTCAGGTCCTCCAATCCACAGCTTTCAAACCACCGGAATACCTGCTCGTATGTGTGCTTGGATTGATACCAGGCAGAGTACCAGTCAAAAGTGTCAAGCACCCGCCATTTGGGATCGGGATTGAACGGCATGGGAATCACGTAGGCCAGGGCTCCACTGGCGGGCTTGCCAACCAGCGGGACTTTTTTTAACGCTTGGTGTACGCCGTAAAGTGGAATTACTCCGTAGCAGAGCTTGTGAAGTAAGCGCGGCGGCATGCGGCGCGTGACCTTGCGATACAAATCGCTCATCCTGTACCAGCGGTTGTACCCACTGTAGAGCCAGATTGCGATTTTTCCCCCGGGTTTGAGCAGCGCTGGCAACAACTTGAACGCCCGCTCGCAATCGGGGGTATGATGCAGCACCCCGATGCTGTAGATATAATCGAAGCTCTCGGACGCGAAAGGCAGATTGAAAACATCGGCCTGGAAAAATGTTGCGGAACGGTCCGCCAGGTTGCGTGCCGCTACTTCGGCGGCCAGACTAAGATCGACGCAGACCACGTGCGCACCCCAGCGCGTGGCCACGTCAGCAAACCTTCCCATCCCACAGCCAACATCGAGCACGAGCTTGCCTGCGAGGTCCTCGGGGGAAAAGCCGGTTCTGCGCCGAAAAGCAACTTCGGAGCGGTGGCTCTGGCCGGTATCCAATTGCGTGCGCGCAAACATCTGCCACTGGAAACCAAAACTACCGGCATAATGTTGTGCGTCGACGAAGCGCGCAACTTCCTGCACGAAAGGAAAGATGCGTCCGCAACCCTCACATGCCAAGACATCGGCCCGCTGACGCAGGCTGGCTTTGCAGGAAAGGCAACGCAGAAGCGCTAACACTTCCTCAGCGATTCCAGGCGAATTCTGGTTTTCTTGCTTCATCGCGTAGCTCTCTTCGGCCAGTCTGGTCTCGCTGACTACCCCTCGGAAGGCCTTCGGCCTCTTGAATGGGTTGCGACGCCAGGCGGTAAAGCACCGAGGTGTATGCCACCATGAAATAGGGAAATAGCTGATATTCCGTGCTGGCAAATGCCGCGCCCACTACGTATGCCGCTAGGCCGGCCCACATCGCGCTGGTAAAAAGCTGGATCTCTCTGCTGCGCCTGTACTGATCAGTCTTACGCACTCTTCGCACGTTGCGAAATGCCAGCCCCAATATCACAACGAACAGGATCAATGCAGGAAACCCACCTTCAGCGCTCAGCTCAGTGTATGTATTGTGGGTTACGCGCCAGGATTCTGTGGCTGCGGGAAAGTTCCCTGGCCCCACTCCGAAAAGCGGATGTTGAAAGCTCAATCGGATGCTTTCCTTGAGCAGTTCCCGTCTAGCCTCAAGTGAGCCTTTGTCTCCGGAACCTTCGATGTTGCCTCGGAACAAACTCTCAACGCGAGTGACGTAGTTGGGGGTAGAGATCGCTACTCCTATACCGACAATCCCGATAACTCCCGCCATCATTATCATGGCAAACCGCTTCCCGCGAATCCCGAATTCCCAAAGGCAAACCAGGACAGATACGATCATCGCCATCAGGCCACTTCGAGAATAGGTTGCAACCACCGCGTACAGCATGCCTAGTAGGCAAACCAACCAAAATAGCTTCTTGCCGACGCCGCGCGTGAAGAAGAAGAAAGTCAGGCACAAGGGCCAATTGATGGCGATATTGATCGCAAGATCATTCGGGTTCCCAAAGATACCGCCCAGCACGCCTTCAAGTCGCACGTTACCGGGGTGGATGATGACGGATACGATCGTCATTACCGCCACAGCTGAGGCCTGGACTAAAATCAATTTCCGCAGTTCATCGAAGTTCTGAACGATCAATGTGACTAGCAGAGCGACAATCACTTCTTTCGAGAATTTCTCGAAGACTGTTGCGAAGGCTCCACCACGCCAAAATGCGAACGGAATCGTGATTACCAGGTGCGCAAACAGGACCAGCAGCAGCTTGAGCTCAAGAGGGAATTTTGTTTTGATTTTGTTTCCTGCCAGTCCTGCGATAACCGCCAGTAAAGCAATACCCCCGGAAATTTTGCTCCAGGGAATAAAATGTAGCCCAGGAATGATATCTTCGGGCCGGGCATAGTACAGGACAGAAAAGATAAGCAGAGCACCATAAGCCAGCCGGCCGCTGTTGGTCTTCCGGTTCTCCATAGTTGTTGCTACGCTTGCCACGTCAGCCCTCGATTTGTTCAATCGTTGCGGATCGTTCCCACGCCACCTTGCGTCCCGCAGCAAAATTCGCAAAAGCCACCGCTGCTGCGGTGTTCAGCAATACGAAAGTGCGGGCTGCATCTGCGACGCGCGCCAAAGGACCGCGTCGCAAAAAGTGCGCCAACCCCAGAAAGCTCAATGTATAAAAAGCCAGTTGCAAGATCACAGCACCGCGGTAGAAAACTCCTGGCGTCAAAAAGGATGCGAGCAGTGTTGCCAACAACGCGAAGGGAACCACCAGTCGAAGCACTTTATGGCTCACAAATTGAAATCGAAGCGGATTCGCGCTGGTCAGCAGCCAAGGCGCTAGCTGCAGCAATTGATAATTCCCGCTCAACGTTCTCACCTTGCGAGTAAATTCCCGGGCCGTTCCCTGATCCGGAGAGTCCCATGCGCGCGCCCGCGGATCGAAAATGACGCGTGCACCCCGCCGGACCACGTGCATTGGAATATAAACGTCGTCCAAAATGGCTTCATCTGGCACGTTGACGAGCAATTTTCGGCGAACCCCATAGATAGCGCCAGTCGCGCCCACAACCGAACCCACCGCAGATTCCAGTTCCCGGACCGCTTTCTCAATCCTCCAGTACACGCCCATTCCTTGTTCTGCTTCCCCTGTTTCAGGGTCTCCCAGCATTAATTCGCCACTCGCGCAGCCTATTTCGGGATCCGCGAAGTTTTCTACGAGCACGCGAATGGCATCCGGTTCAATTTGCTGCCGGGCATCTGTGAACACCACAATTTCCCCACGCACCGAGCTCATAGCGGCATTCAATCCAGCGGCTTTACCCTGTTGCTGCGGATTGAGAATTACCCGGACACGCGGATTGGCAGTGTGCTCGGAGAGAATCTGGTTGGTACTATCCGTCGAGCCATCCGATACCATGACAATTTCCAGCGACTCGTCGGGATAATTCAGATCCAAAAGGTTCCGCAACTTGCGCGGCAGCACCTTTTCCTCATTACGAACGATCATGATGATGGACAGAAAAGGGATATACGGACCGGAACGTACCGGCTGGCGGCACCAGCGGCTTCGGATCCACAGCCATAGCGGATACCCAAGATAGGTGTAGGCAATGAACGTCGCGGACATCCAGAAGACCCACTTCATTGCGCGCCCCGGCCCAAAATCACAATCTTGATGGTATGGAACATGATGAGCAGGTCTAGACCAAGGGAAGCATTCTTGATGTAGAAGAGGTCGTATTGCAGCTTCTCTTTGGCGTCTTCCAGCGTGTTGCCATACTTGTAACGGACTTGAGCCCAACCAGTGATTCCTGGACGTACAACATTGCGCACAGGGTAGTACGGAATCTCTTTGGTGAGCCACTGGACGAATTCGGGGCGCTCCGGCCGCGGGCCGACAAACCCCATGTCACCCTTCAGCACGCACCAGAGCTGCGGAATTTCATCCAGCCGCGAACTGCGCAGGAACCGCCCAACGCGCGTGATGCGCGGATCATCGTCGGTCGCCCAGGTTGCCCCCGTGTCGGCTTCCGCGTCTTGCCGCATGGTACGGAACTTGAAGCAGAAAAATGTGTTCCCGCCCAGACCGACCCGCTTCTGCCTATATAGGATCGGCCCGGGGGAGTCCAGCTTGATGGCTAAGATGACAAACGGGATAATGGGCGAAACAATGAGCAGCAGCAGGGCGGACGCAACAATCGAGAACACCCGTCGCAAAACCATTAACCCGTTGCTGAAACGAAAGCCCTCGGCGAAAATCAGCCAGCTAGGATAGAGCTGTTCGACTTCAATTCTGCCGGACATTTTCTCGAGCCAGGATGTGGCTTCTTCGATCTTGACTCCATTGAGCCGTAGTGAGAGCAACTGCTGAACAGGAATCGTTCCTCGCCGGTCCGGCATCGCGACAATAACGCGATGCACGCTGTGCTGATTTGCCAGTTCGGTGAGATGGTCCGCAACTGCCTCCAGGGTAAACGCCCCCTCCATGGTGCCGGTCCAGCCGACCACTTCCACCCCGAGTTCCGCACGCGTGCGCAAGCCTTGCACAAGTCGTTGCGCGCGCTCGCCCGTGCCGAGCACATAAACCTTCTCGCGCAAGTAGGGCTGTTGCGACAACCAGGCATAGACGTTGCGCCACCCGAACAGCCCGAACGCCAGGATAATCAAGCCTACAAGCGATGAGTCACGCCGGGGCAGAGAACTTGGGAAGAAGGAAATAATGAGTGCCAATGCCAGCGCTACCAGGCCGAGCACCAGAAGCAAGCGGAAAGTTTGCTCCCACTTCTCGGTCATGCTCGACGGGTCGTACAGATCGAGCCAATGCGAAAACAGCAGCACAATAAGCGTCACCAGCAGAAGCTTGTAGTAACCGTACTCAAAATTCAGCTCGATATAACTGTCTTCACGGTATTGCAAGACCGTTCCCAGGACGAAGGAAATCCACACGATGATGGCTTCGCCCGCCAACAACACAAGCGTGCGAACGGGATAATAGACTTTGAAGAGCCGGATCACGCTCTACCTCCGGCCGTCTCCTTGGGAGTTGGGGTGGCCATAAGAACTGTAGTAATACTGCGTATATGACGAACCCACATCGATGCCATTCAGAACCACGCCAACCAGCGATGTATCGCGAAACTCCTGGCGAGCTTTGCGGGCAATGTCAAATGGTGTTGCATTGGAGCGCACCACAATCAGTACGCCATCGCAATAATTGGCTAGTAAGCCTGCATCCGAAACAGGAACGGCCGGCGGCGAGTCGATGATGATCCAATCGAACAGCGGCTCCACCCGGGTGAGCAAGAATTTCAGCCGGCCATTGGCGACCAGTTCCGCCGGACTCGAAACGGTGCGCCCGGAAGGAATGAAGAAAAGATTGTCCATGGGGCCGCGCTGAATGGCCCCGAACTCATCCACCTCACCTAACAGATACTCGGAGAGGCCGGGACTGGAAGCTGTTCCCAACACCTGATGCAGGCGGGGTCCGCGTAGGTCGCCATCAATCAGCAACGCCCGCCGTCCTTGCTGCCGCACCATGACCTGCGCCAGGTTCGCAGCCACGAAGCTCTTGCCCTCCTTGGGCAGCGAACTGGTCACCAGAATCTTCTTCAAGGACTGCTTCTCGCGCATCTGGTACAGACGGGACCGCAGAGTGCGGAATTCCTCCATCCCATAACCCTGCTCGTCCTCGGAATTGAAGAACAACATGGTCTTCGAATCCGGCGACCAGCGTGCTTGGGCGCAGCGCGCCAGGAGCGTGTCGAATGTAAACGGCGAGGAAAATGACGGCATCGCTGAGACTGCTGACGGCGTGTGCTCGACGGCTGGCGCGACTGCCGTTGCTGCGGGCTCATTTACCATCTCTGCGATCGGGGCCGGCTCGATACTCCCACCCTGCGATGCAGCACGCTGTTCTTCCGCTTTTTTTAATGCTTCGTGAATTCGGCTCATAATTTCCTTTCTTTGGCGAGCTCTTGGTCTGAGTGGCGCAATCGGTCAGCCAGAGTCGCCAAAGTCCTCAATGCTTCGACCAAATCGAATTTTTCCGCAGAACTCGCTTGCGGCGGCGTAGTTAAAACCTGGGATGTCGTGTTATCACCCAGGTCGAAGTCGCGGGCTACGGCATCCACCATTTCGGCGCCCACCGTGTTCTGCTGGTCCACGAACGCGCTCACCAGGCAGTGTTCGCAGATCAGGTTGACCACACGTGGAATGCCATTCGAATAACGATGGATAGCCATCAAAGCTTCAGGACCAAAAATCTGCCGTCCATTCGATCCTGCAATACGCAGCCGCTGGCTCACGTAAGCCTTGGTCTCTTCAAGCGACAGCGGATGCGTTTTGGCGCGCAGCGTCAGCCTTTGACGTAATTGCCGCAACTGGGGCTGCTTGAGTTTCTGGTCCAGTTCCGGCTGGCCGACCAGAACGATCTGCAAAAGTTTCTCCGTGAAGGTCTCCAGATTGGTCATCAAGCGAATCTCTTCCAGGACTTCATCGGAGAGGTTCTGTGCCTCGTCCACAATCAGCACCGCCGTTTCTCCGGCGCGGTAGCGGTCCAGCAACCAGTTGTAGAGCCGAAGAAGAATCTGGCTCTTGGACCTTGAGTCGCATGCAATGCCGAAATCCGCCATCATGTAATCCATGAACTGCGGCACATTCATCCGCGAGTTGAAGATGAACGCCGTAGCCACCTGTTGCAGCCGCAGCCATTCTAGAAGCTTGTTGATAAGCGTTGTCTTGCCGGTCCCCACTTCGCCGCTCAATAGGACAAAGCCCTTACGGCTCTGGATGCCATACGTCAGGCAGGCCAGCGCTTCTTCCGTGTGGCGCGTCAGAAACAGATAACGCGGGTCGGGATTGACATTGAACGGATTGGCTCGAAGTCCGAAAAATTCCTTGTACATTGAGTGTTAGACCTCTACCGTCCGCTCTTTTTCATCAGATGTTTTAGATCGAATTCTGAACCTGCCATTTCCGTTCCGCGCGACCGAGTCCGGGTTTACCCAAGGCAGGGAAACCAGCATGGGCAACTCCATCGCCGCCAAAACGTCCTGCTCGGTGCGAATCGACTTGTCACGAAGTTCCATCCACAACGCCAGAGCCAGGCCGATGGCCAGCCCGGCGCCCAATCCGCCACCGGTAAACAGCCAGCGATTGGGGAAGCTTGGGGCATCGGGCAGGTTCGCCGGGTTGAGCAGTCTCATCTGCTCACCTTGCTGGCCACGCTCCATGTCGGTCTGCATGGCGGACTGACTCTTCTTGGCCAGCAGATCGTTGTAGAACCTCTGCGCCGTGTCGTAGTCGCGCGTCAGTAACTTGTATTGCTCCTCGACCGCGGGGCTCAGCGCCACTCGGCCCTGGTAGGCGCGAATCTGCTCCTGCAGGCGTTGCTGATCGCGCGTGGCCTGGGCGATAATCTGATCGTACTGGTGAACCTGCAAACGCAGTTGCCGAATCTCGGGCGGCTCCGACCCTGAGGCTTTGTCGTTCGCTTGCGGGTTCTGTGCCGCCGCTGAATTCAGCTCGTCCAGCTTGCGCTTGACTTCCGCGATGTCAGCTTTCGTCTTCGCCACATCCGGATGGTCATCGGTATAACGAGCTTGCAATGTGATGAGCTGGCTTTGCAGCGAGGCTAACTGCTGCTCGAGCGTTTGCGGATTGGTCGCGCTCTGGGTTGACTTCCACGCTGCCAACTGCTGTGCCAGCAGCGATTCGGTATAGGACTTATCCTGCTGCGCGCGGTTCAGGCTCTGGGTGTTCGCATCCAATTGCGAATTCAGACCCATCAGTATCTTCAGGTTATTTTCCTCGTCACCCGGCAACTGGCCCATGTACTGCTTCTTAAATGTTGCGAGTTTGCTGTCTTGGTCGTCGATATCGCGCTTCGCCTGCTCGAGCTGGCGCGAGAGGAAGGCGGTGGTGTTCTGGGCCACTGCCTCGCGAAGCTTGAGATTTTCTTCCAGCAGCATGGACGTAAGCCCACTACAGATGTCCTGCGCTTCCTTCGGGCTGCTTGCCGTAAAGTTCACATAAAACCCTGGCACGGTGCTCGCTTGCCCCGGTTTCTTCTTCTTAGTCGTACCGCCCGCGGTTGGCGGCGTGAGGTCGGTTTCCACCTGTTCGATGGATATGTTGGCGCGGATTTCGTCGACCGCTTCATCGACGGTCCTTCCTTTCGCCAGACCCAAACGGTCAATCAGGGGTTGCAGCCGGTTACGGCTTAGGACTTCCTGCTCCATAGTGGCGATGCGCTGGCCAACGTCCTCGGTTACCACAGGTTTGACATAGCCTTCCGGGACTTTTTGCTCCTCCACCAAGATCAGTGATTGCGAAGTGTACTTTGGTGGAAAAGCAAACGAGATCAGGAACCCAGCGAGGGGCGCGAGCAGTGCCGGAATCAGGATCACCTTCAGGCGCCGGCGTAACATCGCCAAATAATCGTCCATGCTTAGTTCACGATTTTCAATCATGCCATTTCCCATTCCGGCCATCTCCGCGGATGGCCTACGAATTAATCAAGCCGGATCGGATGCGGATGCCAATCCAGCCCAATCGTGCCCACATGCCGCTGCGACCTGTTCCCGCACGCAAGACTCGGCGAGACACTCGATGGAACACTCGGTACCGAAACACCGGCGCAACCGAAGTAGAATTCGTTGAATTGGTAGCTTACATAGGCGCTAAAGTCCCGTCCGATCTGCCGGTGCAGAGATCCCCCCGCATACCAAAAGTTGTATGACGTTGTGTTGGAGGGAACGTTTGCCGGATTTGGAATACCCACAAAAAGTGGGAATATCCGGGTATTGTGCGTGTAGCCGATGTCCGCCAGCATGTCCCACAGCCGATTGATCGGTCGGGTGTAGGTTATTCGACCGACATCGCTCTTGGCCCCGGTAAAGAAGCCCGAACCGGAAGTGTTGTAGTGATGGTACGAAAGGCTGACACTGCTTTTTTCAAATCGGTAGCGCAACGTCGCTCGCCCACTGGCGGAAAGCTGAGTGCTGGATTTTGTTTGCGGAGTGTTAAGCTGCGTATATTGCGGCCCACCTCCGAGTACAAGATCCATTCGGCCCGAAATTCGATGCCCATACAGCAAGTGCACCACCTGAGTGTTGAAATTCGTTCCACTGATGCCGGGATAGCGGAACGCCTGGTATCCGTAAGCAATGCCAACCTGGTCTCTGCGGCTGAGCAGGTAGTTGTAGCCCCCTTGCGCTCCTACCTGGCGGCTGTTAACGAATCCGAAACTGTT
>WNGN01001416.1_pt1 | contig 26542 bp, 18 predicted proteins | sample 5400561 | NCBI WGS metagenome assembly WNGN01 (sample SAMN13153379, study PRJNA577476) | soil metagenome | isolation source: 115 cm soil or saprolite under Garry oak tree replicate 2 | place: USA:California | collected 2016-06-15 | reverse complement strand
GAAGGAGTCCGTGCCGTCTCGGGAGCGATAACTGTTATATCGGCGTCGCGATGCGACCGGTGCGCCCGAGTGGGGTAGCTTGGACATCCTAGAAGCCTGCGGAGCTTCAGACCTGGGTTCGAATCCCAGCTCGGGCGTCGTGCTCCTCGTAGATTGAAAGGTCACATCCGAAGGCGAGGTCGCGCTTCGGATCCGCGCCGAGCTCGATTTGCGAAACATAGCGGACGTTGAACTCCGCGGCGGTGTCTCAATCCGTCCCGCCTCCGGGAAAAACGTGACAAAACGAGTGAAATACGCGTGTCCCGTTATATAGTCCGGGACAGATGGCGTTCCCGGAGGGATTTTTGCGAGTCGAGCGCTTAGAGTGGCTGCTATTGCGTGCGCCGCGGTCATGGTTCTTCTGATTTTTCAGGGTCACCCGGTCGCGGCCACATCTCCGACGGGCTCGGAGTACAATCATGCTCTCGCGTCGAACGGCGGCCAGGCGACCGCGTCCGACTCATCCGGTTCCAATACGCCGGGAAACGCGATTGATGGCTCTTCCACGACGTACTGGCAGAGTTCCTCGACGACCGGATGGCTGGCGGTCCAATTCCGATCGATGGCATCCGTCAACGAGATTCACGGTCACTTCACCTCAACGGTCTATTCCTCGTTGTCCCTGTACCTCGACACGAGCGGCAACGGAGCGTACGAGACCGGCGAGAAAGTGTGGTCGACGACAACGAATCCAGGGCTCGATGTGATCGTCGCTCTTCAGAATGTGTACTCCGCCCTCGGCATGAAAATCACGATTGACGCGAAAGTGGGAAGCAAGCTGCCCCAGATCAACGAGTTCGAGGCGTACCTCCGCGGCGACTCCGACGGAGATGGCCTCACAGACGTCCAAGAGTCGTCGACCGTGTACTATCAAGACATGGGCGCCGCCGGGATGCCTCAGGCCATCCCGGATGACGCCATCAACGCTTCATCATCCTCCGTCTCCCTGGCGCAATTTTACGGAATCCCGACGCGCGCCCTGGCGAACTTCGCGGTCGATCACGCGAAGCGCTCGGACCTCACGGCGAGCATTGGATATTGGAACGGGTCCGCTTGGATCGACCGCTACGTCTGGGATCCGGGGAAGCGTCTCCTCTCGGTCGGCATCACGAGCCCCGCCGCGGGGGCCACCTACGCGGGGACCATCAATGCCGTTGCGACCGTCCTGCACCCGGACATCACGGCGAAAGTCGAGTTCCGCGTCAACGGGACGTTGATGGCGACGATCACGACCCCGGTCGGGAATGCCTATCCGTGGAGCTGGACGACGACCGGAGATGGCGTCCGGATCCTGAACGTGACGCAGTACGACACGGCCGGCGGAAAGGCCTGGGACCAAATCTCCGTGAACGTCAACAACCTCGGCCCGGCCGTGACGTGGAAGAATCCTGCGAGCGATGCGACCGTGACCGCGACGATCACGGTCAAAGTCACCGCGACGGACTACTACGGCGTCCAGAAGGTCGGCTACTACGTGGACAACGTGCTCCAGCAGTACGTCACAACCCCGATCGCAGGCACGCATGACTATGCGATATCGTGGGGCACGGATGGTTGGATGAACGGGGTCCACACGATCAAGGCAGTCGCGTACGACCTCGGGGCCTTGCAACAGACGACGACATCGACCCGCAACGTCACGTCGAGCAACGACCCCGCGGTGCACCTCACGGCGCCCACGGCATGGTCGACGGTGAAGCTCATCAGGACTGTCGCCGCGAACGCGAGCTCCACCGCCTCGTCGATTTCCAAGGTGGAGTTCTACCTCGATGGGGGGTTGGTGTCCACGGATACGTCCTCTCCCTACTCGTGGTCGTGGGACACGACGGGCTCGACGGACGATCAACACAGCCTCACGGCCAAGGCCTACCGGGTCTCCGACGGAAAGTCGGCATCGTCCACGATTACGGTGACGGTGTACAATGGAGGGGGCGGAGGTGGCGGTGGCTGTCCTCCCAGGTGCCCGACGTCGCCCGCCCTTGCTCCGGACGCCCCTACGGCCCCCGCCACCGCGACCTTGGGCACGCTCGGGACGGACTGGACTCCGGGGGAGACCGATGTCGGCACGAAAGCGACCCTCGTCGTAGACCTGACCGGTGCGTCGGCCGGAGGCAGTGTCGGCGAGAACGCGTCTCGCATCTTGCGACCCGCCTTGCCCGCCGCGTACTTCATGACGTATCTCCAGTGGCGCCTGGTCGTGAAGGATTGGAAACTCGGAACTACGGGAACGGTGACGGCCTTCATCCTGCGCTTTGAGGCGAAGACCGATTCCCAGTTGCCGAACGGCAGGGACACGGACGGCGACGGCATCAACGACGGAATGGAGGCGAATTACTGGCACACGATCCCGGTGACCCGCGATTCCGACCTGGACGGTCTCACGGACGACTACGAGATTGTGCCTCACGCCCTCACCGTGTCGATCGGCGGGACAACGTCCATCCTGACGGGCATTGCGACCGACCCGACGAACTCGGACACGGACGCCGACGGGTTGAGCGACGGTCAAGAGACGGGCTTTGTAACGACCGGCCAGTCCAAGGTCGTGGGCGAAGTCGGAACGGTGAAGAACGTCGCATCCGCCGCGCAAATCGTGTATCTTCGAAATCACTACTCCGCACCGGTCGTCATCGCGGAGCCGACGACGTTCCGGGATCGGGCGTTCGGTCATATCCGGATTTCTGGCGTGACGGACCACACATTCCAGTTGAAGGTCGAGAAATGGGTGTCCGGGGGCTCCGGGGCGGGCGAGGACGTGACGTACCTGGTCCTGGAGGCGGGCGACCATGTGCTGTCAGACGGCAGCCGCGTGGAGGCCGGGACGGCCTCCGTCACCACGACGGCGACGACCGTGGCGTTCCGTGAATCCTTCACCTCGGTCCCGATCATGCTCGTCCAGATCCAGACGGCGCTCGATGGGAATCCCGCCATCGCGAAGCGAACCGACGCGGTTTCCGCCTCGAGCTTCGGCGTCTACCTGAACGCGAACTCGTCTGCGACCCATGGGACCGAAACGGTTGGCTACGTGGCGATTTCTCCCCAGGCGACGCCGAACACGCTCGCGACGTGGACCCGCGCAGAAGTCTATGTTTCGGGAACCACGGGCACCTGGACGTACCCCGCGAAGTTCACACTCACGCCGCTCGTCCTCGCGTGGTTCCGGGGCGAAGCGGCGGGGGGCAACAAGAACATCGGACTCCGGCTCAGCGCGACGACGAATCAAAGCGCGACCCTGTACCGGGAGCAGTCCGGTGTGGCTCCGGCGGATACGATCGACTTCTTCGCCTTTGCGAGCCCGATGAACCTCACGGCGCGCCTCACGACGAATCCGAAGGTCAGCGACACGGACGGCGACACCCTCTCGGACGGGGCGGAAGTCAACACCTACGGTTCGAACCCGACGCTCAAAGACACGGATGCGGACGGCATCCCGGACAACGTCGAGGTGACGAACCGCACGATCACGATTCCTGTGAACGGCGCCCCGAAGACGATTACGTTCAAGACCTCGCCGACGTCCGATGATACGGACGCGGACGGGATCAAAGATTCGGACGAGATCTCGGGCATCCTAGACCATCGCTTGCTTTGGTACGACATGGCCACGACGACCGACGCCACCCACCTCCGGGATTTGAGTGGAAATGGTCGCACCGGAACCATTGCCGGCACGACATCCACGACCGGCAAGGTCGGCAGCGCGCGTCTCTTCTCAGGCTCCGGCTCCGATTACGTCAACGCGGGGGATCTGGGGCTGACGGTGCCCTTCACGGTGTCCGCCTGGGTGAATCGGGACAGCACACAGGCCGACGTCTTGGGAGATATCCTAGACAAGAACTCGAACTATCAGCTGAAAGTGTCGAAGACCGGGACAGTGTATGCCCAGTACAATGATGGGACGGCATGGAGAGTCCTCACGTCCAACGCATCCATACCCTCGGGAACTTGGACCTCGATTGCGGCAAGCTTCGAGCTGACCGGCTCGGATACTCTCGTAAAGATCTACATCAACGGCGCCTTGGACGTCCCGCGGATCCTCACCGGGCGACCTTTGTCGTCCAGCGGATACTGGCTCGCGATCGGACGATATGCCGCCGCCAACCTCGAACGGTTCAAAGGTGGAATCGACGAGGTCCGCATCTGGGACCGCGGCCTGGCCCCGTCGGAAATTGGGGCGTACTTCAATGTCACGAACGCAGCGTCACCGCTCACGTGGCTTGACCTGGAGACCCGAGGGACCTCGGGCAATCTGTTTGACTTCGACGGTTCTTCGCCCGCACAGGAGGGCGTCGCGGTTGGGACCACGGTGGTCGAGGGCCGGGCCGGGTTCGCACGCAAGTTCTCCGGAGGCTCCGACGGCATCGACATTGCGAACACGGCGGTCTCGGGCCTCCTCACGACGGCCGTGACCGTGGATGCATATGTCCTGGTGAGTTCGATGCCCGCCTCGGATACCGCGATCATCGCTCGAAAAGGCCAGTTCTTCCTGAACGTTACCTCGGACGGCCGGGCTCAGTGGACCGTCTACAAGGCTGGTTCCGCGACATCGCCGTTGTCGATTCCGCTCAACCGATGGGTCCATCTCGCGGGGTCCGCGTTCAAAACCGGGTCGACGACCTCCCGGTTCTCCGTGTATGTGAGCGGCGTTGCGGTAGCATCGGGCACGGGCGGGACATTCCCGAGCTCGTCCTCGAAGGTGACCCTCGGGTACTCGGAGGGTCTGTCGCACCTCGTTGGTGCAATCGACGAAGTCCTCATCCTCGGGACGGAGGCGACGTCATGGACTGTCCGCGACCTCGAAGTACGCGGGATTCTCCTGAACCCGAACGCCACAGACACGGATGGAGATGGCCTCGCGGATGGCCAGGAGTTGTTCGTGAAGAGCGTGAAGACGCCGAAGCGCTACCCGATCCCCGACTATTCGGGCGTTCCGGGGATCGCGTCGACGGCGTCGATGTCGGCCCAGCTGTCGGCCCCCGCCTCGTTCCTCGCCTCCGCGACCGCGATGGTCGGTATCACCCACACGTTCATGGGCGACCTGATCGTCGAGCTCCACCACGTCGTCGGCGCGTCCGACCTGAATTACGTCTTGCGAAGCCGGATTGGAGGGAGCGTGGACAACAACTTCACTTCGTACGAGATGCTGAACGGTCCTCTCAACTTCGGCCGACAAGACTTCGTCTCCACGGATCCGTGGTACTTGCGCGTCTCCGACAACGCCGGCGCCGATACCGGTGTGATCGAGTACCTCCAGATTCAGCTAACGGTCCACACGCTCCCGAACCGCGCTGACACGGACGGGGACGGCCTGAACGATAGTGAGGAGATCAATCTCGGCTCCGACGGCTTCGCGACCGACCCATGGAAGGTGGACACGGACGCGGACGGCTGGTCGGACGGTTACGAGACGCTCACCAAGGGGACGAACCCACTCGCCTGGGACACAGACGGAGACGGCGTACGCGATTCGTCCGACTTGGATCCGCTGCACAACTTGCTTGTAGCCGTCCGGGTCAACTACGTCCACCACGGCGCGAGCCCATGGTGTTCGCCGGAGCTCGTCGGCATCATCCGGGTGAACGACGACTACACGTGGGTGACGCAACATCGAGTCGCCACCCTCGACAAGCTCGACCAGGCGTGCGGCTGGCCGAATCCCCAGTACACGACTTCGTATTTCGGGTACACGTACTATGCAGACGTCCCGGACGACGTCTCGACCGTGTCCATTCGGGCGACGGCTTGGTCAATCAACTGCTGCCGCGGGGACGACATCCTCGTCGACGCGTTCGTCCAGGGCGGATACGCCTTGAACTCCGGCACATCTTACAACACGCTGTGGAACGGAAACTCGTACTACTCCTTCGACATCTGGACGGTCGCCCTTCCGAAGGCCAAGACGCTCTTCGTCACGGACGGCAACGCGACGATCGCGCTCGCGAACGGCCAGAACCGGCTCGTCGGGCAGGACCGGTACTACGTTCTGACGTTCGACGTCACTTCGTCGTATGGTCCGTTCGTCGTTGGGATCAACGCAATAGTCGTCCCACGCTCAATCTTCCTCGACTCGAAGCTCCGGAAAGACTTCGACGCCGGCGTGTACGCGCCGGTCACCTACGCGACCCTGTATGGCGAGAACCTCAGCCAGACCGGCGTATCGGAGAGCGTCGCGGGAGCCATTGCTCAGTCCCTGTCCGGCGTCGACGCGTACAACGTCCTCGACCGCCTCCTGCGGAACGCGACGAACGTCGCCGTGTATTCGTACGTCGACGTCACGTCGTACGTGCTCCGGATGAACCTGCCCGCGGACGTCCTCAAGATCCTGCCATGGTCGTCGCCCGCTACGGTGACCGGCACCTCGTGTGCGCGAGCCAGCCCTCTTGCTTGGGGCAGATGATCTACAAGGGCCTCGTGGCGCTCGGCACGTTCCTCGTGGACCTGGCCCGGGCGATCGTGGATTGGGGGATGAGGCAACTCGGGGCGCTCTGGAACACGATTGTGGCGGTCGCTCAGAAAGCGGCGCAGGGATTGGGCCAGCTCCTGGACAGCTTCTTCGCCTTGTTCACGGCGCCCGTGAGGGCCGTTCTCGCCTATCTCGACGGATGGAAAGCGGACATCGTACGGGCCGCGCGCAACTTGGATCAGATCGCCCGGACATTTGACGGCTCGCCGGCGTCCGCCGTGCGGCTGGGGGCCGCCATCGGCGAGCTCCTCGCGGCCGTGTTCCGCCCCGACATCATCCTCCTCTTGACGGTCATGTCGTTCGCTATGATCGCCGCGGTCACGGCGACGATCGCGACCGGAATCGGCTACTTGATCGTCTCCCAAGTCGTGCCGATGATTATCTCACTCATCGTTTCCGTGGTGGTGCAAGCCGTCGCGCCGGCCGCGTCCTCTGCACTGTCGTGGGTCGCGAACCTGGTCGCCACGCGAGAATGGAAATTCATGGGCGTTGCGATTGCAGCCTTTGACTTGGCGATCGCCTTTTTGGCTCAATTTGGAGGCCCGATAAGGCTGTTACATGTGGAGCGGGTGATGGATCCGACCGTGCCGGATGCATTCAAGACCTCATACGGAGAGACAATCAATCCCGTCAAGACCTCGAGGGCACTCATTATGGCAATTATTGGATTTACGCTCGCTGTGATCCCTGCCTTGATCGCCCTTCCGGAAACAGCTGCGTTATTCCTCGACGTCATCTCGCTGGGTTTCGGCATCGTGGCATTGTACGAAGCGGTTACGGATCCTGCACGCGTCCTATACGCGAAACTCACCGCGGCAATCTCAGGAATTGAGGTAGGGGTATCAGCTCTCGGCGTCGTCGGTCATATGGACGGCGCGGCGAGAGGTGAATAAACGTGGGAATGACTCTTCCTCCGGACGCACGGGAAGCGCTGGTGTACCGCCAAGGAAGAGGGAACCTCGTGGCGAGGAATCTCCCGTTGATATTCGGATATGGGCTGATCGGTGGCGGAACCGTGGCTTTTACCGCAGTCATGATCCTCGACTTCCAGCGAGACCCTTCTACACCTCTTGCCTACTTTCTGCTGCCGGTGATCGTCTGGGGTGCGTTCTTGGAAGCCCTGCTGGTGTCGGGCGCTGAATTATCCCGCTCGAGGTTCGTTGTATGGGCGAACGCCTTCGCTCCACCGTTTCGCCGGTCACGACTTTTCGCGCCAAGGCTCGCTGCCGTGATTCCCTTCGAGACGGCGCAACGTGTCGTTCCAGGGATCCGCGTCGTTGCCGGAAAGGAGCGCACTTACAGTGTTTCCGTTGAACTGCGAGGTGGGGAGAGGCTCCTGGTCCGCGAGAGTGACGTCGGGACCACGGGCATTAGAGCACTCCTCAGTGCGTGGTCGGAATGGAACAATCGCCTGCCGGCCCCGTCCGTTGTGGCGAGCGCGCCATCGACGCCGCCGCTCTGGGTCGGGCGAGAATGGAGGGAAGAGCTGGCGATCGGGCTCGGGTTGCTCGCGATTCTCGTTGTTGCCGCCCTCTTGATTGCCTTGGCGGGAAACAACAATATCGCAGGACGGGTAGCGTTCGCAGCCTTGTTCGTCTCTGGATTCGCGTTCGCGGTTGGTTGGATTCTGAGCGCACGGTATAGGATGCGGCGAATCATCAAAATGCGCGAAGATCGCCCTAGGTTGGAGTCATAGACGACAATGGATTTGATCCGGCCGTGGGGGTCATGGGCTGGCAACTCCGCATGACCGGCTACCGAAACAGGACCGGCTGCGCCAACTCCGGAACGACAAACTACACGGACCGTGGGGTTTCCTGGATGAGGGGATCGCCGCTGCAGGTTTCGGGTATTCAGTCGTCCAAGCATTCACGAGCTGAGGTGAGGAATGTCGGGGGACTATGGGGCCGTTCTCTATGACAACCGGTCCGAACCGGGATTTCCAAGGTTGAAAAGGCGGCGGCGATACCGGCTGGTCGTTTCGATTTCGACAATCATCGCAGGGACCGTCATAGTTACGATTCTCTTTTCCCCCGGATCCACGCACGATGTGGGCAGCATCATCCTTTGGTTAGTAGCACTTTCGTTCATGGCCTTGCTGCTAGTCGGCGGCCTCCTCGTCGATGTGCGCCGTGGATTGGGGATTAAGATAACTAGCACCGGCGTGTTAGTTCCGCCTCACCCATGGATTCCGGCTCACGCGCTCAAAGGCGCGAAATCGGAGGAGAAACTTGGTTTTGTCATCATACATACGGACCGCATTGACAGACCAATCCTTTCTGTTGAGATTCGGGACATCGCAAGTCCCGACCGATTCAAGGCAGCCATCGAAGCACTTACCAATCAAGGATGATGCACTGACTCACTCCGGGTTCGACATCGCGTCCGCATTCGGCTTATTCGTCGTCATGAAGCCGGTCGTCGCCCCACGCTCGATCTTCCTCGACTCGAAACTCCGAAAAGACTTCGGCGGCGGCAGGTTTGCGCCCCTGACGGACGCCACACTGTACGGCGAGGACCTCGGCCAGGCGAAGGTCTCGGAGACGGTCGCGGGGACGATCGCGCAGATTCGTTTTGGAAGGAAGGAATAGGCATTTCTTTGCTAGGAGTAATGACCTCTCTAACACCGATTCTAATCAAGGCTTCTCTGCCCAGGCAGTTGCAGTCGCTTGGGCTGACGGATTCGATGGGACTGATGGTCGCGATTGCAGGGCTCTTAGTTTCTTTGATATGGACTGACGACCTGGGAGCAGCCGTCGGCCTAGCGTTCGCCGCAACGGGCTTCGTGCTTACGCTGGGCACAGATAACCTGGATCGAATTCCCATCAACCCTCTTCGGAAAATCGAGGAAACTGTCGGACTGCTCAGCATTGGGTATGCGGGGGCAAACCTCGCCAGGTCGTTGTCAACATGATCCCAACCAGCTCATTTCCTACAACTAGGCAGAACGTCTTGTTCGACCCTGCCAAATCGGAGAGCTTCGTGCGTCGTGAGACTCGAGCGCGAAGGAGGGCTCTCGCCTCTCTCGGACTGGGCATCGTGGTCGGGGTGGCGTACACTTGGCGGCTGCTGACCGGCGAACCCACCGGTGTGCTAGTCGTTTTACTATTTGTCGTGATTCCATTCATCGCCATAACAGTGGTGCCGGTGCTGCTCCTTAGGGGTGCACGGGACAGGCTAATCCTTTATGAGTCCGGCGTCGATGTGCCGACGCGTAGCTTATTGGATGCCTTTTGGAATCGGCCAAACACGTTCCTACATTGGAACGAAATTGCAAGGTGGTACGTGCCGCCTGAAACTGTCCCTTTTCTCGGGTTGAAAACCAAAGATGGTCGCGTCTACATCGTACACGAGAGCCTCGCGGGTAATCGCTCACAGCTTTGCGATCAACTCCGATTGCTCGACATCGAAGTAAGCTCCAACAGGCCGCCTCCATCGAATACCATCATCCTACCCTCATGGATGCGCGGTCGAAAGGGGAGATCTGCCTGATGGACTCGTGCCTTCTGGGGCTCAAAAGGGGTCCGTGGCATTGCCGGCCAAACGCCGAGTTCGTGTCGCCGTTAGTTCCTCGCTCTGCACGGGGAAGACATTGCGCCGGGAGTGCTTGGAAACGTGGATGGGTTTCTCGAGGCCGCTACTCTTGGCTTCGACCTTGCCCAGACCGGCGTGGCCGTAGGCGAATGTCGATTGAGCGGGGTGTGGTGGGATTTGGCCACAGTCCTTGCTAGTCGACGAATTGCCTTGAAGAACTTGCTTATCTCGGTGAGCGGAATCACCCTCTTTGTTGCCATTCCGAGCTACTTCCTTTTGACGAGTAGAGTGAGTCCGTTCGTTAGCGAGCCATACCGGTCAGGAGTTCTCGGAATCCTCTTACTTATATGGAGCGCCGGGGTTGCGAGTCTGTTGACCTCTTTTCGTCGCGACGTGACTCCCGTGCGGCTAACAGAACGAGGAATCGTGGCCGGACGTAGACTTGTCTCCTACGCGGACATTCTCTCAGTCGACCGAAAGCCTGGCAGCGTTGTGTTCCGTTTGTCGTTGCGAGACGGAAAGCGACTTCCCCTCTCAAAAATCGGAATCTCCGACGAAGAGGAATTCTTCCAGGGGCTGTCGATCCGCATTCGCGGCTCCTAAGAGGATGTGCGCCAGAGAGATCCATCCTTGGGCGTCCGTTACGATCGGCCCGACCGGCGCGATGCCCGCGGACTTCTGGACGAAGATCGGCGCGTCCGCACCTCGTGTGCGCGAGCCAGCCCTCTTGCTTGGGGCAGATGATCTACAAGGGCCTCGTGGCGCTCGGCACGTTCCTCGTGGACCTGGCCCGGGCGATCGTGGATTGGGGGATGAGGCAACTCGGGGCGCTCTGGAACACGGTCGTGGCGGTCGCTCAGAAGGCTACGCAGGTCCTAGCCCAGGTCGTGACTTGGGCCGTCGACTTCATCAAGAACATGGTTGTATCGGCAGTAAACATTCTAATAAAACCCGTAGTCGACATGATAGCTGCCTTCGTCGATGGAGTCGCGGCCGCAATGGGACTTTTGCGTACTCCCGTGACGCCCGATCTGTTCGCTACCGTTCTGACCACGGCAATCTTCGGGTCCCAGCTGTTCTTTGCCCTCCTTCTTCTGACTGTTGGCTTTTCCGTTGCCGAAAAAATCACAATGGTGGCGTCCGGCGGCATTGGCACCCTTGTTATCGGAACGTTGATTCCCATCTTCCGGGACTTCTTGATCGCCGCGATCGTCGGCATCCTGGTTGTGAAAGTACTCAATTCGGCTCTGCCAAGAGACGACCAAATCGCCAATCTAGTTCCGTCCCAATTTGAAACCGCGGGAAAACTGACCTTCGGCTTCGCGGCGTTCTTAGCAAAGTTTGGGCTCCTATACGCGGCAGTCACTCGAGAATTCAAGAGCCTGCCCGCGGTAGAGTCCGGGTTCTTCCATGCCGTCGCTGCATTTATTGTCCTCCTTGCGAGCATGACAATGGGGAGCCTGTTCGATCCCGTAACCGCGCGAGTCGGGATGATCTTGCTCGATGGAGCCGCGATCTATCTCGCTTTCTTCGCGGCAGCACCGAGCCTCGGGAAGGCCAAAGGCCCTCTGACTCGGGCGTATCCATTGATGTTTCCGGTCAGTGAGGCGCTTAACATAGTCGCGATGGTTTCATCGGTTGCATCGCTCATCGGCGATGTCGCGACTCTCGGAGATTTGTCAGGGTATTGGTAGCCGTGAAACCAGGGGCCGAGTCTAATCGCGGATTGGTCAGCGATGCGCGTAGGTCGCGGCTCACATTCATGTTCATTGTGGGGTTGGTAGTAATTTTCACCCTGCTCTTTGTTCGGGACCCTTCGAGAGGGTGGCAGGGAGCGTCAGTACTAGTTGTACTGTATGTCGTGCTGGGCTACGTCGCTTACTTTGCTGCCGTCAGAGGATACGCGCTCGATGTCGAAGATCCCCGCCCCCATCTCAGCGTGGGGAAGGGAATCCCTGCTTGGGGGTTTTTCTTGGTTGGCGGGGTTCTGCTCTTCCTCGTCGCAGTGGCATGGGGAATCTGGGGGAGTCCTCGTAACGCGTTGCTGTTTGGAGGCATCACTTTGGCATACGTCAGTATCGCATATCCTGAGAAGCTCTCGATTCGGCGAGCGGCGCTCTCTGGATTGGGGCTCGCCATCGGGGCGGTTGGTGCGGCCTTCTTCTGAATGCGCAGATCGATATATCAGCTCCAGCGAAGGCGTGATTCAGGTGGACGTTCATCGTACTCGGGAGTGGGTTTAAGGCCATTCACGCCATCTTTCTGCATGCATGGCATCCTCCCACCCGTGCCTGCGAATAGTTGCGCTTTTCGTGGTGGGGCTTGCCATTGCCGCGTCCATACCAAACTCGGCGAAGGCTTCCCGGTCTCCGCAGGATAATCGCGGCCGAATCCCGTTAGTATCGGAAGCAGAGGTCGCGTTGGCGTCGAAGCTCGACTCCAGAGTCCAATCCGGGGGCAGGGGAATGCTTCTCACCCAGCCCGGATCCGTGTCTCCGACGCCCGCGGCCGCGGTTCCTGTGGGCTCCTTCGAGGGTCTCTATTTCGGCACGAACGGTCCGTACTCGAACCGCCTTACCCCGCCCGACGTCCAGGTCGCGGTCGGACCGAACCACGTCGTCGAGATGGTGAACGTCCTCGGCCGGATCTCGACGAAGCAGGGGGTCGAGGTGCAGACCTTCCCGCTCGACTCGTTCTTCGGAGTCCCTTCGACGGACTTCATCAGTGATCCGAAGGTCCACTTTGACACTGCGAGCAGCCGTTGGTTCGCCTCGATGACCGACGTCACGACCGGCAGAGTCCTGCTCGAGGTCTCTAAGTCCGACGATCCCACGGGGCTCTGGAATGCGTATAGCGTCTCCACGATCACGGGCTGTGCGGATCAACCGCTGCTGGGCTTCAGCGATCTTGTCGTCATCATTTCAGCAAACGACTTCTCCTCGTGCACGAGCGGGAGTCCGTCATATCTTGGGGTCCAGTATTGGGTGTTGAATAAGACGGATCTCCTGAGCGGGGCCACGCCCCGGACGATGAGCTTCGGTCCGGATCCGACCTTGTTCTCCGTGCAGCCGGTCCAGTCGCTTCGCTCCACGAATACACAGTTCATGGTGTCGACCGGGAGCGGCCCAGCGAGCACCCTCACGCTGTTCTCCGTCACCGGCGTCCCGCCGGGCGTCGTGCTTGTGTCTCAACAGAATTTCGGGATCCGATCGGCCGCGATGCCTCCACGCGCGCCTCAACTCGGATCGAGGTCCACCCTCGATACGGCGGACAACCGGGTGCAAGACGCGATGTGGGCGGACAACCGCCTGTGGCTCTCTTTGGGCATTGGCTGCACCCCTGGGGGTGACCAGCTCCGGTCGTGCGTCCGGTTGATCGAGGTCGATACTGCGAACGCCACGATCGCGCAGGACTTCGACATCGGCATCTCGGGGAAGTACGTCTTCTACCCGGCCCTGCGAACCGATGCCGATGGGAACTTGATCGTCGTCTTCGGCTACTCATCCGGAAGCGATTATCCGGAATTGAGGGTGGCCACGCGGTCCGTGCACGACCCACCGAACACGATCGGTGCGTCCCAAGTCATCCGTGTCGGCGAGGGTCCAGAGACGAGCGGGTGCCCCAACAATTCCGTGTGCCGGTACGGCGATTACTTCGGCGCATCGCAGGATCCGTCGGAACCGGGCATCGTCTGGGTCGCGGGGGAATACGGCACGGCGACCGGATGGGCCACGTTCATCGCGGCGATGGGGGCGACCGTGCGCTTCACCGTCGGCTATGCGATCCAGGGCGGCGGTTCCGGCTACCTCCCGCCCACCTTGACGTACGTCGCGGGCGGTCAGAGCGTGACCGTCGCGTTGACGACGACTCCCGCTATCTACGCGATCGATGCAGGGACCGCCTGGTCCGTGTCCACAATCCTCGGCGGCTCCCGCGCGAACGAACGGTGGGCGACGAACGAGACGGTTTCGGGGAGCGCGACACGGTCCGAAACCCTCTCGTTCCACTACTCCCATCAGTTCTCCGCCTCCTTCAACTACCGGGTCACGGGCGGCGGCTCCGGGTACGTGGCGCCTTCCGTCAGCTACGAACAATTCACAATCCTCCGGGCGAACGATGCGAACCTGACGGCCTGGGTCGACGCGGGGAGCGCGTACTCGTTCCCCACATCCCTCGGCGGCTCGAACGCGACCGAGCGTTGGATGGCCGACGCATTGGATCGGAACGGGACCGTCGGCGCGTCCGCGACCGTCGAGATCGTGTACCGGCGTCAGGCGTTCCTCACGTTCGGCTTCCAAGGACCGGCCGAGTCTTCGATCTCTCCGGGAACCGGCTGGTACGATGTCGGATTCTCCCTGACGCCGACTGTAACCCCCGCCGCGGGATGGGCCGTGGGCATCTGGGAAGGCAGCGGACCGGGCGCCTACTCGGGACCGCAAGCGGGTCCGACGATCTTCGTTGTCGGGCCGATCTCGGAAATCGCCATCCTGTATCCGGGACTCACGATTCATGCGGACGATGGCGGGTCCGTCTCCTTCTCGTACAGATCCACGTCCGGAACCGTCGCGGGCGGTGCGTCCCAGACCTTGTACGTTCCATCCGGGACGATCGTCACGATCATGGCGAGTCCGTCCTCCACGTATGTGTTCACCCAGTGGAGTGGTGCGTCGTCGAGCAATCGGTCGAGCGTCTCGGTGACCGTGACCGGCCCCGCCGAGGTGACCGCGCACTTCGCGTTCTCCGCGGGCGCGGCGCTCGCTTTCTACTCGGCCATCGCGGCTGTGGCGATCATCGCCGCCTTGGTCTTGATTGCCCTGATCGTTCGCAGGCGACGTCGCCGGACCGAGGTGCCACCTCCGCCACCGGAGGAGCCGCCTCTGCCTCCGCCCCCTCCGCCGCCGTAGGCATCCCGACGGAAGGCCCGACAAACGGATATGCCGCTCTCTGGTAACGCAATCTTGCGAAATCGCTGGAGGCCACGAGCCGGAACTCGTCCTCCTGCCCATGCGGCGATTCGACGTCCGCTCGAATAGCGTGGGTGGCGAACGAACGATATGGATGGAAGGGACCTTCGGTTCCGTCTTCGAGAAATTCCCGTGAGGCCATCAATCACATGAGGCCGAGGGGTCCAAGCTTCTCCGGCAAGTACGTGTCCGTCACATAGTCGAGTCCGTACTTCGCGAGCGCCTGCTGCTCGGCTTTCTTGTTCATCTGAAGCATCGTCTGGATTTCGTTCCGCCAGAACTCATCGTTGAAACGGGGATCGGACATCTCTGCATTCAAGGCCCCGACATCGCGGGGTGTAAGAGCGTCCGTCGGCAACTCGTAGTTCAGGATGTCACTTGCGGTGATTCCGACGAACTCCGCAGTCGGTGTGGCGAGGTACTCGGAGATGTGCGCCGTCTTGATTGCACCGTAGGCCACCGAGGCGTGGATGCGGAAGCTCCAAGGGTCTCCGTCGGTAAATGTGCAGACGTTAAGTTCCAACTCTTCATTTAATCTTTTCAACAATCTACGTGTACTCCGACTGGGCTGTCCTTTCAGATGGACCAGGATGCACTTGGCCTCGTCGTCGAAGCCATTCTCAACAAGCCGGTCAAACATACCGCCCGTCTCGATTGCGAGGATGAACTTCGCGTCTGCTTCGATTAGCTTGACTTTCTCGTTCTCGACGTTGTAGGGAATCGTGTAACCCGCGTCGCCGACGTCATCGCGGCAGTTGATTCGTTTGCGGTCGCCGCCTCGGGTGACTTCTTCGAGCGTGAGATTCCCAATCACGCTCGCTCCGCTCTCCTCCGGACGCAGCTTGAAGTCCTCCCGCAGGAGTTGCGTGATCACCTCGAGGTCCTCCGCGAGGAGGTTCGATTCCTCCTGGGCATGGAACTTCGCGATGTCCCAGCCTTCGGAGATGTAGTACATCTCCCTCAGGGTCGAGGACTTGCTGTCCCGGATCATGTCTCGGATGAACTCGAGGACGTACATCGTCCGCAGGAGCATGAGGGCCCCCTTGAGCTTCTTCGCGCTGCGCACACCCATCAGGTTGCCGTACTTCCAGACCGCGTGCTTCGAGTCGAAGCGGATGTTCGCCTTCGTCCGCAAGGGGATCTTCATCTTCGGGATTTGACCGCCGTCGAGTTCCTCATAGATCTCTTCGGCGATCGCGTAGAGGGCGTCGACGGCCTTGTTCGACGCCGGCGCGCCGCCTTTCTTCTTAGTCGTCATCGAGCGCCTCCTCTGTCTCGTCGTAGTCGATCTCGGTTTCTTCTGCGGCCTCCGCAGCGGGCGCCTCCTCCTCTTCGAATTCCGCGTAGTTCAACTCCCAATCGCCGGGCAGCGGCTCCGCGCCGATCACGAGCCCGGGGTTGATTCCGCTCACATAGACGTCGGACTCGTCGTACTCCGCCTCGTCGAGTCCCTCCAGGGCGAATGAGATGGAGGCCTTCGCGACGCTGTCGATCCGCTTCAGCTCCCACGTGATCTTGCCGTCGTCGCGGACCTCGGCGGGCTTCGGTTCAATAGACTTCGGTTCGATGCCGCGCGGTAGGAGCAGATGGAGGTTCAACTTCTTGCCGGCGTCGGTGAAGTTGTGGACGTTGAGGGTGACCGTGTGCCGCTTCGCCTTCTTGTCGTACGCGATGTCCTCGTCGACCCAGACGACGCCCATGATCTTCGTGATCGTCGCGTCGAGGACCGGCACCTTCTTGTTCACAATCTTCGCAGATTTGTCGGCGATCCGCGGCAGGATGAGTTGGACGATTTCGAATTTCTCTTTCGTCTTGGCGCGGTGGGCCTTCTTCGTGAGATGCGTCTTGAGGCGGCGGCCGGCCTCTTTCAGCGCCAGGTCCAGCTCCGTCATAATCTCGTCTGCGGTGGCCACCGCCTCTTTCGACTCCGACGTGTACGGCACCTTCGTCGAGCAGAGGTGGACCAGGACGATCGCGGGGCCGAACGGCAAGCCTTGTCCGCCGCGTTGCTCCAGGCCGTACCGCCTCCAGTCGACGTTCGCGACGGCCTGCGTGAGCGCACACCCGCCCGCCTGATACAGAAGAGGCACCCGGTTCGCGAACCGGAGGACCTCGATGGGTTGGTCAGGCGGAAGGTCTCCGCCATAGACGATCCCGACCTCGACCTGGAATGGGTTTCCCGAGTAGACCGCGGGATCCCGCGTGAGAGGCGGGGCATAGAACTCCGGTCGAAGGTTTCCGAGGACGTTCTTGAGACCTCGCTTGATGAGCCGCTCCCCGATCGGGCTGAGGCAGTCCGTCGGAGGGGACATCAACTTCGCGGACTGCATGGCGTCGTGGAGCGCCTTCGCCTGTTCGAGGACGAGAGACTTCGGCTTCATGTCCGGGTCGAGGCCCGCGGCATCGCAGATTTCCTTTGCGACGCGGGAAGACACCCGCACGAACTCCTCCTCGAGGAACGCGGCCAGCTTGTAGGATTTCGTCTCCTTCATCATGGCCATGAGCGTGCCGAGCTCGATTCCATGCGGATGCGGAGGAATTTCCTTCGTCTTCGGAGGGAGGTCCTCCGTCGCTCGCTCGAAGACGATTTCTTCGCCTTCGGGCGGCCGATATGTGATGCGCGCATGGGGATTCACGATCGCCGTGGCCTTCAGGTACTCCGGGACCGACTGCTTTCCCGTATTATAGCGGCCCTTCAGAGGGATTTCGACCCGCGTGCCATGGGCCCGCTCCCAGACCACGAAGTCTTCCTCGACCACGTTCGGCCGGTTCTTCTTCGTATCCAGGATGAGTTCGATTTCATAGGCGACGTCCTGCTCTGCGACCTTCGATCGAATCTTCGTTGGCTTGCCGGTCGTGATCTGACCGTACATGACTGCACCGGAAATGCCAAGACCTTGCTGTCCGCGCCGCTGAGCGCGGCTAAAAAATCGCGATCCGTACAGCAAGCGTCCAAAGACGTTTGCCACTTCTTTCTTGACGATGCCCGGTCCATTGTCCTCCACGACCACGACGAACTCGTCTTTGTCGATCTTCTTGACCTCGACGAGGATGTCCGGGAGGATGTCCGCATCGGCCCCCGCATCGAGGGAATTGTCCACCCCCTCCTTGACCGCCGTGAGGAGGGCTTTCGTCGCGGAATCGTAGCCGAGGATCTGCTTGTTCCGCTCGAAGAACTCGGAGATGCTGATCTCCCGCTGCTTCTTCGCGAGTTCCTCCGCGATCGAGATCGATGGCATACCATCACAGGGGACGGTTCAACAGAACGGTGGGCGTTCCCATCCCTGGGCCCCGCGTATTTGAACTTGGCCATTTAAGGCTTCGCAGCCCGTTTCGCAATGCCGTTTCTATGGAGGGATGGGGTTATTACGCGCGCGCGTGGGGGTGGGTGAAAGTGTCCCGATCCCGGCGGTTCACTCTTCGAAGACGGCCCCGCAATGCGGGCATTTCTCCGCGCTCTCGTCGACGTCGGCGCCGCAGTTCGTGCACGTGAACGCCGCCGCCTTGCTGGCCTTCTCGCTCTTGGTCGGTTCGGCCGATTCCACCTTGGGCTTCGGCTTCTCCTTGGGGATCTGCGGCTCGGCGCCGAGCATGCGGGTGCGCGACGCCCGCTGCCGGACCGTGTACCACCACATGAACAGGATGATGTAATAGAAGACGAACGGCAGGATCATCGAGAAGGCGGTGAAGTAGACGAACAACCCGTAGAAGTTCGCCACGGGCGCCGTGAGGGGGCCGAAATCCAGGTTCGTGAACGTCCAGTTCGCGTCCTTGTCCCAGACCGAGAATCCGTAGCCGTAAATCTGGTTCGAGAGGTTGAGAGTGGTATACTCGTACCACGTCCCGAGGTGCGTGTTGTTGGAGTTTCCCGGGGTTGCGCTGAAACTCATGTTGAAGTTAGATGTCACGTACGACGCAAGGCCCGAGATTGTCGTGAGGTTCATGAACACCCTGAAGTCGGTCGGGGTGCCGTTGCCCGTCGTCGTCAGCCTGACACGGAACGTGAATGCCTGCGGCGGATCGGCGTGATACGGCGCCACCGTCCCGTTCGCCAGGGCCATCGTCGGACTCGCGAACGGACCGGGTACGCTCGAGAGCGGCACCGCGAGGGGCTGGGACAGCAGCAGGTTTGTCGATTGCGCTCCGCCGACCAGGATTGCCATCAGGATGACGGGGAGCGCGTTCACCGCGAAGTGTCTCACGGACCGTTCCCCGAGATAGTACGGAACGAGGAAGACCGCGAGCGGCACGAGGATGATGACGAGACACCCGAGTCCGCCGGCCGTGAATGGCAGCAGGTTGGGGACGATCAGGCCCAGCAGGACAAGGTACGTGACCCGGAACCAGACCGTCTTGCGGAACCGCAAGAGGAGGTTCCATACCTGCACCGAGAGCGTCTCGGGACTCACAGAACGATGCGATGCGGCCTTCTTGATAAATAGTTATGCCGGCCCCATGGAGCACGCCATTCTGGAATCGAATTCCGGCGGCCGAACGTTCAAATAGACTCTGCAAAATAGGACGAGACTTCCATCGAGGTCTGAAGGATGACGCAGCTTGTCGTGGCGATCGGCGGGAACGCGCTTCAACCCGCGGGGGAGGCCGCGGATGCGGCGGCCCAGCGACGCCGGATCGAGGCGACCGCGTCCCGGCTCACGGACCTCGTGGCGGCCGGACATGACGTAGTCGTGACGCACGGCAACGGCCCTCAGGTCGGCAACATCCTCCTGCAAAACGAGGAGACGCGGCACCTGGTCCCTCCGATGCCCCTCGACGTGTGCGGCGCGGAAAGCCAGGCGTTGATCGGGTACCTCCTCGCGCAGGCCCTTCGCAACGAGTTCGCCTTTCGAAAGATCCATCGGGACGTTGCCTGCGTCGTGACGCAGGTCCTCGTCGACGCCGGCGATCCGGCCTTCGCGAATCCGACGAAACCGATCGGTCCGTATTATCTGCGGGACGACGAGATCCTCGTCAAGAAAGCGAAAGGCTGGAAGATGGCGTACGACCAGCGCGGGGGTTGGCGGCGAATCGTGCCTTCCCCGCGGCCGGTGGACGTCATCGAGAAGGACATCATCCGCATGCTCGTCGGGAACGGCGATGGACGCATCGTGATTGCCGCGGGAGGCGGTGGGATTCCGGTCGTCCGCAAGGACGGCAAACTCGTCGGCGTCGAGGCCGTAATTGACAAGGACCACGCGGCAGCCGTCCTCGCGCAGGCGATCGGATGGAAGCACCTCGTAATCGCGACGGACGTCGCCCAGGTCGCCCTGGATTTCGGCAAGCCCACCCAGAAGTTCCTCGATCGCATGACGGTCGCCGAGGCGAAGAAGTACCTCGCGGACGGCCAGTTCCCGGCCGGCAGCATGGGCCCGAAGGTCGAGGCCGTCATCGAATTCCTGGAGAGGGGCGGGCAGCACGCGGTCATCACGGACCTGGAGCATCTCGTCCCTGCGGTCGCCGGCAAGGCCGGCACGCAACTCGGGCGGACGTGAGCGCGGAAGGATTTTCCCCGCCCACGACGTTCGCGGCGTGCCGATGGCGAAGGTCCCGAAGCGGTGGTACGAGGACTTCTTCGGATCCGACTATCTCATCCGGTACGTCCACCCGGAGACCGCGGCCCAGGTCGAGGCGATCGACAAGATCCTCCATCTCCGGAAGGGCGGACGGATTCTGGACGTCGCATGCGGGGCGGGCCGCCATTCGATCGAGCTCGCGAAGCGCGGGTATCGGGTGACGGGCCTCGACCTGTCGTCGCCCCTCTTGGCGGAGGCCCGGAAGGCGGCCCGCCAGGCCGGCGTCAAGGCGACGTTCGTCCAGGGGGACATGCGCCGCCTGCGATACCGCAACGCGTTCGATGCGGCGATCTCGATGTTCACGTCGTTCGGTTACTTCGATCGTCCCGAGGAAGATCGCGAGGTCTTGCGGGGGATCGGACGCGCACTCCGGCCGCGGGGGAAGTTCCTGATGGAGTTGTTCAACCGCGACAGCCTCGTCGCGGGGTTGCCATCGCAGAACTGGCAGGCGCGGGACGACGGGACGGTCGTCCTGGAGGACGCGTCGTTCGACCTGCTCCGGGGCCGGTTCGAGACGCGCCAGGTGATCATCGACCGGAAAGGCACCCGGGAATTCACCGCCTCCGTCCGCGCGTACACGCTCGCCGAGCTCAAGGAGATGCTCGACGCCGAAGGCCTGTTCGTCCATCGCGTCCTCGGAGGCCTCGACCTGTCGCCGTACACGGCGCGCTCCCGGCGGATGGTCCTGTACGCGGTCAAGGGCCTGGAACCCGAAGGCATTCGTACGGTCTGGTAGCCGGATGCGGGAAGGAATCTTTTTGCGCTCCGCCTGATTGGGCCCGTGTCCAGATGGCGATCGAGGAACAGATCAAGGCGGTCGAGGACGAGATCCAGAAGACGCCGTACAACAAGGCGACCCAGCACCACATCGGGCGGCTGAAGGCGAAACTCGCGCGGCTCAAGGACGAGCAGGAGACACGGCGCCTCAAGGGGGGCGGCGGAGGGCCGAGCTACGCGGTCAAGAAGAGCGGGAACGCGACGGTCGGGCTGGTCGGCTTCCCGAGCGTCGGCAAATCGACCCTCCTGAACCAGATCACGGACGCGACGAGCGAGGTCGCCGCGTACGACTTCACCACGCTGGACGTGATCCCCGGCCTCATGGAGCACCGGGGGGCGAAGATCCAGGTGCTCGACATGCCCGGGCTCATCCGGGGCGCGTCGAAGGGCCGCGGTCGGGGGAAGGAGGTCCTGTCCGTCGCCCGGGCGTGCGATCTGCTCATCCTCATGATCGACGTCTTCGAGACCCACGTCGATGTCTTGGTGGACGAACTGCATCTCGCCGGGATTCGCCTGAACGAGCGGCCCGCGGACGTCACCTTGACGAAGGCGAACCGCGGCGGGCTCACCGTGAATCCGACGGTCAAGCTGACGAAGCTCGACGCCGAGATGGTCGCGGACATCTGCCGCGAATGGGGCTATCTGAACGGCACCGTCGTCGTGCGGCAGGACATCACGGAAGACCAACTCATCGACGTCCTCGCGGGGAACCGCGTCTTCCTGCGGGCGTTCGTCGTCGTGAACAAAATCGACCTGGTCTCCGCGGACTACGTGAAGCAGCTCCAGGCGAAGCTTCCGGGGTGGAAGCTCGTCCCGATCTCCGCGGAGAAAGGCGTCGGGCTCACGCGCCTGAAGGACGAGATCTACTCGACCCTCCGGTTCATGCGCGTCTTCCTGAAGCCGCAAGGGAAGGATGCCGACATGGCGGATCCGATGATCGTGAAACAGGATTCGGACGTCGGCATGGTGTGCGACGCGATCCACCGCGATTGGCGGAAGCGATTCCGCTACGCGAACGTATGGGGTCCGTCCGCGCAGTTCCCGGGTCAAAAGGTCGGCCTCGATCATCCGCTGAAAGATTCCGACGTCCTCACGATCGTGCTGCGGAAGGGGTGACACATGTGGCGCTGGTCAGGCTCGCAGGGGACGTAGCTTCAGGATCGCACCCCCCACCGCAACCGCCATCCCGAGAATGGTGATCGAGACTTTCCAGAGGTAGTCCGACGGGAGAGGGACGAAGCCCCGATAAAGAAAAATCGCATAGAAGCCTTCGAGCGCACCCAGGAGGGCGAACCAAACAACGGCCCCTGCAAGGAGGCGCCCTTCCTTCTGTCTCCGTGACACGTAGACGCCGAGTAACAGGACCAGGGCGAATGAGGGTACGCCGAGTAGGACGGACAGGGTTGCGATCGATCCGATCAGGCCGACAATCGCCCCCGCGCAGATGAGGGTCGCGGCGAGTCGATCCGGAGAAACGGTCATGATCGCCCCTCATCGGAGGCGGTGCATCCTCTTTAGGTCTTCTTCGAACGGCTTCAAACTCGGGGGGATTTCGACCCCCGGGAGCTCGACGTTCAACGACAGCCCTTGGTCCCGTTTCCGCTTCCAGACGTCCGCGTTGAAGGCGAGGAGTCCGTCGGTGAAGTCCGCCCGCGAGGCTGGGATGCCGTCTCGCGACATCGGGAATCGTTCCGCATGGACGCTCCCCCCGTACATGGACCGCCAGATCTTGTCCGTCGAGAACGGCGTGACGGGCGCCAGGAGGCGCAGGAGGTCCCGGAGACACGCATGGAGCGTCCATCGAGCACCCGTGTCGCCCTCGTACGCGCGGCCCTTCACCATCTCGACGTAATGCGGCGCGAACAGATTCCAGAGGAAGTCCCGACCCCGGTTCGCGGGGAGGAACAGATTCAGGTCCTCGTAGGCGCCGCGGCACGACTCGACGAGGCGGTTCAGCTCCGCCAGGATCCATTCATCGGACGGCTGGAGCTTCCCGGCCTCGGGTTCTTCGAAGGATGAGATGAAGCGCGCGACGTTCCAGAGCTTCGTGACGAACTTCGCGGCGCCCCCGATCTTCGCCTCGCTGATCCGGAAGTCGTCCCCCGGGTTCGTCTCCCCGGCGACGAAGAGCCGGATCGCGTCGGCGCCGTGTTTCTTGAGCAAGGGCCACGGATCGATCACGTTCCCGAGGGTGCGGTGCATCGCGCGACCGCGGGCGTCGAGGCCGAGCCCGTGGATGAAAACGCGATGAAACGGTTTCGACTTGCGCACGAGCCATGACTTGAGCATCGTATAGTAGAGCCACGTCCGGACGATCTCGCGGCCTTGGGGCCGGAGCGAGAGGGGGAAGTTCGTGGCGAAGAAGTCCGGGTCCGTGCGGTAGCGGGTGAGGTAGAGGTTCGACACGCTCGAGTCCATCCAAGTGTCGAACACGCGCTCCTCGCCGACGAATTCCGTGGAGCCGCACTTCGGACACTTCGAGAACGGCGCCGGATCTTTCCACGGCCGGTAGTATTTCCCGGGAGGCGGGGCGAGCGTCTCACCGCATTTCTTGCAGTACCACAGCGGAATCTCCGTGTGGTAGTACCGTAGGCGGGAGATCGGCCAGTCGATCGTGAGGCTGTCGATCCAGTCGAGGACGAGCTGCCGGTGCCGCGTCGGCCGGAACTCCATCTCGGCCGCGAGACGCCGGAGGTCGTCGCGGAACTCGAGCTGCTTCAGGTACCACGCGTCGGAGGAGAGGAACTCGATCGGGTTCAGAGTGCGCGAGCAGATCGGCGTCTGATGCTGGATCGGCTCGAGCTTCTCGAGGAAGCCGCCGGCTCGGAGCGTTTCGATCGCCTTCTCTCGTGCGGCCTCGACCTTGAGTCCTTTCAACGGTCCTGCAGCGTCCGTCATCTTGCCGTGCTCATCGATCGCCTTCACGGGGTCGAGACGCAGTTCGCGGAAGAGCTGGAGGTCCACCATGTCCCCGTACGAGCAGATCATTGCTGCGCCGCTCCCGAATTCCGGCTTGGCGGTCGGATGCGCGAGGATGGGGACCTCGTGATCGTACAGGGGGACCCGTGCCTTCTTCCCGTGGAGGCCCGCGAAGCGCGCATCGTCGGGGTGGACGATCACCGCGCGGCACGCCGCGAGCAGCTCCGGTCGCGTCGTCGCGATCCGGATCTCCCCTTTCGACGTGAGCGGGAACTTCATCCACACGAGATTCGAGGGTCGCTCCTGGTAGTCGATGTCGGCCTCGGCGAGCGGGGTCTCGCAGACGGGACACCAGAACGTCGGCCGTTCGCCGCGGTAGAAGAGTCCTTTCGGCCAGAGCTCGAGGAAGACCGCCTGGCTGAACGCGCGGTACTCATCGGAGTCCGTGTAGTACGTGTGCTCGAAGTCCGCCGACATGCCGACGCGGACGGCGAGCTCGAGCAAGCCGTTGCCAATCGCCTCGATCTCCTTGCGGCACTCCTGGATGAACGCCTCGCGGTCCCATCGATGGAGCGCCTTGCCCGTCTTCTTCTCGACCGTCCGCTCGATGTTGATGCCGTTCCGGTCGAGGCCGAACGGGAAGAGGACCGCGTGACCGAGCATGCGCTGCGCGCGGGCGATCATGTCGATCATCGCGTACGCCATGACGGCGCCGACGTGCCAAGAGCCGCTCGGATACGGAGGCGGCGTGTCGATCACATACGGTGGCCGGTCCCGTTCCGGGGCAAAACGGTACAGCTCCGGCTCCGACCGCCATGCTTTCAGGACGTCTTCCTCGTAGGCCGGTTCCCACGTCTTCTCCCGGAGTTTCGGTTCACTCATCCGCGGGCGTCGAGAGTCGCGAAGCCCATAAAAGGATTGTTCCGCGCGAACGCCCGGGAGCGATTCACACACCATACCGGAGAGTTCAAGCCGTGGTGGAATATACCTCTACTTAGAGGTATAAGCGATGGAGATCGGCTGCGGTGCGAGGGTCCGCGATTTCGATGGACGGCGGTACTTCTACTTCTGGCACTACGATCGCACGAACGGTCGTTCGGTGAGGCGGGAGGAGTACGTGGGGCGCGTGGACTCGGAGAAGGCAAAGGCGGATCTCCTGCGTCGGATGGCCGCCTACCACCGGAAGGCGGAACAGGAGTTCGCCCGACGGCGGGCTCGGATCGAACAGCTCATCGCCGACGAGCGTACCTCCACTTAGAGGTATAGCCTCCCGGCCCTGTGGCGACTCAGGATGGGGCTCACTCGATGTACCGGAGGGCCTCCGCGGGCGGGATGCGGGAGCCCCGGATGGCGGGCTGGGCTGCGCTCGCGACGGCCGCGGCGGACGCGATCCCGACAATCAACGCGAGGTTCGGCCAGGGCACGCTGAACACGACGATGTCCGCGAAGTACACGATGTAGATCTTGTACGACAAGACGATCCCGAGGGCGACCCCGATCCCGATCCCCAGGACGGCGATGAGGGCGATCTCAACCAGGAACGTCCCGAGGACCATCGCGCGCGTGAAGCCGATCGCCCGCAGCGCTCCGATCTGCGTGCGCCGCTCGACGACGGCCCGGAGCGTGATCACCGCGAGGCCCGCGATCCCGACGAGGAGCCCGATCCCCAGGTACGCCTGCATGAGCGTCAGGACCTCCTGCGACGCGTCGAACGCTTGACCGATCTGCTCGCGGATGTCGATCGTCTGCAGGCCGTACACGAAGAACGTGCGCTCGAGGTCCGCCCGAAACGCGTCGACGTCGACGCCGGGCGCCATCTGGAAGAAGTACGCGGTGTAGCGCTCCTGCGCGGGGAACACACCCCGGACGACGCTCTGGTCGACGAACACCCCGGAGGTGAATTGCAGGGCCTGCTCGAGGACGCCGACAATCGTCAGGTTCACCGTGCGACCCGCGGCATCGAACGCGCGGATGCGGTCTCCCGGCACTACACGAAGGCGGCTCTCGTCCGGCACGAACTGGTTCGGGCCCGCGGCCGTTCGGTCCACGATTGCCAGCGTGTGATTCCATCGGAGGGAGAGCCAGACATCCGTGCGGTTCGTCAGGGCTTGTCTTTGGCCGCTCGATTCGTTCACATACGACGGCAGGAAACTCGTGAATCCGTACTGGTTCGACTGGATCAGGAAGTTGTCCACGCCCCAGAGCGTGTAGTCGTAGGTCCGATTGCCTCCGACGGCCTGGACTTTCGCCGGCATCACGCTCGCGGTCGAGGT
>WNGN01001280.1_pt1 | contig 26618 bp, 26 predicted proteins | sample 5400561 | NCBI WGS metagenome assembly WNGN01 (sample SAMN13153379, study PRJNA577476) | soil metagenome | isolation source: 115 cm soil or saprolite under Garry oak tree replicate 2 | place: USA:California | collected 2016-06-15 | reverse complement strand
CACCGGCTGTTCGCGCAGATCACCCGCAACTGGCGCGGCCGGCCGCTGACCAGCCACCAGGCCGTCGTCGAGCTGATCTCAGCCACCACCACATCCACCGGGCTGACCGTCACCGCCGAGCTGGACACCAGCGAGTACGCCACCGGCCTGCTCTACACCAAGAGGCAGGTCGGCGCCCTGCCGGTCGACCGCCACGGCTTCCACCCGGACTGGAACTACACAGTCCGGCCCGAACCACATGAAACGCCCATACCAACCCGGAAGCAGGCGACACGCCGACGGAAGACCTGAGTTATTTATTTTCGGTTACTAGTACGGCTTAATTCGGCAAACGCGCGGCATCGACAGCGGCATCGAATACCTCGGCCAGGGCGACGGCAAACCGACGACGCTGTGGCCCTGACCCCTTACAGCCCAGCTGTGTCCTCGGCCGAAGCCTGGGACACGGATAGGCCACAGCCACCCGCACACTGCCGCCCCGGCCGCACCCAGCCGCATAAGGCGCACACAGCCCTGACTGGCATACGTGCTGGTCAGGGGCATTTCCGCTGGTGGTGACAGGTGTTGGGTTCGAACCAACGTAGGCTGAGCCGACGGTTTTACAGTCCGCTTGGCCCGGACCGCCCATGAGCCGTCTGACCTGCGGTTTTCTAGCCGACCCCGGCTATCGTGCCCAGTCCCGTCCGTCATATGTCCGTGCGCACGCCGGGTCGGGCGGCCGAAACTGCGGACACGCGCGGACAGCGTCCGTACGAGCCTGCCACCAGCACGTTCGCCTGCTCGATGGCGCACCAGGGCCGCGCCTCCCTACTAATCGTCTGGGCGCTTGACCGGGTCGGCGCTTGCGGCGAGAGCCGCGGAGGTCCCGCCCGCGGGTGGCACCGGATGTCGTGCGGAGCCCGGGTCGAACGGCGAGCCGTTCCATGAATGGGTGATGGCCGACGCCGGTCCCGGCCATTACCTGCTGATCCGCCGGTCGATCAGCAACGGCGAGCGCGTACCACCGGTGCTGGCCGCCAAGAACGCGGCTGTGGCCGGACTCGCCGCCGTCGCAGCGGTCGGGCGGGCGCTGAGCATCGAGCTGGTCTGCGCCCGGCACCTGAGCCGCCGCAGGGAACCCTCTACCTCGGCGAGATCATCACGGCCGGCGCGTGGGACTGCTTCCCGCGCCTGCCGGCAAGTGGCGCCGCGCCCGCTCGCCCGCACGTGCCTCGCCCGGAGGCGCGGTGCCCGGCAATGCGCAGTCGCCGTCCGGATACGTCGCCAGATCCGCGTCGGCCGGGTCGCGGGTCGGGTCCTGGGCGGACGGGCGCCGGACCGATGACCGTTGTTGCCCGGAAATTGGCCCTCACGCCGAGCCACGCACCGTGATGGCGGCATCCCGGCAGACAGCACGCCGACGGCTCGTTCTGGCACTCTCTCGGGCCATCTTGGAGGCACGAAGCGCGAATACAGAACAGTCATTATGCAGGCCGCACGGCCAGATCGCAGAGCCAATGGCTGCGGCGGGATTGGTGTGGCTGCTTCAGCGGTGTTCGGCTCGTTTGGGCTGCCCGCGAGGTCGAATGCTGATTGCTGAGTCAGTTGATCCTGTGTAACTGGTGTGCCCGCTGATCAAGGTCCGCCGTCTTATGGCGTGCTCGCGGCGCTGGTGGCGTCGCTGCGCGGCGAGCTGGCTGATGCTCATGCCGCCTTGGCGGAGGCGCGGGCAGAGCTGGAGCGGGCGCAAGCGCGGATCGTCGGGCTGGAGGCCCGGCTGCGTCAGTCGCCGCGGAACTCCTCGAAGCCGCCGTCCAGCGAGGGGCTGGACAAGCCGCCTCCCCGGCCGCGGTCGCTGCGGAGGAAGACCGGCCGCAAGCCCGGCGGGCAGGACGGGCACGACGGCGCCACGCTGGCCCAGGTCGCGGTGCCGGACAAGGAGCAGCGGCACGAGCCGTCCTGCTGCGGCCGGTGCGGGGCCGGGCTGGCTGGCTGGCCGGCCGGTGACCGGCGTGGAGCGCCGCCAGGTCTTCGACCTGCCGCCGGTGAAGATCGAGGTGACCGAGCACCAGCTGATCGGGCGGGAATGCGGCTGCGGGCACCGCATAAGGGCCACCGCGCCCGAGCTGGTACAGGCCCCGGCCCAGTACGGGCCTCGGATCGCCGCGATCATCATATACCTGTACATCGGGCACTTCCTGTCCAAGAAGCGGACCGCGCAGGCGCTGGCCGAGCTGTTCGACGTCCCGCTGTCCTCCGGCACGGTCGCGCCATCACTGCCCGCGCCGCCGGCAAGCTGGGCGCGTTCACCGAGCGGGTACGGGAGAACATCGCCGCCAGCCCGGTAGCGGGGTTCGACGAGACCGGGCTCCGGGTGGACGGCAAGCTTGCCTGGGTGCAAGGCGATCGAGGCGATGGGCGTGCTCGGCTCGTTCGCGGGCACAGCCGTGTACGACGCCTGGGCGCCATATGACGGCTACGCCAATGCTGGTCATCAGCTTTGCTGTGCCCACAGTGCTCAGGGAACTCCAGGCCGTCGCCGACTCCGTGCCCGATGGCCAGTGGTGCTGGGCAACCCAGGCCGCGGACTCGATTACCGGGATGCGGCGCCTGGTCGCCGAGGCGATCACGCGCGGCCGTGACGCGGTGGACCCGGCAGCCCTCGCAGTCCAGGTCACCCGCTACCGCTCCGCGGCGCTGATCGGAGCCAGCCAGACCTCGGCCCGCAAGGGCAAGCTGATGAAGAAGCACAACGCCCTGGCCCGGCGGCTGGCCGGCCGGCAGGATGACTACGATGGCAAAGCTGAAGCAGAAAGTATCCGGCTGCCTGCGCACAATGGCCGGAGCCCGGCAGTTCTGCGCGATCCGAAGCAATACCTGTCCACCGCCGCCAAGCACGGCCTGACCTTCTACGACGCCCTCGTCATGCTCACCGAGGCCCAGCCATGGATGCCCGCCACCGCGTGATCAAGCACGCGACGAGTAAACCGATACCTGACCAGTTACGATCCTGTTACCGCTGGAATGTCAGTCGGCTCTCAGCGGGCCCCTTCTCACCGCGTCGATGGTTCGCTGCCGGTCGCCCGGCTTTACCCATTCGCTCCACCAGGTGGCCCCGGCGTCGGCGACGGAGCGGATGTGCTGCCGTTCGCGGTCCCAGTCCGCGGCCCGCTCGCGCCCGCCGAGAGCTATGTCGAAGCCCGGCCGGCGGCCGGTGGCGGCCCGGATGTCGTGCACCTCGGCCGGGGTGATGTCTTGCCATTCCTTGTCCGGCGAGCCCTTGTACACGCAGCAGCCGTCCCAGCGCGCGACCCTCGCTTTAACGCCGCTGAGCTGCCAGTCGCCTCCGATCCAGACCGGGATGCGCGGCTGCTGGACCGGCGGTGGCGACAGGCTGAGCTGTTCGATGCGGAAATGGCGGCCGTGAAAGGTGACCGGCTCCCCGGTCCACAGCCGGGTCATGATCTGCAGGCCTTCGTCCAGCAGTTGCGCGCGGGTAGCAGGCTCAAGGGGCTCTCCGGTGGCGCTGAAGCCCTGATCGTGGATGTCACCGGCGCCGACGCCGAGGATCAGGCGGCCATTGCTGAGGTGGTCGAGGGTGACAGCCTCGCTGGCGAGCTTCCACGGGCGCCGGCGCGGCAGCGGGGTGACCGATGCGCCCAGGCACACCCGGCTGGTGGCGGCTGCCATCGCGGCCATGGTCACCCACGGGTCGTAGGTAGCCATGCCGGCCTGGCCCTGGTAGACGATGTAGTCCTCGAGGAAAATGCCGTCCCAGCCTGCTTGCTCGGCCTCCACAGCCAGCTCGGCCATCGCTGCCGGGTCGCCGCCCGGGCCGGCCGGCGAGATCGAGATCCCATACAGCATGAGGTGAACCTCCTGACGGTCCCGGCGTGCCGGCCGGGGTGCCGGCGCCTTGCGGTGGGGTGCTGGTCAGCACCAGGTACCGGCCCAGTGCCGGTCCCAGAACGCCGATTGCTGCTTCCCGTCGATGTCGGTGATGCCGTATTCGCGGGCGAGGCGGGGCGTGGTGAACACCTGCCCGGACTTGGCCAGCACGTCGTTGTCGGCGGCGAGGGCGGCGACGGCGCGCCCGGGGAACTCGGCCGATTCGGTCATCGCCGCCTCGGCTGGGGTCAGGTTCATCCGCTCCAGGCGCATGAAGCCGGGCGACAGGGCCAGGCAAGCGACGCCGTGCGGGCGCATGTCGTCGGCCATCTGCCCGGTCAGCTTGTTCGTGCCGTTCTTGACGACCTCGTAGAACGCGTGCCCGTGCGGGCGGTCGAGGACCCAGGTGATGTTGACGATCAGCCCGCGCCCCGCCGCGATCATCATGGGCGCGGCCAGGCAGGACGCGAACGCCGCCGCGCGCAGCCCGCCGCTGAACATCAGATCCCAGTGCCGCCACTCGATCTCCCAGAACGCCAGGGAGGAGTCCGGTGAGACCTCGTAGCCGCTCCAGGCGTTGTTGACCAGCAGGTCGAGCCGGCCCTGCTCGGCGTTGATCCGATCGAACACACCCATGACCTGCTTGTCGTCGGTATGGTCGCACTGGATGGCGATGCTGGTGCCGCCGCGGGCGGTCACCTGCTCGGCGGTGTCGTCGATGGTTCCCGGTCGGCCCAGGGTGGTCGGCTGGCCGCGCACGCTGCGGCCGGTGAGACAGACGGTCCAGGCGTTCTCGCCGAGCACCAGCGCGACACCCTTGCCGCAGCCGCGGCTGGCGCCTGTGACCAGCGCCACCCGGTCACTCTCACCACGCATAGGGACCTCCTGCCCGCCGCGCTGGCCGATCCCCGGCCGGATCGGCATGGCACATTTCGCCGCATAGCCCGGTACCGTCAAGGACCGGGGCCTGCCGGTGACGTCGGCGCCGAAATGCCTCCTCGTTGCCGGGTGGGCACCGTCGGCCTTGCCGATGAGGAGAGCGTAGAACGCTAACCCGACAGAAGCTGTCGGGTATTATCCGCGCCGTGCGGGCGAGCAGGCTGGTTGCGGTCCTGCTGTTCCTTCAGGCGCGGGGGCAGATGACCGCGGCCGAGCTGGCTGGTGAGCTGGAGGTGTCGGTGCGGACGATCCAGCGCGACCTCGGGGCCCTGTCGGCCGCGGGCGTTCCGGTCTACTCCGAACGTGGCCGGGGCGGCGGCTACCGGCTGGTGGACGGCTACCGCAGCCGTCTGACGGGACTGGACCGAGACGAGGCGCAGGCGCTCGTCGCCTTCGGGGCAGCCGGCCCGGCGCACGAGCTAGGGCTCGGCCAGGCCCTGATGTCCGCACGGCTGAAGCTGGCGGCCTCGCTGCCGGCCTCGCTCCGCCAGCGGGCTTTGGCCGCAGCCGGCCGGTTCCACCTCGACGCCCCCGGCTGGTTCACCGCCCGGCCGCCCACCCCCCACCTCGAAGCGCTGGCCACCGGCGTCTTCGGGGATCTGGCCGTCGAAGCGCGCTACCGGGGAAAATCGGGCGCGCGCAGCTGCCGGCTGGAACCGCTCGGCCTGGTGCTGAAGGCCGGAACCTGGTACCTGATCGCCTCGGAGCACAACGTCGTGCGCGGTTACCGCGCCGACCGCTTCCAGCACGTCACCGTGACCGGCCAGCAGTTCAGCCGGCCCCCAGGGTTCGATCTGAGCGCATTCTGGGCAGCGTGGCGGCAGGAATTCGAGCGCGGGCTTCCCGTGGTGACAGTCGCCGTCCGCGCGCGCCCCGGCTGCGCCCGCCGCCTGCGGCGGGTCGTCGAGCCGGCCCACGCCCACGAGGTCAACTGGGACACCGCGCCCGACGAGACCGGCTGGGTCCGGCTGCTGCTGCCGTTCGAGAAACTGGAGTTCGCCCAGGCCTCACTGCTCGGATTCGGCGCAGACATCGAGGTACTCGGCCCGCCCGACCTGCGCCGCCAAATGATCGATACAGCAGCCGCCCTGGGCGAGCTCTACGCCGAACGCCAGCCCGCAGGATTCACCCGCCAAGCCTTCCCGGTGGCAGGTGCCGACCGCGCTCCAACCGGTTCGCACGTTCGAGCCCGCCGCCCTGACGATCGCATGACGTAACCGACTCGCCTAACCAGCCGCGCCCATCCCGCCGATATGGCTCGTTCTGCGCGGCGATTCCTGAATCAGCTGCGCATGGCAGGATGCACAGAAGATGGCGTTCTGCGCATAGCCGGGCCTTACCACGGGCGCTTCGCAGCGACCGCATAAGACTGATATGACGTCACGACGCTGCCCATGGAAGAGGGGCTCCAATTGACCGAATCTTTCGTCGAAGCTCCGGCGGTCAGGACCTGCTTTGTAACGATCCGCCGCTGCGACCAGCTGAGCGCCAAAACTTCTGATCTCTAGTCCGTGCTTGCTGCGGCGGGTATCCGGCGCACGACAATTCTCAGGTCGGGCACGGTCTAGCCGCCCAGGCGGTGAGGAACGTCATCGGCGGCTGGGACATGACGAACGCCAGGCTCCACCAGGCAGATCGGCGCTGCGCGCGGTCTGATCTGCCTGGCCTGGGCAAGAGGGGGCAAGAGGCCAGGATTCACAGGTCCGGGCTGCCAGCGGTGCGTGCCGTCCGTCAACCTGAGAAGGGATGACAGTGACCATCGCACAGACACCAGCGCCATCACCGGCGGCTTGGACACCCACGCGGACATGCACGTCGCCGCCGCCCGCGACCCGGTCGGCGGGCTGCTCGGTGTCCAGGAGTTCCCGGCCACCCCGGCCGGTTGTGCCCAGATGCCGACGCCGGGCCGGCGGTTGTTGCGGAGCTGACGCCGCATGCAACATCCTGATGGTTTTCAGCGTGGAAGAAGTGGCCGGTTCAGTGGACCCGCAGTTGCCAGGCTCGAAGGTCGATGATGCCTTCGAGGAGTTCGTGCGTGGCCGGTCAACGCATTTGTTCCGGCTGGCTCTGGTGCTGACCGGCTGGGACAAGGCTGCTGCTGAGGACGTGCTCCAGATCGCGCTTGAGCGGGCCTACCGGCGTCGGCGGCAGCTGTTCCGGGACGGGTCGGCGGAGCCATATGTTCGCCGGATCGTGGTGAACGCGGCGATCGACTGGCGGCGGATTCGACGTCGCAGGGCCGAGCAGTCCCTCGACGCGGCCGCGGGCCTGGCTGCGACGGACCGGACCGGCCAGGTCGCCGACCGCGATGTTCTGGTGCGCGCGCTGGCGGCGCTCGCGCCGAAGCAGCGGGCTGTGCTGGTCATGCGGTACTGGGAAGACGTCCCGGACGCTGAGATCGCCGCAACGCTTAACTGCAGCGCAGCGACGGTGCGCAGCCAGGCGTCCGGGCGCTGGCCCGTCCGTGAGCTGAGCGGCGATCCGTCGGCCCCGCGGTCTGAACTCTCAACCAGAGGCGAGAACCATGAATGATCTGCAGGACCGGCTCCGGGACGCCATCGCCGCTTCGGTCGACGGCGCTGAGCCATCTTTCGACCTGATGATCGCGGTGCGCTGGCGACATCGGCAGCGGCTGCGACGGCTGGCCGCGGCAGGCGCGGCTGCCGTCATGGTGGTCACCGCGACGACGGCCCTCCTTGCCGCACGCCACGCACAGCCCGGGCACCAGGTGCCGGGAACGGCGACTACGAAACCCGGGACCCCGGACCTGCCCGCGCCGGTCTTCCCGGGCGGCGGCCGGCTGCTTGTTGCCAACGCGGGGGTTCTGAAATGGCTCTACCCCGATGGCAGGACGATCCGGATTCCCGGCCGGTTCGACGGCGCCCGGGTCTCGGCCGGGCAGTTGCTGGCCTGGAAGTACTCGCGTTTCGGCCCTGCTTACCACACGATGAACCTCAACGGATCCCGGCAGCGCCTGGCCCTGGCCGGCCACGACAAGAAGCTGACCGTGATCGGCGCGCTGCTGTCCCCGGACGGATCCGCGCTGGCTTACATCCGCCAGGACCTGGTTTCTGCGGCCATCGTGACCGACACGCTGTGGGTGCTCAACCTGGCAACCGGCCAGCGAGCCGATCTCGGGCCCATCTCCGACTCGGGCTTCGCGTGGAAGGACAACGCGACGATCCTGACCGCCGCCCCCGACACCAGATCGCTCCAGCTGGTCAGCGCCGCGACCGGCCGCAGAACCACCTACCTCACGGTGACCGACCCGGTCCTGGTCCACGCCTATCAGCGCGCGCGACCCGGCGCCGGCCCGCCGGCCTACATCGGCTCGGATGGGATCACCGGCGCCGGCGCGTCCGCGCGCGTCGCGGCAGCGAGCCGGAACAAGGGCACGTTCCGACCGGCAGAAGTGGTACTGGCCGGCAGCACTCAGCTGGTCACCTATGCCCCGCAGACACCGCAGGCGCTCAGCCTCACCTGGGGACCGGACGGCCTGGTGCTGCTCCGGACCGGCGCCGGCGACAATCCGGGCACCTGGAAGACCTACGCCGCGACGCTGCAGAACCCCCGCCCGTCCAGGCCGCTGCGCTACGGCATGGACGGCGCGACCTTCAACCCGGCAGGCAACGTGATCGCGCTGCAGGACAGCGGGCTTGTGACCTTCGCACCCACACCCCGGCCCGCCTGCGAACGCACCGCGAAGTGCGTGAGTTTCCAGCCGGCGGCGAACCTGCTCCAACACGAAACCGTGCAGGCCTGGATCCCCTAAGCGCGTACGCGTTCACGCATATCCGAGCACCGAACCGAACTGGCCGATCGGAACGTCCGATCGCAAGAGGGGAGTCAGTGATCAGGACGCAAAGAATCGGCAATACGGCGTGCTGCCAGTCGCTGGCGCTAGCTCAGGGGGCGTCACTCATCGTGTTCCCATGGGGCCGTGGTCAACGCGCACATGGCCGCCCGATATGGGCGGCAGGGTGCGCGGATATGAGGCCATAGTTGTCGCGCATGCCGGCCATTCTGCGGTTTGCCCACCCATATCTTGCCGGAGCCGATGACCGCACGGCGGCCTCGAGGGCCGCATTGGGCGCACAATGGGACGGTAAGGCCGGACCGGATCAGGCACGGACGCGTTGTCCCGGCGCGGGTGCTGGTCTTCTTCGCCGTCACGCTGGCGGTGATCGCAGTGGCGCCGGTCATCATGCTCGTGGGCGAGCCGCTGAGACGGTATTACCTGCGGCGGCTCAGCCGGCCGCCGTTGCCGATGCGGTCAGCCGGCGTGCTGTCCCGGTTCGGCCTGCAACGCGGGGTTCCTCGGCGAACGGCCCGGCGCGGGCGCCTGGACACCGGCCAGGCCCGTGCTGGCCTGGGTGATGGCAGGTTGTCAGATCGGTCCAGCGCGGGTTGGCGGGGGCGCAGCCTGGCACGAGTAATCATCGCGAAGCCGGTCTTGATCGCGTTGACGGCACCGTGGCGGAAAGGTGGGCCATCGACCAGGTCGGCGGCATGAGTTCCGGCGGCCTGGGCGGCCGCGGCTTCGGCCGCTTCGGCAGGCGGGGCGGCCACTGGCCGCCGCCGACAGGGGTGCGTGAGCCAAGGCGGCCAAGGCCGCACGCGCCCGCTGGCGCCATAGCGCTGGCTGAGCCCCGGCAGCAGCATCGGGTCATCCCGATACTGAAGGCCTTTCCGCCGGCGCTGTCCAAGCCGGCCCGCCGGGGCGGTTCGTTTCTGGGCCGGATGGCTGGGGTACTGCGCTTGCGGGTCAGCCGGCGGCATCTTGGACGGTGATTCTCTGCTGAGAGGATCAGTTCGATGCCAGAGCATCGTGGGAGATTCAGCCCGCAGTTCAAGGCGCAGGCCGTGCAGGTGGTGATCGACGCCGGCGAGGCGGCCGGTTGGCGATGAGCAGCCGCCTTGTTCCAGCTGCGGACGATGTCGGCGGGCCAAGCGCCTGCTCTCCGCTACCCTCATCGTGCGAAGTACACCGTGACGTGCGGCGGGAGCAGCCCGGCCCGCCGTTTCACGCCCTTTCCCGTGACCGCGATCGCGGCATCAGCCGCATAGCTGCCGTCCTTGAGCCGCATGGCCGCCAGGCCCGGATCGTCGGTGAGGCACAAGCCTCGATAAGCACGTCACGAACCGGACCGGTGAACCGGCAGAAACACGGGCCAGGCACCAGCCGGGTACAGCAAGCGGCCTGCGGCGAGCATGCTGACTGGGTCTGGTGGAGTGTTCGGTGAGGTCGGCCGCTACCGGGGCGGCAGGGGCTCGGCGTCGGTGGGTTCGCTGACCCAGGCGGAGAAGACCGGAAGCGAAGCGCACGGTGGCCGTTCGCCGCCGGCCCGGGCGGGACACCTTGGCTGACACGAGAACAGCGAGGCCGGTGACGGCGGCGGCCTCGAAGCCGACGGCGCTATAGCGGGCCATCGCCGCCTGACGTGCGTCGTACCACCATTCCGCGAGTTCGAGCGCGTCGGCGAGGGCTCGTGCCGCGGCCGCGAAGCCGAGCGCCTCATCGCCGCGGAGGTCAACGTCCGTCTGCGCTGACCAGGCGGGTAGCACGGAGACGACTTGTTCCTCCAGACCGTCGGGCGCAGCGGTATCCACCTGCTCCTCACCGATCGACCACACCGTCCCCTCACCAAGGGGCAGGTCGAACAGCGACAACCGTGCCGCGCTGCCCCGCTGCCTGGCTTCGGCAGCGACGATCTGCTCTGCGACGGCGAGGACATCCCGGGCCGGGACCGCCTGGTCGGCTGCTATCACCGACCCCACCAGCAGGCCGCCGCGGGCGCCAGTCAGGTGCACGCCGACGGTGGCGGCCCGGTCGGTGGCGGCGAGGTACTGGCGGTGGCGAGGATCGCCACGCGGCGGGCGGAGCACCCGCCGTAGCCGGGCCGACCACGGGCCCGGGCCGAGCGCGGCGGCGTCGATAACGTCGAACGGCACCGCCCAGGACACTCTCGTGGCCAGCGCACTGGCCAGCAGGCACACGACATCCGGGGTGAGCTGAATGGGGAACCGCTCGATCAGCCCGAGGGTGCGCTCGGCAGTCCACCGGTCGATTTCCTCCTGGGTGGGGATGTCGCCGGTGTCGACAACCTGCGGCAGTTCCGCCAGCCACTGCTTGATTCGGGTCGTCTCGTATGCGGGCCGGACCCACGCACCGACACCAGCCGCCACGAGCGGGTGCGGGTCGGCCAGCAGCCCGGCCGCGAACGTCGCCGCCGACACCGGATCGGCGCCCAGGACCCCGGCCAGCCCGCGTCGATCCTGCTCGTCACGTGCCAGCCCGGCACACACAGCCACCACCATCCATGCCCCGAGCGGCGACACGACATGATGGCCCTGACCGGCTCGGGCGTGCAGACGTTCCGCGTACCGGCCGATCGCCGCGACCCAGTCGCCCTTGTCCACGCCGCCAGTCTGGCGGGTAGCCGCTGTCGAGCACCAGCGGCTGACACCACCGGACGGTCTGCGTGGCCCGCCGAAGCCAAACGGTCGATCCCGTGGCAATGGTCGAACATGCCGAACTAGATGATCTGCACGCGGCCGCCAGCGTGACCGCTATGGCTGTCAGCCGCGCAAAGTCGGCGGTCGGAGCGAAGCGACTTCCTTGCGCATACATCCAGCGATGAGTGGGCTGCCGAAGTCCGGGCGGGCAGGCACTCGGGCGCGATCACGGACGAGATGCTTGCCGCGCTCACGGAAGGTGAAGGGTTTGCTCAAGTACTAGGCCCACCGAGCTACTGAAGAACCGAGCCGTCAGGCTGTTGGCGCCTGACCTGCAAGCCAACCGAGGGCGCCAGCCTAGACCTACTCGGCTCTCTTGACGAAGAGCGTCAGGCACTCCGGACAATGAACGTGATCGGCCCAGGTCGGCGGATAGTCGGCGCGGCAGGCGGCAAAGAGGTCACGCTCGAAGGCTGCGTAATTCAGAATACTAGCATTCAGAGCCCGGGGATTTTCCGCCAGCGGTATTACGTGCCGATGGTTTTCACCGGACTTCAGTTCGATCCTAATGACGCACTCGACTTCGACAAGGTAACTGTTTCATTCGATCATCTGCCTTTCTGGATTAACAGGAATGACTTTGGCTGGACCGCAGAAACTGAAGTGCCCAACGATCTTTCTACGGTTACCAAGTTCACAGTAACCGCCCGCCGCCTACCCGCCCCGCCGGGCGGGTACTGGCCGGCCGGGCCGGCCGCTGGCATCGTGTACCAGCAGGTCCGGCTGACCAACCGCAGCAACCGGCCGTGCACGCTGTCCGCCGGGCCGACGGCGGTGACCGGGGCGCGGGTGACCGGCGGCATGACGACGCTGACGAGGATCGCCATGGGCGACGGCTTCAACCTCGTCGGTCCCGGCCCGGCGAACCTGCGGCCAGGCCAGAGCGGCTGGGTCACGCTGTCCTACCGGCGACGGGTGCCCGGCGCTCACCTCGGGCGCCGAGGCCGGCTACCGGACGCTGTTCATCGTGCTTGACGGCGGGAGCGTGCGGGTCGAGTTCCCGGCTGCGCTCAACCTCGTCTGCGGCCTGGAGGCCAGCAGGTTCGGCGCGCCGCCGCCTCCGCAGCCGGGCAGCAGGTCTCCGCTGAACGTGCTCACTGCGACTGTTGCGATGCCGCCACGCTCAGCGCGGGCTGACGCTGTGCCCCGGTCGTCCAGATTCGGCAGATCTCGGCGCTGTTGCGGCAGTGCAACGTCCGCGAGCAATGCGCAAAGAATCGGCGATCCAGCTTTCCTTGGTCGCGGGATCGATTGCATAACCGGTCGCTCTCCGTGATCGGCGCTGGTCCAGCCGCCGCCCTGCAAGCCGCGGGCGCTTCCGGCTGGCGGAGCGCCGGGCGCGGCGCGATGCTGGGCAGGTGAGGGCGACACGAGCTGCTCTCGGAGCCTGCCTGCTGGTGGCGGTCGTGGCGTGCACAGGCGGGCCGCACGCGCCGACGGCGGCAACGCGGCCGGCCCGGTCCTCGGCGGCCGCCGCTCCCGCGGCCCGGGGCGCGGGCCGCCCGATGCTGGCGTGGACGCCGCGGCACCTGCCTGCCGGGCTAGCCCGGCGAGTCATGCGGCTGCCCGGCGTTCAGCGGATGGTCGCGGTGGTGAACGGCACCGCATGGCTGACCGCGTCGTTCTCCGCGCGGGGACGGCCGGTGACCCGGCCGCCGCGGGGAATGGCCGTCCCGGTGGACGTGACCGGCGCTGACCCGTCTGCGTACGCAGCGGTCGCCGCGCCGGCGCAGCGGGCCGCCTTCGCGCGGCTTGGGGACGGCACCGCGCTGCTCGGCACGACCTCGGCGCGGCTGCGCCGCCTCGGGGCGGGCGGGTCCCTGTGGTTCGGGTCCCGGCGGCTGCGGGTCGCCGGGGTGGTCCCGGACTCGGCGGTCGGCTTCGCCGAGGTGTTCGTCACGACCGCCCAGGCGGCGAGCCTCGGCATCCGCGTGCCCCGCTACCTGCTGCTCACCGTCAGTCCCGGCAGCGACGCCCGCGCGCTCGCCCGTCGCGTCCGGGCGGTGGTGCCGGCCGGCACGCCGGTGCGGATCCGGCTGCCGGGGCGGGCCGCGTGGCTGAGGGAAGGCGACGCGGTGCTGCCGCCGGTGCTGGAGAAGGACTACTTCGGGGAGTTCGCCGCCCGCCGGCTGCCGGGGAACCGGCTCGGTGTGGACCCGGCCTGGCAGGCCGCGCGGCTGCGTACCGAGCGCGTGCCCCTGCTCGGCGCGATCACCTGCAACAAGGCGATGTTCGCCCCGCTGCGGGCGGCGCTGCGCCAGCTTGTCCGCCGCGGTCTGTCTCACCTAGTCGCTCCCCGCGAGTACGGCGGCTGTTATGCTCCCAGCCTGATCCCCGGCGACCCGGGCCCGGCGGTCTCGCACCACACCTGGGGCACCGCCATCGACCTGAACGTCGCCGCCAACCCGCTCGGCGCGAGACCATGCCAGGACCCACGGTTGGTCGCGATCATGGCCCGGTACGGGCTCACCTGGGGAGGCCGCTGGCTCACCCCCGACGGCATGCACTTCGAGCTGATCCGTCCCTGAGGCACGCGCTCAACCGGCACCTCAGCCACGCCCAAGAAGCAGACGCCAAGCTGCGGCCATCGCGCCCTCAAAGCCTGCCTCCCCGACATCGACATAGGGCACGCGCAGAGCATCGCGCTGCTGGCGTAGCTGCCTGCTCCGGTGCCGGATCCAGCTGGCAGACTCGCGCAGCTCCCCGGCTGACAAATCGCTCTCGGACTGCGGCTTCGGTCCCCGGTAACCAGCGAGATCCCCGGCCGAGAAACAGCCATGCCCGAGAAAGCACGCGCGGATCTCGGTACCGGCCAGGGCCGCCCGCAGCCGCATCGGGTAAGACGGCGCCAGCTCGAAGCCCTCGATCAGGAACCAGCTGGCTTCCTCGGCGCACACCTCCACCGCTCGCTCGATATGCGGGTACATAGCCTCGCCGAGCGCCACGGCGTCGACGGGATCCTGATCGGCGGCATCAACGTCGGGAGCCACGCGTCGCACGACCGTCCGGGTGACATCAGTCGGCAGCCATGGGATCCCATCGGTGGCGAGCCGGCGCTGCGCCAGCACGGACTTCCCAACTCGCGGAGCACCACCCACAAGGTAGACGATTCGCCCAGTCACACGAGAATTCTCCTGCCTGCGGACCCGTGGCCCCGCAGAACCCCGGAGAAGTCAGGACCCTCATCAGCGCACCGGGTGATGGGTTGACACGGCCACAGTCCGGCAGCGTCACCCGGCGGGCGAACGTTCCCACCGCTTCCAGGTCGGCTACGCATCCCGTTCGCTGCGGTCCGTGGCGCAACGGCTCCCGGCGCTCAACGGCTGCGATGGTCGCGCTCGGCAAGGGCCTGCGCACGCACACCCGCCAGCACGGCTGTGACATCACACCCCTGCTTTTCGGCCTCCTCCAGAATCAGGCAGGCCAGCTTCAGCGGCGCCACCATCGCGTCAGCACGCCCCGCCAGGCGCAAATGCAGCACATCGAACGCAGCCACGGCCCCCTCGTCATCCCCCGCGTGGACGGCTTTGGTGTACGCGAGGCAGTCCAGGATCTCGTCGAGCGGCTCCGGCTCCCGCCCGTGTACGCTCCGGCTAGTCATCGGCTGCCTGCCATCCTGCCGCAGTAGCCTGCCTGCGGCGATCACCCCGGCTCCACCCTGCAGTCGGGCCTGCGACACTGACTGTTCCGGGCATCCGCTCGCGTGGTCCACGACAATGTCCCGGGGTTCCATGCTCATGCTAGGCGCCCAGTCAGCGAACGTGTAGCTGCGCAGCGCCGCCTAGAACCGCCGATCTGCGCGGAGGTCTGGGTATCCAGCGTCGCCGTCGGTGCCGCACGCGAACGGTAATTCTGTGGTCCGGCGAGCTGTGCGGCGTTTCGCCTGGCATGAGGGCCGGGCGTTGCTGATGCCCTTCGGCATTGCCGCCGGTAGCCCCGGCGACAGCGGTCATCTGAGTGCGATGGCGGCGTCATCGGCGGAGAAGTCCTGGTCCGTGTCGTCGGGCGGGTGGCTGAGGTGCCAGCGGACGACTGCTAAGCCGTTCGCGCCTGCAGTGTCGTACCACCGCAGAAGGCCGTGTGCCCTGGCGGGCTGGCAGGTGCTGGCTTAGGTTGCCGGTGGCGCGCAGGTCAGCGGGCCAGGCGTCATCACGCGGCGCTGGCGCGCAAGATGGATTCTGTTTGCCGTGCCTTTTCTGCCGGTCGCAGGTTGAGATGTACTGGGACTGTGATCCTCTGGGGCGCTGACAGGACGTCGCTGGCTGAGCGGTTCTGGTGACTGGCGCCTACGACGAGCTTGTGTCAGCCGGGCGGTTCGGACCCCAGTGTGCCCGGATGCTGTATCGCGCCGTGCAGACGGTGGCGATCGCCCGGAACTTCCCGCCGCCGGATGGTCATGCCCGGTGGGACCCGGACGCGGCGATGGACGTGGCGCACGACTTCCTGGACGGTGAGCGCGGCCGTAAGCGGATCACCGACCTGGCGGTCCGCGCGACGGACAACGGCAGCTTGGAACGGCTGCTCCACGCCGCGGTGCTGAACTTCCACCGAGATCGCAGCCGCCGCACTGACGCCGGCGCTCTGATACGCCGAGTCGGCGACGTCCTCGACCGAAGCGACCTCTTCCAGGAGAGTGCGGCCGGCCCATCTCGATGGCACCTTCGCGGCGGCCCGGCCACGCCGAGCGCGGCCCGCCCGCCCGCGCTGGCGAGGGCAGCCGCCGAGGAGCCGGAGCTGACCGTGCCTAGGTGGGAGAGCGAACGCCGCCGCGCGCCGCAGGCGGACTTCGACACCTTTGAGCGGCTTATCCGCCGGGTCCTCATGGCAGCTCACGGCTCCCTCACCGCAGCACAGATTTCCCTGGCCCTTTCGGCCCGGCTTGACTCTCGCCGCATTCCGCTGACCGTAGAGCTGGACGTGCTGGAGCGGCTGCCGGACCGCAGCGCGGACGCCCAGACCGAGGACCAGGTCCTGGGCCGGCTCCACAGCGCCTATCTATTTGACCGGCTTTCCGATCGCGAGCGGATACTCATCGCGACATGGGAGAAGCCCGTCCGGGACCTCGGTGAGGTACTCGGTGTCGGACGCAGCCAGGCCGGCACCCTCAGGCAGCGTCTCGCCGTGCGCCTCGCCGGAGAGCTCGCTGGCGACGGCGGGCCGGAAATCGTCGTGAACGAGCTTCGTGCGCTCGCCGCCGAGTGGATGCGCGAGCGGACAGCCGGGCACGGTACCGCGTTTACTGAACAGCGATGAGATACGGGATAGAGGTGCGCCGGATGAGACACCCCACGGAGTCGGCTCTGCTCTCATTCGCCCGGGGCCAGTTCAAATCCCCGGGCGCCGCAGGCGTCGCCGCGCACCTGGACAGCTGCCTGGCATGCACGGTGTGGGAGACGAGGCTCCGCCATGCCAGAGTGGCGGAGGCGGATGGCTCAGTAACCGCTCGCTTGGCCGCCGCTGCTCAGGCAATCCCTGAGGATCTGCGTCATGCGCTCGCCGTGCCGCCGGGAGCGGGCGTCCCTGCCGCTGGGCATATCTGGCGGGTCGGCACCGACGAGGCAATGCTGGTCTGGGTGCGCCGCCTCTCCGGTGAGTCAGCCACGGTTATCCCCGTCAGCCTCGACATAGAGCAGGCGGACGAGTACACGCTCATCGTCCCGGCCGGCGAATCGCCGCTTGGCCTCGATCTCGCCTTGATGACCGCGGTCGAGGGGTACGTGGACCTCAGCGCCTTTCTGCAGCAGGTCGCTGCCCTCCCGGTGGGTGATCAGATCACCCAGCTCCTCCTGGCGCGCAGTGACGGCCGCCCGCCGCCTCCCGGCCTGCTGACAGGCTCGCCGGCAAGCAGAGACGACGACCAGCGGCTGGCGTACCGGCAGCTCGTCGCCGGCCTTCTGGCCGGCCTGTCCGCCGGCGCTCTCCGCGCCGCCGACGTGCCGGGCTCCCGCGATGGCGGGGTCGACGTCGACAGGCTCGCCGATGCGCTCAACGTGCTGACATGGCATCGCCCCGGCGTTGAGATCAGTCTTCTCGACGGCCACATGGCTGTCGGTCCTGCTCATGAGCTGCTCATCGCAGCGCTGGTCCGGGATCTGGATGCCGCCATCCTCGTCGCGGTTCTCACCGGTCCCGAGCCGGACAGGGTTCTCAGCGCACCGGAGCTTGCCCGCGCATGCGGCGGGCTGCTGATGACCTACCAGGACGCCGATGATGTCGCTGTCGCCGTCTCGGATGAGGACTGGACCGCTGTGGTCATCACGCCCGAGTTCGCCGGCCGCGCCGTCGAGGCGCCCTCGGGACGGCTCTCGGAACCTCGCGTCAACTTCCAGCCGCTACCGCTCGCGGACGCGCTGCTCAAGCACCTCGATTCGCGGGTGACCCGCTGGGAGCAGACAGGCCGATTGCAGTTCGACCGCGATGCCCTCGACCTGGCGGCACTAGTGGCGGCGGTTTCGCAGGCCGCCGTCGACAGGGCAATCGCCGAGGGCCGGCGTGCCCGGACACCAGCGAAGAAGGCAGCCTACACGGCCCTGGACGACAGCGCCGTCGCCGGCATCCGCACCCTGATCGAGTCAGTCGCCGCAGGTGCATCTCCGGCTGACGGGGTAACCGGCCTGCTGGGCGGGTCACGCCCATGATCCGGCGGCTCGCCCTGACGAACTGGCGCGCATATGAGCGCGTGACGCTAGATCTGGGGCCCGGAACGACGTTCATCGTCGCGCGCAACGGCATCGGGAAGTCGTCGCTCATCGAGGGCGCGGCCTGGGCACTGTACGGCGACGCCGGCGGCCGGCCGACGGAGGCCATCAGGCTGGGCACCGTGTCGGCGTCCGCATCCGTCGAGGTCGTCCTGCCCGACGGGCGGACACTGGCGATCACCCGCCAGCTCCCGAGGCGGCTCGGCAGGAACGCCGCGCCGCCGGTGTCCGCGGCCATCGACGGGCATGAGATTCCCGGAGTTCAGATCACCTCGGCGATCCGGGACGCGTTCGGGGCAGACCCGGCATTCCTCGCCCGGCTGACCATGCTCCGGGGAGGGGACCAGCCAGACGCCGACGCGGCCGCCTTGAGGCTGCGGGAGCATCTGTGCCGCCTGTTCGGCATCGACGGCCTCCAGGAGGCACTCGCCGAACTGAAGACCCGGCAGAGGGTCACCGCTGACCGCATCAGCCAGATCAAGCAGGTCTCCGGTGCATCCGCGCGGGAGCTGTCGCAGCTGCGCGCCCGGCATGACCAGGCCGCCCGGCTCGCCGAACAAGCCGGGCAAGCGCACCAGGCCAGCGTTGATGCCCTCCGCGCTGCCGCGCAGGCCATGCGCGACGCGGAAGCGCATGACGCCTGGCACATGCGCGACCAGGAGCGGCTCGGGCAGCTCGCCGCCCTCAGCGAGGAGATCTCCTCCCGGTTCGGCGTGCCGGCCGGTGCCGGCGGCGCGGCCGGCATCCTTGACCGGATCGAGGCCGCGACGACACAGCAGCTGGACGACATCCGGCGGCAGCGCGGCCTGCTCGAGGGCCGGGCGGCCGGTATCCGCACCGCACTGGAGGAACTCGGCACCTCGGCCGGCCAGTGCCCGGTCTGCCGAAGGCCCCTGTCGCCTGACGAGAGGGCCGCGGCACGATCAGAGCACGACCGCGAGGTCGCCCTTCTCACTGCTCAGCTCGAGCACCTGGACGAGACAGCAGCCGCCGCCGCCCTCACCGCAGTCCGCAGCTTCCGCAGGCGTGCGGCAGGGCTAGCAGCTTCAACAGCGCCGCCGGCGCGCCCGCCGGGCACCGCCAAGCACATCGCCGCGCGGCACGCAAAACTGGCGCGTGCCGCTGACGCGGCGATGACGCTGCTCATCGAGCGCCGATCCGCGGCGATCGCCGCCGCCGCGGCGATCGAGGACGCAGAATCCCGCCAGCAGGCTCGCGATGACCTGGAGACGGAGTTCGGCAGCCACGCGCTCGCCGCCGCAGCCATCGATGCCCTCGAGTCGGCGACCACGACGCTGCTGGACGGGACGATCGCGCCGCTGACACGCGAGATCAGCAGCAGGTGGAAGCGGCTGTTCGCCGACCGCGGCACGATCACGCTCAGCGGCGAGGGCGCCCTATCACGAGACGTCAACGGGCAGACACTCCCGCTCCGGTCGTTCAGCACCGGCGAGAAGATGACCGCGCGGCTCTTGCTGCACCTTCTCGCGCTCGATGCGGCGACGCATGCCGGCTTCTGCTGGATCGACGAGCCGCTCGAGCACTTGGACCCGGACACGCGGCGCCAGGTCGCGTCGCTGCTGGCGGTGACGCCATCGACCAGCGGGGTCCGGCAGATCCTGGTCACGACCTACGAGGAGCCTCTCGTCCGCCGCATCACCAGGCGCATGCCGGAGCAGGCACGGCTCGTCTACGTGCGCGCTGGCTCAGACGGCTGATCCGCTGCAGCTAGCTCAGGCGCCGCGCAGGCAATAGGCCGGAAACTCGGATCTGGCAACCGAGACCTGCGGGTTAGCGCGGATCGGATCAATCCGCCGGAAGAGTCCGCGTGCGAGCCGTGCCAGAACGAGCCCGGACCCGGCCGGACTAGCCCTGCCACGCCGGTGACCGGCGCTGTCGTGCGCGACCCCACCGACCAGGATGAGGCATCCGTCGCTGCACGGTGCCACCCGGCGTTCTCCTGAGGCCGGGGAGAGCTGAGGCCGCAGGCAGAAATGACCGGCCCGAGACGGATCAGAGTGCGGACAACCACGACCGGTCCGCCGTTGTACCTCACCGAAGGCAGGCCAGTCCCGCCGGCCGCGCGACCAGAGAGAGCGTCATGGAACCCTCGCATGACATCTGCCAGATGGGTACCCGGGCTGACTTGCCGCCCCGGCCTGGTATGACCTACGACGTGATTACCGAGGGGGCCGAGCACGAGTGGCACTCGCCCACGATCACCGTCGCGCAAATCCGCGCGCTCGCCGGCTGGGACGTGAGCCAGGCCGTGGTCGAGGTCGACCTTGACACCAGCACCGAGACCACACCCGACACAGCCAAGTCCGTCACGCTCAAGCCAGGCGCCGGGTTCGCCCGCAAGATCCGCTTCACGCAGGGCATCGCGTGAACACACGCAGCGCGGCCGCGCTCCCCGCGCTGGAATTCCAGACCCGCAGCGAACCTGCAACGGCGCCCATAGCCGCGGCGGGCCCATATCAGCAGGCCGCCGGCACAGCCACCTATCGCGCCGCCCGCGGGCACCTCGACTCGCCCGCGGAAAGCCGGCCCGCCCACGCCGGCGGTTGCAACCACACGCCGCAGGGCGAGGAAGAAGCCGACCTGAGCGAGCGGTACTCCCGCCAGATCGCGCTGTTCGGTGCAGCGGGACAGCAACGGCTCGGGGAAGCGAGCGTCGTCCTGATCGGGCTCGGCGGCCTCGGCTCTCACGTCGCGCAGCAGTTGGCGTACCTCGGCGTCCGGCGATACACGCTCCTGGACGGCGATACGGTCGGCACCAGCAACCTGAACCGCCTCATCGGCGCTACCGGTGATGACGTCGGCATCCCGAGGGCCCACGTCGCGGCACGGCTCATCCGCAGCATCCAGCCAGCCGCCGACACGCGTATCGTCGCCGAACGCGTGCCGGATGTGCTGCTCGGCGCCGGAGCGGCCGTGGGTTCGGCGACCGCTGTCATCGCGGGGCTCGAAGAGGATACGGACACCGTGCGGTTCATCCTCACCGAGCTGTGCTCGATCGCGGGAGTGCCCTACGTCGACGCGGTCAGCGGCGTCAGGCGCGCCGGCGGCGACGTGGTGTACGGCGGGCGCGTCGTCGTCGCCGGCGCCGCAGCCGGCTGTCTTTTCTGCCGCGGCGAGTTCGCCCGGCGCGACACCGCAGACCAGGCCGTGAGCCCGCGCGAATCCCGAGCCGGAGCCGCGAGCCACGGCTCGGGCGCGGCCGCGCTGCGCGGCAGCGGGGCATCGGTCGTCACGATCGACGGCGTCGTCGCCTCGCTCGCAGCGACCGAGATCTCATGCCTGATCAGCGGACTGCGCCCGCCTTGCGGGATGCTGACCTACCGGGCCCACGAGGGCATCGTGACCCGCAGCGGCGACCTCCCGACAAGACACTGCCCCTACTGCGACCGCTGGACGGCCAGCAGGCGCCAGCTCATCCCGGATGACGGGTAATCGCAAAAGGCCTGCCGAGCAGAACCAGGACAAACATTCGATGTCTCGGTCTCATGTTCGCCGGAGAGGGAGAGGCGCTATGCGGAGCATGTGGACGGGCGCGATCTGTTTCGGCATGGTCAACATCCCGGTGAAGCTGCACGCAGCGACCGGGCAGCGCGAGGTCGCGTTCCGCCAGGTGCACAAGGGCGATGGCGGCCGCATCACGCTGCGCCGGGTCTGCTCCGCCTGCGGGGCAGAGGTACCCGACGCGGAGGTCGCCAGGGGGCACGAGCTGCCAACCGGCGGCATGGTGGTGCTGACCGACGAGGACCTGGCCGACCTACCGCTGGCCACCGCCCACCGGATCGAGATCCTGCATTTCGCCCCGGCCCACCAGGTCGACCCGGTCATGCGGGCCAAGAGCTACTACATAGAGCCGGAGCCCGCAGGCGCGCGGTCCTATGTCCTGCTACGGGAGGCGCTGGCGCGCTCCCGCAACGTCGCCGTCGCGCATGTCGCGCTCCGGCACCGTCAGAGACTCGCGGTCCTGCGAGCACGGAACGGCGTCCTCGTGATTGAGACCCTGCTCTGCCCCGATGAGGTGCGCGTACCCGAGTTCGCCTTCCTCAACGAGGACATCGACGTAGCGTCGAGTGAGCTCAGGATAGCCGCATCCCTGATCGGCGCGATGACCGCGGACTTCGAGCCCGGTCTCTACCGTGACGGCTACCGCGATGCGCTGGAGGAGCTGGTCATGGCGAAGGCCGGGCGCCGCGAGATTGTCTGGCCGACCGGGGGACAGGAAGTGGCAGGCCGTCCCGCCGGGCTGGCGGACGCGCTGCGCGCGAGCCTCGCGGAGGCGCGGGCCAGGCGGGCCGAGCGCGACAGCGCCAGCGCCTGAGTCACGGCTCGTGCCGGGCGCCACGGCGGCGCCCGTGGCCGCATACGACCATTTCGGCCCGTGCCCGCCGGAGAGCGCATGCTGGGCGTCCGCGGGAAGTGGAATCGGCGCCGGGCCGGAAACCAGAAAAGGGCGCGCTGCGCTGCTCACAATCCCGGGCTGCCCCGAATGCCGCGCGTTCGAGGAGACGAGCGGCTCGCGACGCCCTGGTCGGCGATCCCGGTGCGGTCCTGCTTCGCCGCGAGGTCGCGGGCGAGCGGGAGGGCAGCGGAAGCGGGCATGCACGGACTCCCGAAGCTGCTGCCTCGCCCGTCCCGGGACGTTGCCGCGCGCGCCGCGCGCGCCATGTGCCCGATGGCCGCCGCTGGGCAGATCACGATGGCCGACAGCGCGGACTGCCCCGCCGCGATCGTAGCCGCTTGGTCGTCGTGATCGCCTGCCGGAAGTGTGCCAAGCGCTCCCGATCGCGACATGGAGATACCAGACGGCGGGGAGGGCCGTCGTTGCTCAGTCTTTGCACGTGCCCTATGCACGTTGCCCTTTGCACGGTTGCGACATCCTGCCGCACGGTCCAGAGGTCCAGGGTCAGGGAAGGGAGTACACGTTGCGCTGCACCAGCTGGAGGTCACCGTCTGCCGACTGCGCACCCCCACGACCGAATCCGTGGCGTCAAAGTCACCGAAAAGGGGTGGTGCGCATGCCGGATCGCCGTCGCCGTGCTCGCCGACCAAGCAATCGGGCGTGCCGAGGAACCGCGGGCACCAGCGGCCAGCGCGGGCAACGCGCTGGCCGGCTACGTCGACGTAATCCGGCGAGGAGTAGGCCAGGGGCGGACTCATCCAGGTGCGAGGATGCCCGGAGCGGCGGGGGTGAGACCGCTCTGAAGTGGCTGATCTGTGCTCGCCGCGCCGCTGATGCCCGAGCGCGGAGAGCCGCAAATACTCGGCGGTCGGCGCGAGACATGGCCGCGCATGCTTTTACGCGGCGTGATTGCGCGTCTACTTCAGCGTGGCTTGACAGCGGCTTGGTATTGCTCCAGCACTGTCGTCGGGATTCGCGAGCGCTCGCTCACCGCGATGCCCTGTTCTCTCGGCCAGGCCTCGCCTTAGCCCGCCTGGACAGCTTGCCCCAGGCAGCATGACCATGACCGTGAGCAGCCAGCCGATCGGGCCCACCGCACCCAGGGGAGTGCTAGCGCGGGTACTGCGCCGGCGGGCAGTACATGGGCGGGGTCCGGTCCCTCGTGGCCATCCGGTAGATGAGGTAGCTCAGGCCCAGGATGAAGTCCACCGCCACCCAGATGCCGACGACCAGGCCCGCTCCGATGGTGTTGCCGATGCCGTTCGCTGCGTTGTGCAGGCTGCGGACCTGCCTCGCGCAGTCAGCGTAGGAGTTGTACAGGCCGTGCCAGGCACCGTGGGCGCACTGCCGCGCGATTTCATGCGGGAGTCCCGTGCTGGCGGTGTTGGCGGCGTTCAGCCCGCCGACGATGAGCCACACGATGAACAGAGCCTGGATGGCCAGGAACATCCACAGGAAGATCCGGTGCCGCTTCCTTGGCGGCGGGGCCGGGTAGCCGGTCGGCCAGCCTTGCGCCGGGTAGCCGGGTGGCGGATAGCCGGGCGGTGACGGCGGATACCTGTACGCGGGCGGCTGCTGCTCCTGCGGCTGCTCCCCTGGATGCTCGTACTGCTGTGCCTCAGTCGGCCCATTCGGTTCAGGTGGAGTGCTTGTCATTGATCCCCCGAGTGCCTATGGTGACGAGCGCGATGACCAGGATCACGCTGTCGGCTGCACTTCTAGCTGCCGTTGGCTGGCGCTGGCAGCCTGGTACGCCAGGTAGGTCACCCAGGCCGCGAACGCTGCTAGCGCCAGCGAGGCGACGACCCCGATGACGATGTGGATGAACGGGTCTATCTGTCGCGTCTGCTGTGTAGTCATCGTGCTTACCCCCGATAGCATGTCCCTCCTAGCCTCGCACCAGGTGAGACGATTGGCTACCCCTGATGCCCCTGATGCCCCTGATGCGTCTGATGCGCCTGACCGGTCCCCGTGAACTCGTCGTGGGCGTGGCGCGCAGCCACACTGGCGCGCCCGGGAGTTCGGCGACCTCGCAGAACGCGCCGGCCGCGCCAGCCGGCCGGGGCCTTCGGCCGGGATCTGGAAGCGATTGCCGCTGCTCCGGCGGAATCTGGTGAGGTCCGCGGACGGTTGCACGCGACATTAATCGAACCGTCGGCCTGTTCCTGGCCCATGCCGCTGACCACACGCGATCGCTCGCCAATGACATGAACCGCGATCCGGCCCCTGTCTGGTCGCCGCTGACGCTCTGCCGCGCCGTCCAGGAGTCGACCGTATGGATGTGTCATCTGCTCGATCCAGCGGCCAGCACCCAGATGCGGCTGTGCGGGATCGCGGCGCTGTGGATCGAGGACAGCCGACCCGCCCGCACGGCAGCGTCGACCATCGGAGCCGAGCACGCCGCGGATGTCGACGCGCATCATCAGTTCAAGCTCGCCGAACTCATGGCCGGCGGCTTCGCGATCGACGTCGACGCGAGGCAACGACCCCTGCGAGTCAGGCTCGAGAACGCTGAGGCTCACGTCGGCCTGAATCTCACCCACGAGGTCACCAAGCTGATGCCCGCAGGAGCACCCTCGCCGTACCGGCTCGGCTCCGGAGCAGCGCACAGCCGGCCATGGATGCTGGAACGGAGCGCCACGAGAACCCAGGATGGTCAGCTCATCGGAGAAGGAGCCACCGCAGGCACGGCTGCCCTGACCGTCATGATCTGCATGCGCCTGGGTCACCGCATGGGGAGGCTACTTCGGTCTCGACGTTACCCAGCAGCTACATGACATGCAGTCAACCATGAGCACTTTCGCTCGCCAGGGAATCGCTCTCGCCTAATATCCCCCAGCAGCGCTGTCGGGTGAGCCGTGGGAACGCTAATGGGAACAGCCAGCCGTAGCCGCCCGCTCAGATCCGTACACGGCCGGACACTACCGACCCTGCCAGCGGACGGTGTTCACACTGGTCAGGAGGCGTTTCACGACGTGGTGGCAGGTGTTGGGTTCGAACCAACGTAGGCTGAGCCGACGGTTTTACAGACCTCGCACCAAACACGCGTGACCTGCGCTAACTCCGTGATGTGGGCGAGTTTACGCACATATTCGGCATGATCAAAGAAGGCCGGGTCAACGGCCTCGATAGCACCTCTTGCTCGCGACCTCGTCGCGCCGCGGTCAGCTTCCGACCGCCAGTCACCGAACGTGATGCAGACGATATCGGCCCCGATTGTGGTGTTGCAGGCGCTACTGGTGTTTCGCTGAAATGTTCAGGGACCTGACGGGATGGCTCGCCACGGCTCTGCCGACCGCATTAGACGGTCTGGCTTGATAACGAGTGGCCGCCGGGTCCTGCTGTGGCGTGGCTCGAAAAGGGGCGAGGTCAGCGAGTGGCGCGCTGATGCCGCCTGCCTGGATCGGGACTGCGGGCACCGCCGGTGCTGGATCTCGGAAGCCCAGGTCACCGAGCTCACGGCGATCCTGCGCGGCGGCCGCCGTGACCAGCTCGCCACCTGGCCGAAGGCGATACGCATCTTCGCCCGCCGGGAACGCCCGCACCCCGGCGCCCAACTCACGCTCTTCGAGGCCGGAGGAACATGCTCAGGTCCGGGTCGGCACACTTGTGCGGGCAGCAGGGAAAGTCCTGCGGGGACACCAGCACGACGACGGCTGATTCAGGCATGGCGCTCACTTCCCCTCGAGAGCCACAGCTCAAGGTCGCGGGCTCTCCGGTTAGCGAAGTAATCTATCTTCGGTGGCAGGTTGCCCGGCAGCCAGCTCAGGTCCTCAGTGAAGATGATCTTCTCGGCGGCGGGCTGGTGATCCGCATGGACGTACGGCAGCTCGCCCGCGACCTACGACGCTCCTCAGGTGCCGGCGACGGGAGTGGACCTGGAGTGGGCCTAGTCATCGTGAACGGCGTCATCGTCTAGCGCGACGGCATCTGCTCGACGACGGGTTCCCTGGCCAGATCGTCACTAGCTGAATCTGCCGGACCCTTGGCAGCCGCCACGACGCATCCCCGGCGCTGCAGAAGGCCGCGTTGCTGACCAGCATCCTGGCTCCCGTCATGCAGCGGGCACGGCCATACGTAACGCAGTGTAGCCACAGTGCCTATACGATACGTGCACAATACGATACAGAACGATGCTCCTATGTCTCGTCAAGTATCTCGAGCAGGAAATTCGGATTTCT
>WNGN01001671.1_pt1 | contig 26652 bp, 26 predicted proteins | sample 5400561 | NCBI WGS metagenome assembly WNGN01 (sample SAMN13153379, study PRJNA577476) | soil metagenome | isolation source: 115 cm soil or saprolite under Garry oak tree replicate 2 | place: USA:California | collected 2016-06-15 | reverse complement strand
ATCCCCGAGGCCCCGCAAGATCATCCGGCAGGCCTGCCACATCTTGTCCGAGCTCGGCGACGACGCGCTCACCACGACCTGACCCGGCCGCATCATGATCCGCTGCCGGCCGGCCGCGTCAAGGGCGCCTCCGGCGCCGCCGAGCGGGCGCTCCGCGCCCCATGACCCGGCCACCCGCTCGCAGAACCTGGCAGCCATCAGCGGCAGGGACCACTCTCAGGCATACCCCGATCCTCGTACCGAACCCGGCAGACACGAAAAAACGACCCTATTGCGCAAGCGGACCGATGCAGGTAAGCCGCCAAGCGGCACCAGGCCGTCTCCGGGTACTGGCACACTCCGGCCACCCTCGCCCGGTGGTGCCGCATCCGCAGCTACCTCGACTCCGCAACCGGCGTTCGCTGAACTCGCATGCTGGTGCTAGGCATTAGCCCGGCGGAGGCGTTCGGCTGCTTGTGCGCGGAGCGCATCGCCGGACAACGGGGTGTCGCCGTGCAGTGCCTCCCATACGTTGTACGCTGCCGTCCACAAGCTGGCCGCCCACGCGATCTCCTGCTCCACGGCCGTGAACATGCGCCCGCGAATGTCCTGGTAAGCCACCAGGAACGCCTCGGAGCTTTCGATCGGCGCCAGCGTGGGCGGCCCGGCACTGGCGAACGCCCCACTCGCCGCTCCCGCCAGCGCCGCCTCCGGTTGCCATGCCAGGCTGTCCCAGTCGTGCACCGCCCACACTTCCCGACCGTGCCACCGCAGGTTCTGCGCCTCGAAGTCGGCGTGGCCCAGCACGCACGGCAGGCCGGCGGCCAGTAGCCGCCCCCGGGCCCGCACGGCCGTGTCCACGACATACGCGGGCACGGCGCTCTGGTCCCGGTTATCGAAGCAGTCGATCGCCGGCCACACCCCGGAATCGGTGTGGTCCCAGCGCACCCAAGGCGGATTCGGCAGCGGCGGCGCGACGGTCACGTCAGCCAGTTCGGCCATCAGCCGGGCGAACACCTCCGCGTAGCGCGCGGCCACGTCCGGCGAGTCCCCGCGCAACACCTCGCCGCCGGGCCGGAACTCCTCGGCGTGCACAGCCAGCGAACCCACACCGACCACCGGCGTGAGCGGCCAGGCACACGGAAACCCGCGCCCGGCCAGCCGGGCCTGCACCGCGACACACGACACGGCCCGGCCGTCATCGGCGCGCGCCTTGACGACCACGTCCGTACCGCCGGGCAACCGCAGACCGAACACCATTGAGACCTGCTGCAGCTGGAACAGCACGCCGGCGGGTTCGCCACCCAGATGATCCAGACACCAAGCCGGCAACCAGTCCGGCAGATCCTCCAACGGCACAATCAGGATAGTGCCCTAGGCACCGAGCACACGGAAGTCGGCCGTCACCCGCTGATGTTCGGCTCACTGCTCCGGGGTTGCAGAATGACAGTCATGCCACAGTCCCGGAAGGGCCGTCCATGCTGCTAACCGCCACCACGCAGACCTAGGGGCAGATACCTGGGGATTTCTGCGAGGCGATCGAGGGCGATCTGGTGGTCACGTTCTCCGACTGCCATGTGCCCGCTCACGAGGACGACATGCTCAGGTGCCGGGAAGGCTGCCCGCCACGGTTCTTCGGCCTGTCCAGCCACGAACGATCGACGACGGCAATAGTCCGCGCGGGTCCCTGTCTCGCGTGATGACTTCCTTCTCGCGTTGCGCGGTTACTGCGAGCACCGCGGGTCGTGCGCCACAGTCCGCCGCGTGCTTCCTGGCCGGGCAGATAGTCAGCAGGGCCGTCGGATTCCCGGCCCGAGATGTCGTGCATGGCGCAGGCGGTCGCCTGGAGCCGCCACTACGGCAAGGAGCTGCGCCAGATCTGCACTGAGGGCTGACCTGAGCTGCTGCAAGGCAGCGCATCGCGGCATCTTGCCCGGCTTTGCTTCCGGCCGCCGCAGTCCTGAAAGGATCACGGCACGGGCCGCCCAAAGGTCAGTCGACGTGCGGAGTTGCTGACCTGATGCCGTGCAGGATGCGCCGCAACTGCGCCAGGTGGATGTCGCAGTCCTCGATGTCGCCGGGCGGCACCCAGCGGACCTCGATCGCCTCGCTGGTGGGCCTGGCCCGGCCGCCGGTCACCCTGGCGCGCAGGCACACGTTGACGGGCTGGCGGACCTCGGTGACCTTGCTCCCCTTGCGGTACTCGATGACGTGGCCAGGGTCGGAGAACACGCCGACCAGCCCGGTGATCTCGACCCGCAGGCCGGTCTCTTCCTCGCATTCGCGCACCGCGCACTGGCTGATCGTCTCGCCCCGCTTCAGCCCGCCGGTCGGGAGCGTCCACGAGCCGCTGTCGGCCCGGCGGAGCAGCAGGATCGCCCCGGTGTCGTCGGTCACGAACACGCTCGCCGACGGCTTGCGGCTGGTCGGCTTCGGCGCGGCTGGGTCCTGCCAGTAGTCGCGCCTGCTCACGCCGCATCCTCGGTGAACGGCCGGGCCGTCGCCCACACCCGCTCGAAGCTCTCGGTGTACGTCTCGAACCACTGGCCGTCTACGCGGCGCAGGTGAAACACCGGCGTGTAGGCGGCGAGCAGGCCGTACGCGTGTACGTTGACCAGCATGTCGTTGTCGAACCGGTAGATCGAGTTGTACAGCACCGTGTCGTGCAACCGCAGCTCGGCGACGCCCAGCAGCGGCCGGTACTGGGCCAGGACGGCTGCCACCCGGCCGGCGACGCCTCCACCGATGCGGGCCTCCTGGTCGCGTGCGGCCAGGTGCGCGCCGGCCGGGTCGCCGAGCAGCAGCCGGATGCGGGCGCCGGCCGCTGCGCGGGCTCGTAGCAGCGGCAGCCACCCGCCGTGGTCTTCGGTCAGGAACAGCCCGGCGAAGGCGAGCACGTCCACGTGGTGGGTTGCCTCGCGCAGCAGGCCGGTCCACAGTCCCGGTGGCACGTCGTTGCGGCGGGGCCATGCGCTGACAAGCTCGGCGGCGGCCAGCGCCGCCCGGTCGCCGCCAGGCCACAGGTATGCCTCGTCCTCGCCGACCAGGGCGGCGACCCGGTAACGGGTCCGCGGATAGGGCACCACCTGGCCGGCCAGCCAGCGTTCCACGCTCTTCGCCGACACGCTGGCGGCGTCAGCGAGCGCCACGGTGTCATAACCGGCGCGGAGCATGGAACGGCGCAGGCGCTCGTTGATCATCAAGACAGTATAAGACGGTCATCGGGCAATCATGTGGCCTTCAGGTGTCGTTAGATGTCTGGTGCTGGCGTAGCGCTGTCCGCGTACCAGGGGCGACCGTTGCCGCATGGACTCCCTCCCCGCACGCAACGGCGCGGCGGCTCGCCTGGCCCGCCTGGTGCGCGAACGCGGTCTCAGCGCTGACATCCGGGCACATGGCCGCGCGCTCGTGCTGACAATCCGCAACCCGGCCGTTCCGTCCGGGCAGTTGTCGCAGCAGGTCGCGCTCGTCCGTGACGACGATGGCGGAGAGATGTTCGTTTGGCTGTTCGAGGGCGCCCGGCGCGGAGCCTGGGAGACTGAGCTGCTAGGGCCGGCCTCGGAGGCGGAGGCAGCCGCCGACCGGCTCGCCCGCGTCCTGGCCGCCGCCGACAGGAAGTAGGCCTGCCCCCCGTCACCCAACGGCTTGCCTCGTCGCGAGCTGGTCGAGCGGGTTCCGGCGCTGTAGCTGGAGCAACGCTGGCTGCACCTGCTTGGCCAGGGCGACCGAGAGTTCCTGGTTAGACCCGACGAACCCGCCGGGCACGTGGACATCGATCTTGACGTTGATGTCGCCGCCCTGGCCGCCGCCACCGTGCCCGAACGCCCCGTGCCGCACCCTGACCCGCCCCCGACAGCCGACCGGCAGCCGCATCAACCAGATGCCTGCCCGCGTCCATCCCATCAGCGAGGCCTGGGCGAACATCAGGCCATGCCAGTGCGCCACCGACGACGGCGACTTGATCCCCAGTTCCTTCCTGATCCGGTCCACCATCGTCTTGTCGATCTTCGCCATCAGCACGTCGATCGCATGTTCCTGGTGCTTCAGCCCGGACAGGAACCCCTTGCCAGCCTGCTCGCCGGCGTCGAACATGGCGTCAGCCAACTCGCGGCCAAGGTTGTGCGCCGTGTTCTGGATCGCGCCCTCAGTCCGGTTGAGCGCCTTGATCTGCGACTGCGGGCCGTCGATGAGCGCCAGGGAGAACTGGCGGATCTTCGCCAGGTCCAGTTTGAGCCCGGACAGCAGCCCGTGCGCGGTCAGCGTCCCCCCGCCCTGGGTGATGTTGGACGCGATCCCGGTTATTGGCGCGTAGCCGATCGTGTTCTGCCGCACGTTCGCCGCGTACTGCTTGGCGACGTTGATCCGGGCGACGATGCGGTCCCGCTCCCCGGCGAGTTCCTTGAGCCGGTTGTTGCCCTGCTGGATGTAGCCGACCAGCGAGTCGCCTTGGCTGCCGGTGATGACGCCGCCCTTGACGGCTTCCCTGATGATCCCGGCCAGCTTGGAGGCGGCGGCCTGAATATCGGACTGGGAGCCTTCCATGCCTTTGACAATGCCGGCGCCGATTTCCGAATGGTCCACCGCCTCAGGGCTAGTCGCTATCCTGATCGACGCCTCCGCCGCGCGCGCGGTCCCCCATCTGCTCCCAGAACCGCGTCAGATTTCTCCGCGGGACCGACTGCCATCTGGCTGGGTTCGAGCGAACCCAGCCACCGCTCAAGAGCGTTTGCTGCCTTCGGCAGAAGGCCTCGCTCAGCTCGGCCCGGTAAGGCTGGTCACCTTTCGGCGGATACGGGCACAGCCCGAAGGGGCAACCGTCCTTGCAGTTGCTGCCGGGCGGCGTCTCGACCCCTCCGACCGTCCTCCTCGGATCGAGCGGGTCCCGGTCCTGGCTGAGGCACGGCGGCAGGTCATCTCGGTCGACCCGCTTGAGCCGCTGCTCGATCTCGGTCGGCTCCTGTCCGCGTTCAGCGAGATTCAGCATGAGCAGCACGTCGGCGACGAGTTGCTGAGCCCGCGGGTCAAGCGCGGCCCAGCCGGTCGATTGCGGAATCCACAGATTGTGCTGCCGGTAGGAGCTCCCGCGCCCCGAGCGGGATCCTACCTTCGAGACAACGCCGGGCTCGTCGATCCACAGGAAGCGCTGCGGGCGGCGAGTTTGCAGCGCCCGGACGGCTAGCTTGCCCGCTTCGGCAACGAACGGGTGCTCCCTGCTGCGGGCGAGCTCGAGCCAGCGCTCCACGATCGCCTCAGGGTTCGATCCATGCCGGTGAGCTGGATTCTTTCCCCGGCTCTCGCCGTTAGTCCTGATACCCGCGTCGCGGGGCTGCTGCGCGCCTGGTTCCGGCATCTCCCACAGGCAGAGCGCCTGGATGAGAGTCAGCTGCGAGAACCAGAAGCGGGCACTCTCGAGCATCACTGTTGCTTGTTCGGCCAGAAAGGCCCTCGCCTCTAGCGAAGTGTGCGGATACCGCCGCCGGCGGTTGGCGGCGTACTTGAAGCCCTGAGCGAGCGCCATTTCCAGCGAGAGGGGAAGGCGGGTTCCGGTTCGATCCGTCTCATCATGCCCGACGCGCTGGAGCCACCGCCTGAGTTCCTGCCGCGCATCGCCCTGACGGTCTCGCGCCGATCCCACCAGCAGTGGCGTCAGCCAGGCGCAGACAGCGCGAGACCGCAGCGTGCGGTCCTCGTGCCTTTCTGGCTGGTAAGGATGATCAGTCCTCGGCTGCAGCTCGTTCCGGACGCGTTTGCGTTGTCTCTTGCCCTCCTTGGCGCCTGCGTTGTTCCCCGTGGCGCGGGCGCCGTTTTCCGGCCAGGCGGCCGACTTCCAAACCGCGTCGCTGCCGTCGTGCAGAAGGCCGAAAGCCGCGTCGCCGCCAGATCCGATCTCCTGCGCGATGGCGAGCCGGATCGGGTAAGACTGCTCACCGCATCCCATGTCGAACAGTTCGCGGTAGGCCGGGACAGGAATCCGCGTGCCAACGTCACCGCGGTCAGCGACGGCCCGCACCGCGCCGGCGAAGCGATACACCAGCCCAAGTTTGGCCTCGTCGAGGGTTCGCTGGTCCCCGCCACGGATGCGCGGCCAGCCGCGTGCGACGCTCTCCGCAATCTGGCCGTGGACGGGCTGGTCGAGGATGCTGTCGATTTCGAGCGCGGCGGCATACAGGTCGAGCTTCTTGACGTCGTCCGTGGCCTTAGCTGCGGAGCGGATGAGCAGGTCGCGGATGGATCCCACATCGCTGCCGACCATCGGCGCCGCGGTGGCCGGCACCGGTCCCGCCGCAGCCGTGCCGGATGTGGCCGCGTTGCCGCCCGGGCGGGCTGGGCATTCGCCGCCCCGGCAACCGCGGGCGGCGGGCCGGCTGCCGGGGACCCGGGCTCCTGTCGCTGCTTGGGCGACGCTCCCGATGGCGCGGGTGTGGCCCCGGCGAGCGCGGGACGCGGTCTCCGGGTGGCGCCTGGCTGCTCCAGCGCAAGCCTGGCCGGCTCCTTCGTGGCAGGTGCCTTCCGGCGGGAGTAAAGAACCAGTGCGATCAGGAACTCCCGCCCCGGCTTCTTCATTGCGGCTGCCACGTCCCGCTGAAAATCCGGATCCTCCAGGGCAGTATCCATGAAGCGGGATCCGAGATACGCCTGCATGATGCTGTGCGGGAATCGCAGGCCGTCGCCGTGCACCTCCGCCAGCCCGAGCTGGTCTCCCCAGCTGGCCGCCAGCCGGATGTCAAGGCGGCGCCCGGCGAGCTTCGTCTCAACAAGGCGTTGTATCTGCTCGTCGATTGCCCGGTACTTCGGCGCCTGATCCGTGGCCGACGAGATGTCCTGCCCTTTCTTTGGCTTGCGGAAGTAGTCGTCATACTTGACGTCGATGGTGTCGGCTTTCAGCCCGATGCACGCAAGCGCGGAAAGCCACGCCACGGCAGCCTCGCGTTCGTCGCGGTCCAGCGGCACGGCCGGCATGAGGTGGCCCTCGAAGAGCGCTTCCATCCACGTGTCGAGCAGGCGGAACCTCAGCTCCGAGCGGTCCAGGCTGCGGGTATCCAGCTTCCTGGCGGCCTGGCCGACCGTGAGGTGGTCAAGCCGGTCGTTCAGCGACAGTTCCCTGGTGATCTGGAGATACAGCGGCAGTTCGGCCAGTCCGGCGGTCTCCACGATCCGGTTCAGCCGACGCAGGTCGTCTATCTCCCTGCCTTCGTTGATGTATTCGAGCGCCGCTTCCTCGCTCAGCGGCTCCAGCTCCATGATGGTGGCATCCGCGCCGCGGAGCGGGTCATGCGGGCGTGACGCGATGATCAACGGCAGCCGTAGCTCACGGGCGCGATGAATGGCCAGCCGAATGAGATTGTCACGGTCCTGGTCCGCGTTACCCTCCGTCAGGGCCTCCTCCAGGCCATCGGCGATGACGACAATCTGGTCGTCTTTGCACAGCTGCCGCCAGACCTTCTCCGCCTCGGCGGTGGACAGCAGTCTTTCCTCGGTCATTCCGAGGAAGCGCTCATACGCCAAGTCGCGGAAGTTCAGATGCTCGCGGGCGTCTCGCAGCCGGATCGGCACCGGGATAGCGCCGCGTTCGGCGAGGAGTCTGGTCAGCTGCACCAGGACGGCAGTCTTGCCTGTGCCCACGCCGCCGACCACCAGATGTGGCCGGCGGATCTCGCGGCTTCGTATGTCCTCCATGATCACTCGGCACAACTCGTCGCGGCCGACGATGGTGCCGATACTCCCGGCGGCCGTCTGAACGAGATCCTGCGGGCGCCTCTTCGCCTTCCTCACGACCGGCCTCCGCACGTAGCGGAGCCGGTAGAACAGGAACGCCGCCGATGCCAGCGCCACAGAAAGGAGCGGGGTGATGAACCCGAAGACAGTGCTGCACGCCTGGCTGTAGGTGTCGCAGCGATCATTGAGGCCCGCCAGGAACCCCGGCGCACCGAAGATCATGACGTAAGCAGAAGCCCCCACCCCTACCACCAGGAGCAGCGCGCCAAGGTAGGAAACGAGCTCGAGCACCCGCAGCTTGGTCCGCTTGCGGCGCCACTTCTTCGGGGTGTCGATATTCCAGCGGGCAAGCCGGCGAGTCCGGCGGGCGCGAATGGGGCGGATAGCAGGCTCTGCGATGACCGAAAGCATCCGCCCCGGCCGCAGGGCTAACGGGCTGGATGGGACTGGCCTTGCTGCACGCCTCCGCTTACCTGTCAGCGGGCGAGCCATGACTCGCCGCCCCAAATGCCAACCTCCGCGGTCAGCTGCGGTTCCTGGACCGCCTTTCCGCCGGCGCCGCTAACGCGGGCATGCACCAGTTCCAAGGACATGTGGCCCCACCCTCTCACCCCGCCAATATTCTGCTCCTTGCTTCCCGCGGAGTCACGCGATGCTGCGGTCCATCACCGTGCGAAGTGCAACCCATCGGCCGATACCCGCACCAGCAGTCGCAATCCGAAACAGCCGTTACCGTGACGAGCTCAGGCCTACTGCGGGGATTGGCAACTCTCAGGTCACTGGTATGAGTCATCCTGGCGAGCGTGTCATCGGAGGCGACCCAGCGGAAGGTCGGCTGGGTCCGCGAGGTTGACGTGCTGAACAGGCCGCGGGATTCCGTCGAGCATGTCGAGCAGCGTTGACGCCCCGAGCCGACCGGTCTCGGCCAGCGGCTGGTCGACTGTGGTCATGTCCAGCGCTTCGGCAGGCTGGTGCCGTCGTAGCCGACCACCGCGATGTCGTCCGGAACGTGGCGCCCGGCCGCTCGGAACCCGGCGAGCAGCCCTGCGGCCAGTTCATCCTGGTGCGCGAACACCGCGGTGGGCACGTTGTCGAGTTGCAGGATTCTTTCTGCCGCCCGCCGGCCGCTTGCCAGGTTGTTAGCTGTGATGATCCATTGCATGGCGTCGTCGCCGAGCCCGGCCTGGTGCACGGCCCGCATGAGGCCCCGTCTGCGCAGTTGCCCCGGTGAGGTGTAGTCGGTCGAGCGCTGGCCTTCGCTGACGTAGGCGAAGCTGGAGTGCCCCCGCTGCGTGAGATGAGTGCCGACCTGGAAGCCGCCCGCCTCGTCGTCGACATTCACCCAGTTCAAGTCCTCGTGGCGGCTGTCAACGAGGACGGTGGCGAGCCTGCTGTTCGCCAGCCGGCTGGCCATCGCATTCTCCAGCGGGACCCCCATGATCAGCAGCCCATCGGGCCGACCCGTGGCCGGCAGCGTCCGCAGCAGCGGTGACGGGGCCGAGGCGACCGACGGAACGTCGAACACCACGACGTCGATGCCGCGGTCGGCGCAGGTTTCAAGCACGCCGTTAAGCCGCCTGCCATATGACATGTAGGAGGTGAACGGCGCCAGCACCCCAATCCGGCCGACACCCTTGCGGGCAAGGGTGACCGCCGTCGACTTAGGGGTAAACCCCATTTCTTCAACAACGTCGAGTACCCGCTCCCGGGTGCTATCGCCGACTCGGTCTGGCCGGTTCAGGACATGCGACACGGTCGCGATCGACACCCCGGCCCGCTCGGCGACTTCGTAGATCGTGACATTGCCCGGTGGGGCGGCGTCCTTTCGGCGCCTGGGTCTTTCAGCCATGACTTCTAACGCCGTCTTTCGCCGCGGATGCGGCTGCCGTGCGCCACTGCGCCTGAGCAAGCACGGTGGCCGCTTCGTGCTGCCATCGCTGCGCGGGCTCCCACACCCGGGTGAGGTAGCTCGTACCGTGGATAGCCCCGGCGTGCCGGGTGGCGCCGCCGCTGGGGAACGACGGTGGCGCGCTGCGCCGGCACTCGTCTCTGGCATGCGGGCACCGCGGGGCGAACACACAACCGGGGCCCCACATCGCCAGCCGCGTTGCCGTGCTCTACCGCGGCCGGGTCATGGAATCCGGGCCCACCGCCCAGGTATGCCACGGCCCGCGCCATCCCTGTCAAGTACTTTATGAAAAGCACTTAAGCAATCTGGATCTGAGCCGGGTCACCCGTGCTTGGACAGGGACGCGGGTTGCGCCCGCCGACGGTGGAGGTGAGCCACGGCGCACCGTACGGCGGGTCGACTACCGTACCGGTATTCCAGAGAATCAACTGTTCCGGTAATTGGAAGTTTGATGCCTGAGCTTCGCAGCGCCCAGTGGTACTCGGGTGCGGACCGCAACGCCTACATCCACCGCGCCTGGATGCGCCGGGGCTTGCCGAACTCCGCATTCGAGGGCAGGCCCCAGATCGCGATCGCCAATACCGCGTCCGATCTGACGCCGTGCAACAGCCATCTGAACGAGGTGGCCGAGCACGTCAAACAGGGCGTCTGGGAAGCCGGTGGGGTCCCGCTGAACCTGCCCGTCGTGTCGCTCGGCGAGACACAGGTCCGGCCGACCGCGATGCTGTGGCGCAACATGGCAGCAATGGCCGCCGAGGAAATGCTGCGGGCCAACCCCGTCGACGGCGTCGTCCTGCTCGGTGGCTGCGACAAGACGATTCCCGCGCTGCTCATGGCTGCCGCGTCGGTCAACCTGCCCGCCGTGGTCGTGCCCGGCGGCCCGATGCTCACCGGCACCTTCCGCGGCGCCTCGCTCGGCTGCGGCACCGACGTCTGGCGCCTCAGCGAGGAGGTCCGGGCCGGAACGCTCAGCCGGGACGAGTTCCTCGAGTCCGAGTCGTCGATGATCCGCAGCCGCGGACACTGCAACACCATGGGCACCGCGTCGACGATGGGCCTGCTCGCCGAGGCGCTCGGCATGGTCCTGCCGGGCACCGCGGGGATCCCCGCCCCGGACAGCCGCCTCTTGGCCCGCTCCCACGAGACCGGCAGCCTGATCATCGAGATGGTCGCCGCCGGGCGGCGCCCGAGCCACGTCCTGACCAGGGGCTCGTTCCGCAACGCCATCGTCGCGCTCGCCGCGGCCGGCGGTTCCACCAACGCCGTGGTGCATCTGCTGGCCATCGCCGGGCGGCTCGGGGTGCCGCTGAGCCTGACCGACTTCGACCGGATTGCCGCCGACGTACCACTGCTCGTCAATCTGCAGCCCGCCGGGAAATACCTGATGGATGACCTGCACCGCGCGGGCGGGCTTGCCGCCGTGCTGCGCGAAGTGGTCGACCTCCTCGACCCGGAGGCCATCGACGTCACCGGCAGGCCACTGGTCGACTCTCTCGTCGACGCCAGGATCTGGGATCGCGACGTCATCCGGGCCCGGGACACCCCGCTCCAGCCGGCCGCCGGGATCGCCGTCCTCTACGGCAACCTCGCCCCGGCCGGCGCGATCATAAAGCCGGCCGCCGCGTCGCCCCACCTGATGCGGCACCGGGGCCGGGCCGTCGTCTTCGATTCGATCGAAGACCTGCACGCGCGCATCGACTCACCCGACCTCGACGTGGATGCCGACAGCGTGCTCGTGTTGCGCGGCTGCGGCCCGCGCGGCTACCCGGGCATGCCCGAGGTGGCAAACCTGCCGTTGCCCACGAACCTGCTCCGCCAAGGTGTCCGGGACATGGTGCGGATGTGCGACGGGCGGATGAGCGGCACCGCCTACGGCACGGTCGTGCTGCACGTCGCCCCGGAGGCGGCCGCCGGCGGGCCACTCGGCAAGGTCCGCAACGGCGACTGGATCACACTCGACGTCGAAGGGCGGCGCATCTCGGTCGACGTGCCCCAAGACGAATTCGACGCCAGACCACCGTCGGCGGCCCTGGTCGCCGCCCTCGCCAGACCGGTCCGAGGCTGGGAGAAGCTCTACGTCGACACCGTCCTCGGCGCCGAGGTCGGCGCCGACCTGGACTTCCTCGTCGGTTCCAGCGGCGACCAGGTCTCCCGCGAGTCCCACTGACCCGGCCTTCGTCCGGCGTCGCTCATGGCACGCGGTCACCTGCCGTTGGCGGAGAAATGTTGGTAGCCCCTCGGGGACGTCCAGTCACCACCCCATTTCCAATCGACCGAAATGAAGGCCCGCCAGACCGCGTCGCCGTGCCTGATCATCGCCGGGCTGTGCCTGGACCGTTCAGTCCACGCGGCCGCGGCGGGCGGGTCGACGGCGCCGTTCAGGACCTCGGGGTTCTCGAACGGGTTAATGTCGACGGCCAGGCCGTAGGCGTGTTCGGACCAGGACGTCGATCCGCGGACCCGGCGGCAGTTAAATGCCCCGCACAACACCGGGCCGCTCCTCATCCGGTCGTTTCCCAACCTTGAGGTCCTGGCGGCGATCGATCCTCCCGGGGAGAAGGCCGGAATGGGATTTCACGGCGTGCTTCGCCGGTGAGATGCTCATCGACAACGGCTGGCTGATCCCCGCAGCCCATGACACGTGGCTGACGGCCGCCCGCAGCACGATTCGCCGCTGCGGAATCCAGCGACCTGATGAAGGCATGGTCGCCAGGTAACTGTCCATCTGATGCCGCGGTCAGCGGAGGGAAAGCCGGCGGAGGCTGTGGCGCTCGAGGAGCGTAGTTTCCGCCGGGCTGAGCGGGAGCCGGCCGGTGGCCTTGGCGATCAGGGTCAGGTGGTCCCAGCCGGTTTCGGCCAGGAGCTGAGCAGTCGTTTCGGCGGGCATGATCAGGTCTTCGACCACACGCGCGGCCGCGTCGGTCATCCACGGCTGATGTCTCAGGCCGGCCGCGAGGTCCAGGCCGTGCACGGCCAGCTCCAGCACGCGGGTGCGCAGGAACTCGGTGAGCAGCATCCGGTCGCCGTGGCGAGTCCGCACCACCCGCGCCTGGGGAGCCTGCTGAACCAGCGTCCAGCTCTGCCGCCGGGCCTGGTCGAAGGCGCCGGCCATCGCCGAGCCGGTAGCCAGCGCCGCCGCTTCCTGCCGCGCCGCCGCGATCCTGTCGTCGTTCACCGCCGGCGAGAATCGCCGGCCTGGCCGGTAGTAGCAGGCCGCAGCGATCAGCGGGCCAGGGAGGGGTTCGGGTTCGCCGAGCATCCCCGGTATGCGGCTGACCCCTATCCGCACGTGACACAGCAGTTCCCCGACCGTCCAGGGCGGGCACGGGCTGACGTGGCCGAAGGCGGCCTCCTCCGCGCCCAGGGCCAGCTCTGCCAAACGTTCCGCTTCCCCGCCGAACGCGTCGACAACCATGCCCGATGCCACGACCCGCACCATACCCGCGAGGCCGCCGCGCAGCGCCCGCCGACTCGCGCACCGGAGCGGCACGAGAGGACGCGGAAATCCGGGTTTCGTAAGCTGCGCTGCTTCAGCCTGTGCGCCATGCTGACCGCATGACCAGCAGCCAGAGTTCGGTGACCCCAGCGACGAGGCTTCCTGGCGCGACCCCCCCAGGGATCGTTCCGAGGTGGACGATAATGTGCCCTTGGGCGCGGCTGACTTGATCTGGAACCGGGACGCCCTCGGCGACGGCAGCGAATCGCCTGCAGTCGCAGACGCGGCGCCGGCTACCGCGCTGGCCTTTCACGGGTTGGCGATTCGATGAGAGCGCCCCTCCTGTCCGCCGCTGCGACCGCCTTGCTGGCCGCGGGCTGCGGCGGCGCCCCCGCGCTGCCAGCGCACCACCAGATCACCGCATCAGCGCCGGTGACGCTCACCGGCCTCCAGGCGTGCGAGCGGCTGCTGGCCGATGTCACGCGCAACGGAGGCATCCCGGATATTCCGGCTCTCAGGAACATCGCGGACCATGTCACCGCCCCGCGCCTGGCTGCCGACGCGCGGACGGCGGTCAGGGACATCGGACACACGGGCATCGCGCCGGTCGCCCTCACCCTGCTCCGGGCCGACTGCGCCGAAGCTGGCGTGAAAATCCCGGCTCCCTGAATACCGGGCCACTCCTCAGGTCGCAGATCTAGCTTCGCCCGTCGTCACGCGGACCTTTACAACCGGCTCCCGGCGAACGCTCGAAAGACAAGGCCCTGCCGATTCGGGAGCGGGTCGGTCAGAGCCGGGTGCTATTGCCGTATCGACGCAGACAGTCCAGTTCTGTGGTTGCGCGCGGACATTAGCATCCGACTTCTGGTGATCGTCATCGTGTCAGCTGGCGCATGAGATCCGCTGGGTCGAAGTACAGGCTTTCGTTTGCGATACGGCCATCGATGACGCTGATGGCGCCGACTCCCTTGGTGCTGAATGTCCTGCCAGTCCCGCCGATCTCGCCGGCGGGCGTCTGCAGCGGCCCTTGATGGGTGCCCTGGTCAACGAATTCGAACAGCACATCATCATGTCTCTCGGCGGTCCGGCCAAGCTCGATCACAGTATTCGGGGACATCGCGAAGAAACCCTCGACAAAGGACCTGATCGCCCCCCTTCCCTCGAGCGCTCCCAGCGGCGAAACCCGCCGTGCCCGGCATCGTAAAGGCCCAAGATGCCGTCGACTCGATGAGCATTCCAGGCAGCCACGTAGGCACGCAGCACATCTAGTGCGGTCATGGACCGAAACTACCGGGCAACCCCGGGCAAAGCTGAGCAGTAGTGAGTGCCCCGGATCCAGGGTCAGCCTGCCCAGCCGATCGCGTTCGAGCACGATCCACGGGAGATGCCATATCCCCTCTCCGGGAACTCTCCGAACCGCTCACGGTGCAGGTGCGCGAAGAAGTAGCACATCCCCTCGCACTCGGCGTCCAGCACAGCCATTTCCGGATCGCTGACGACCGCGTCGTAGAAATCCCGTCCCATCGCGACGATGAAACCGCGCGTACAAGAATCCATCGTCGGAGCCGTCGGCCACGCTCTGGATGTCGGCTCGGTCGATGTCGTAAAGCTTGCGCTCCAGCCCGGGGCGCGTCGCCAGCGCCCGTCGTGCCTGGTTGACCTCATGGCCACACCGTCCCCAAGCGGCCTCCAGCAGGGCCCAGAAACGCGCTTCGTCTTCTGCGCTAGGGAGCCGGTGCCCATTCACGTGCACTGGCATCGACAGATGGTAGTGGAATGCCGAAGGTCCGGGAACTTGGACCTTTTGCCTCCCTGGGTGGACTAACGCGCTTCGAGGAACCTGAGGACCGCCAGCACCCGCCGATGATCGGTTTCGCTCTCCGGCAGCTCGAGCTTGATCAGGATGCTGCGGACGTGCTTTTCGACCGTGCCCTCGGTTACGAAGATCCGGCGGGCGATGCCGGCATTGGAGGCGCCCTCGGCCATCAGGGCGAGCACCTCGCGCTCCCGCGACGACAGGACGTCGAGCGGATCACGCCGCCGGCGGGCCTTCACAAGTTCTTGTACCAGGGAGGGGTCCACGACCGAGGCACCCGCGGTGATCCGCTCGACCGTCTCGATGAACTCCGCCACGTCGGTGATCCGGCTCTTCAGCAGATAGCCGGTGCGCTCCCCTCCGGCCAGCAAGTCCATGGCCTCGTCTACCTCGACATGCGCGGACAGCACGACGATCGCCGTGGCGGGCAGTTCCGCGCGGATCACCCGCGCCGCCTGCAGGCCCTCGGTGGCATGCGCCGGTGGCATCCGGATGTCGATGATCGCCAACTCTGGCCTAGCCGACCGGGCCAGCGCTAGCAGTTCGGCTCCATCCCCCGCCTGGCCGACGACCTCAAACCCCGAACGGTCAAGCAGGCCTGCGAGGCCCTCACGCAGCAGCACATCATCGTCGGCGAGCACGACCCGCGGTGCACTCCGACTCAGTGGCGCTACGTCGGCTGTCCCGGACAGTGGGGGCACCCCACGATTATCGGCCATGGAAGCGGCCGCGGGCACAGCTGCCGGACCATCCGCCGGCCATCGGCTACTCGCCAGGGCCCGCATCCGGCTGCCCGGCGCCGGCCAGTACCGGAAGCTCGCAGGACACTGTCGTGCCGCCGCCCGCCGGGCTGCACATGGAGAAAGTTCCGCCCAGCGCCTCGATACGGTCCTTCAGCCCGACCAGCCCTGAGCCCCGTAGCGGGTCGGCGCCGCCGGCGCCGTCGTCACGCACGCACACCCGGAGCGTGCCGCCGCAGGCTTCTGCGTCCACCTCGACAACCGACGCGTGCGCGTGCCTCGTCGCGTTCGTGAGCGCCTCCGAGACGACGTAATACGCCGCCACCTCGATCGGCTCCGGGAGCCGCGCAATCGCGGCAACATCGAGCTCGACCGTGACAGCGGCCCGGCGGGCGAGCGTCCGCAGGGCCGGCCCCAGCCCGCCTTCGGACAAGATCGCCGGGTGGATGCCACGGGCGATCTCGCGCAGGTCCTCGACGACCCCGTTGAGCTCGTCCGCGACCCGGCCAATCTCCGTCCCGAGCTCAGGCAGCCCTGCGGGCACCATCGACTGCGCCAGCCGAAGCTCGAGCCCGAGCGAGACGAGGCGCTGCTGGGTCCCGTCGTGCAGGTCCCGCTCGATCCGCCGCCGGGTCTCATCCGCGGCCGCGACAATCCGCGTCCGCGAGGCGGCAAGCTCCGCCCGGCTCTCGGCGTTTCCGACGGCCGTTGCGACGAGCTCAGTGAAGTCCGCCATCCGGTCGGCGCCGCCGGAAGGAAATGGCCTGTCCGCGCCAAGCAGCCGGCGGATTTCCTCGCTGACCGCCAGGAAGATCTCGCCCGGGTCGACTCCGCGGGCGACGAGCGTGGCCACCCGGCGGAGCGCGGCCTGCTCCTCCAGGAGGCGGGCGAGCTCGTCACGGCTCGCCTCCAGCGAGTCCCGGTTCTGCGCGTTCGCGCCCGCGGTGGCGACCAGGTCGGTGAACTGTGTCATCCGCTGCTCGGTGTCGGGCGGCAGTGGCCCCTGCCCGGACCCGACGGCGATCGCTCCCCACAGCCGGCCGTTGACGTGTACCGGCAGGGCGACCGCGGACCGCAGCCCCTCGCGGAGATAGGGCTCCCCGCCCGGAATGTCGCGGTAGTCATCGACACGGGCGGCCTGGCCGGTCCGCCGCACGGTGGCGGTCAGCCCGGCCGGCGGATAGCCCTCCCAGCGTTCCCCGACCCGCACGTGGGGCCCCGTCGTGCCTTCGTTGGCGAGGAGCGTCACCGTTCCGTCGAGCTCGTACCGGATCATCCGGGCGGTGCCGCTACCGAAGTACCGGAGAGCCTCCCTGGTCGCGGCCGCGAACACCGCCTCGGGCGGTTCGCCCCGCGCGCCTGGCGTCCCGGCGCCGCAGCGCCGCCTGGGTGTCGGCGAGCTTACGCAGTTGCTCCTCGGCCCGGGCGTTGGCGATCGCCATCGCGGCAAGCTCCATGTAGTCCGCCACCCGCGACTCAGTACCGGCGGGAAATTCGTCCCGCGAAGTCGCGGCCACGGTCACGCCCCAGCGGCGTCCCGCGACCACAATTGGCATGGCGACAGCGGCCCGCAGGCCCAGCCTGCCGACTATGGCACCAAACGGGCCGTTCGCGAGCCTCTCACCGTTGATCCGGGCCGGAAGCCCGGTTCGGACGGCGGCCGTGGTGACCATCCCTTACTGCAGCCTCATCCGGAAGCCAACTGGTACTTCACCACTTACCCGGCCATACGAACCTAGAACGGTGGTGTACCCCTCGATCTCCCCGCGCTCTCCGGGCGGGTCAGCCGCGAGCGGCACTGGCCGGCCGATGCCGGAAAGGTCAACACTGGAGACGAACGTCGCCTCAGCACCAACCAGGCGGGCGAGCTCATCCGCGACCGCGGCGAACACCTCGGCCGGCCGCGCGCCGCCGGCTACCAGCGTGGCCACGCGCCGCAGCGCGGCCTGCTCATCGGCAAGCTGACGCAGCCGTGCCTGGCCGGGTGGATCATGGCCCGCCCCCGCGTCGGCGGCATGGCCCACGTCCGCGCCGGTGTCTGGCGCGTTCATAAGGCTGACGGGTAGCCCGATGCCCAGCGGGCCGGCAACGCCGGGAGCCAAGCCCACCGCTGGATAGCTGGAACACGGGGACTGGCTTGCGGATGGATGAGTGCCCGGCATACCGCCAGCGGCCGTCATCTTCTATCGCTGACCGGAGTCCTCTGATTCCTGCTGGCAGGTAGTCGAGTTGGGCGCTGGCAGCAAGGACGCAAGCGGACTTAGGCGCGAAGCTGGGCTTGGTAACTAGTGAGAAGCTGGGCTTGGTAACTAGTGATGAAAACGAAGACAGAACGGAAGGGCATTTGATGGCTGTCGAGACCTGGTTCATCACCGGTACGTCGCGTGGCTTCGGCCGCGAGTGGGCGATCGCGGCACTCGACCGCGGCGACAAGGTCGCAGCGACTGCCCGGGACATCTCCAGCCTCGATGATCTCGTGGCCGAGTACGGGGAGGCGATCCTGCCGATCGTGCTGGACGTTACTGACCGCGACGCCGGCTTCGCTGCGGTGAAGCAGGCGCATGAGTACCTCGGGCGGCTCGACGTCATCGTGAACAACGCCGGATACGGGCAGTTCGGTATGGTCGAGGAGATCAGCGAGCAGGAGATCCGGGCGCAGCTGGAAACGAACCTGCTCGGCGCGCTCTGGGTCACCCAGGCGGCCCTGCCCTACCTGCGCGAGCAGGGAAGCGGGCACATCCTGCAGGTGTCATCGATCGGCGGGATCTCGGCCTTCCTGAACACCGGCGCCTACCACGCCTCGAAATGGGCACTGGAAGGGCTGAGCCAGAGCCTGGCCCAGGAAGTGGCCGGGTTCGGCATCAAGGTCACGCTGATCGAGCCGACCGGCTACTCGACCGACTGGGCCGGATCGTCGGCGAAGCACGCGACGGAGCTGCCCGCCTACGAGCCGGTCCGGCAGCAGGCCGCGCAGGCACGCGCCAAGCGCTTCACGCCAGGCGACCCGGTCGCGACCCGCGACGCGGTGCTGCGGCTCGTGGACACCCCCAACCCGCCGCTGCGCCTGTTCCTCGGCGAGGCACCGCTCGGCATCGCGACCGCCGACTACGAGTCCCGGCTGGCTAGCTGGCGCGAATGGCAGCCCGTGGCCGCTGCCGCCCAGGGCAGCGGGAACTAAGGGCAGACTGGCTAACGCCGAACACAGCGCGCGCCGTTCACTTAGCCAGACGGCGCGCCGGGCTCAGGCCACGATTCCGCGCATGTGGTCCCGCCGTCATCGTTGCCGGCGGCCATTTATCCCCGGCTAGCCGGACTGACCGAATTCCTGTTAGCGCAACTAAACTGGTGACCTAGCTTTTCTGCGCAGGTCATCGTCAGCGGCCACCTGATGGTGCACATGCCAAGGCCTCGGTTCACTCATCGGGCCACGCCACCTTCCCTTCTCATGGGCGTGTGCGCCGCGGCTCTCCGTTGTCACGCCCTGGCTACTCGCCATTCACGGCGTGCGGCCGAGGATCCGGCCGATCCTCCGCGCCGACAGCTCCGACTTCGCCAAGAATCCGGCCGCCGGGCTTTCGGCGATCAGTTCCGCATAGTCCGCTTCCGCCCCCACCGAGATCAGGATCACTGCGGCGCCACCGCCCTGACCGTCCCGGGCCAGGAGCCGGGCCAGGTCAAATCCGCTCTCGTCCCCGAGCCCGATGTCGACCAGGATGACGTCCGGCCGCAGCACGCGGGCCCGCGCGAGCGCCTCGGCGGTGCTCGAGGCAACCCCCGCGACCGTCACACCCTCTCGCTCAAGCAGAAGGCTCGCCGCCGCAAGGAAGGCATCATTGTCATCAACAAGCAAGCACCGCAGTCGCATTAGATCAGGGTGGCAGGGACTACGCCGCCGCCGCATTGCAGCTAGCGGGAATCCCGCCTCGGCTCGCCAACCCCGGTCAGCGGCGAGTGGAACCTCGACGTCCAGGGATGTAGCAAGTGGTCCCGGCTTTTCGGTGCCCGATGAGAACATGCCATAGGCAAAAGAGAATCGCGCAGTAAATAACACAGCCCGGCCCCAGGTGACGCTGTAGTGGTGTTGGCTAGAGTCCCGGATTTCTTGCTAGCCGGTAGCCGGGTTGGCGGCTGGCGGTGAAGACATCGCCCCGCCCGAGGGTGATCGTGGGCGGTACGTGGCACAAGCCCGCGGCATGTGATGCCGGCCGCCGGGGGCCTGACCGCGGCCGTGACCGTGACCGTTCGAGCGAAAGGCGAACCATGCACCTGACGCAGCTGAGGACCACCCAGCTCGGAGCCACCGGGCTGGAGATCACCCGAGTCGGCTTTGGCGCCTGGGCGATCGGGGGTGGCGGCTGGGAGTTCGGCTGGGGCCCGCAGGAGGACGACGAGGAGTCGATCGCGGCGATCCACCGGGCTGTTGAGCTGGGCGTGAACTGGATCGACACCGCGGCCGCCTACGGTTTCGGGCGCTCGGAGCAGGTGGTGGGCCGGGCGCTGGAAGGACTGGCCGAGCGGCCGTACGTGTTCACGAAGGCGTCGCTGGTCGAAGGGCCGGGCCGCCGGGTCGCGCACAACCTGAAACGCGATTCGATCCTGCGTGAGGCCGAGGCGAGCCTCGGCCGGCTCGGCGTCGAGGCGATTGACCTGTACCAGATCCACTGGCCGATCCCTGAAGGGGACATCGACGAGGGCTGGGCGGCCTTCGCCGAGCTTAAGGAGCAAGGCCTCGCGCGTCACATCGGCGTCTCGAACTTCAGCGCCGAACAGCCGACCGGATCGCGCGCTTCCGCCGCGCCGACCAGGTCGATCCCCTCCTCGCCGGCGCGAGCATCGAGCTCACCAGCGACGACACCGGCGAAATCGAAGCCCCGAACCGGGATTGAGATGAACGACACAAGGATCGTGACAGCCTCCGGCCACGTGGTCCCGGCCAGTCGCCGCGGCTACATCCTCACGGCTGGGGTGCTGCTGGCCACGATGGCGGGCGGGACCCTGCCCATCCCGCTGTACGTGCTGTATGAGCGGCAGATGGGCTTCGGCCCGCTCGGGATCACCGTGGTCTTCGCCGCCTGTGTCATCGGCACGCTGGGCGCGCTGGTGGCCTCCGGCGACCTGAGCGACCACATCGGCCGCCGGAAGGTGCCGGCGGCCGCGGTCGGCGGCGCGGCGGTCAGCACCGCGCTGTTCCTGGCCGCCTCCGGCACCGGGGTGCTCATCGCGGCGCGGATCCTCAGCGGCCTGGCGGCGGGGTTTGTCACCGGGACCGCCACGGCTGCCCTGGCCGAGCTCCAGCCGCGCGGGGACCGCCAGGCCGCCGCGGTGGCGGCCTCCGGGACCAACATGACCGGGCTCGGGCTCGGGCCGCTGGCCGCCGGGATCTTCGCCGCGTACGTGGCCCGGCCGGCCCGCAGCGTGTTCTGGGCCTGCCTGGGCATCTGCGCGCTGGCTCCCGCCGCGATCGCGGTCATTCCCGAGACGGTCCGCCATCCCGGCCAGGCGATCAGGGTCCGGCCCCGCCTGGGCGTCCCGCCCGGCATGCGGGCCGTGATGACCGGGGCGTGCCCGGGCGTGTTCACGGCGCTCAGTATCCCCGGGTTCTTCAGCAGCCTGGCGGCCGCCTTCCTGCACGGGATCCTCGCCGCGCAGAACCTGGCCCTGATCGGGGCGGCGTCCTTCGCCGTCGTCCTGCGCACCTACGGCACAGCGCCCGCCACCCAGTCCCCCAGCGACGGCTGGTGCTGGCCGCAGGAACCACCCGGCGGCGGCTTGCCGCCCATGGCCGGGATGTCGTCCACGCCTCGGCGTGACCCGCACAATCAAAGGAAAGTCTTCGTGCGGCCCCTCGCGGTGACCGATACCACCGCCCAGGAGGTTTGCTCGCCGACGGCGGGGTAGGGCTGGCAGCGCAGCGGGACCCGGTGCTGAGAGATTGCCACGATGGATGTGCGTGGATGGATTGGGTCATGGCCGGCCTACCGTCAGCTGGCGGGTAAGGACAGGCTCGGCCTTGGCGCGGCGGTCAAGAGCAGGAAGACCGGTGAGCTGCGGCCGAGGGTCGCTGTCGCCGACGAGGTCGTCAGGTCGGTGTGCCCGTACTGCGCGGTTGGCTGCGGCCAGAACGTCTACGTGCGGGACGGGCAGGTCACCCAGATCGAGGGCGACCCGGACTCGCCGGTGAGCCGTGGCCGGCTTTGCCCGAAGGGCTCGGCGAGCCTGCAGCTGACGACCGGTCACGCCCGCCAGTACCGGGTACGGTACCGGCGCCCGTTCGGCACCGAGTGGGAGGACCTGGATCTCGGCACGGCGATGGACATGATCGCCGACCGGGTCATCGCGGCGCGGCGCGCCGGCTGGCAGCAGGAGGTGGACGGGGCCCGTACCCGCCGGACGCTCGGCATCGCCAGCCTGGGCGGGGCCACCCTGGACAACGAGGAAAACTACCTGATCAAGAAGCTGTTCACGGCGCTCGGCGCGGTCCAGATTGAGAATCAGGCCCGTCTTTGACACTCCGCCACCGTTCCCGGTCTGGGGACTAGCTTCGGGCGCGGCGGGGCCACCAACTTCCCCCGTGACCTGATCAACTCTGACTGCATCCTCATCGAGGGCTCGAACATGGCCTAGTGCCATCCGGTCGCCTTCCAGTGGGTGATGGAGGCAAAGGCGCGTGGCGCAACCGTGATTCATGTGGACCCGCGGTTCACCCGCACCAGCGCCGTCTGCGACCTGTACCTGCCGATCCGGGCCGGCGCCGACATCGCGTTCGTCGGCGGGCTGATCAACTATGTGCTCCGCAGCGGCAAGTACTTCAAGGAGTATGTCCTGGCATATACCAACGCGGCCGCGATCCTGACCGAGGACTACGCCGACACCGAGGACCTCGACGGGGTATTTTCCGGCCTGAACCGCGAGCACCGGTACTACGACTTCGACACCTGGCGCTACCAGGGGGAGGAAGTAGTAAAGCCCGCCAGCGGCGAGCACCAGGATCCCGATGCGCAGCGGCGCATCCGGCGGCCGATACGGCAGGCGGGACGCGGCGAAACACACGGCTCCGGCGGCGCCGCCGCCCACTCCACCCCGGACACCGACAACACGCTGCAGCATCCGCGGTGCGTGTTCCAGGTGCTGAAGCGCCATTTCGCCCGCTACACCCCGGAGATGGTCGAAGAGGTCTGCGGGATACCCCAGGACCTGTTCGCCAAGGTGTGCGAACTTGTCACCGGCAACTCGGGCCGCGACCGCACGACCGCGTTCGTCTACAGTCTCGGCTGGACTCAGCACACCGTCGGGGTGCAGTACATCCGCACCGCGGCGATCCTGCAGGCACTGCTCGGCAACATGGGCCGGCCCGGTGGCGGGATCCTGGCCCTGCGCGGCCACGCGTCCATTCAGGGGTCCACGGACATCCCCACCCTGTTCGACCTGCTGCCCGGCTACCTGCCCATGCCGTTCGCGGACGGGAACGAGGATCTCGACGCCTATGTGCAGGCCGAGTCCGTGCCGCGAGGATTCTGGGCGAACACCCGCGAGTACATGGTCAGCCTGCTGAAGGCCTGGTGGGGCGACGCCGCGGCCGCCGAGAACGGCTTCTGCTATGACTACCTGCCGCGGCTGACCGGCAGCCACAGCACTTACGAGACGGTCCTGGCCCAGCTGGATGGCACCTGCACGGGCTATTTCCTGTTCGGCCAGAACCCGGCCGTCGGCTCGGCTAACGCCAGGATGCAGCGGCTCGGCTTGGCGAAGCTGGACTGGCTGGTGGTCAGGGACATGGTGATGATCGAGAGCGCCACCTGGTGGAAGGACGGCCCGGAGACCGAGACCGGCGAGCTGCGCCCCGAGGATATCGGCACTGAGGTCTTCTTCCTGCCCGCTGCCGCGCACACCGAGAAGTCCGGCAGCTTCACCAACACCCAGCGGCTGCTGCAGTGGCACCATCAGGCCGTCGAGCCGGCCGGCGATGTCCGCAGCGACCTGTGGTTCACCTACCACCTCGGGCGCCGGATCCGGGAGAAGCTGGCCGCCTCCGCCGATGAGATGGACCGGCCGCTGCTCGACCTGACCTGGGATTACCCGACGACGGGCCCGGCGGAGGACCCGGACGCCGACGCGGTCCTCGCCGAGATCAACGGCTGGGGCCCGGGCAGGCGGCCGCTGTCGTCGTACACCCAGCTCACCGACGACGGCTCCACGGCGTGCGGCTGCTGGATCTACTGCGGCGTCCGCGCCGACGGCGTCAACCAGGCCGCCCGCCGCACGCCGTGGCGGCAGCAGAACTGGGTGGCGCCGGAGTGGGGCTGGGCCTGGCCGGCGAACCGGCGCGTGCTCTACAACCGGGCATCGGCCGACCCGGGCGGCAGGCCGTGGAGCGAGCGCAAGTCGCTGATCTGGTGGGACGAGAAGCAGGGTCGGTGGGCGGGGGACGACGTGCCGGACTTCGTCGCCGACCGGCCCCCGTCCTACCGACCGCCCGCGGGGGCAACCGGCGTGGACGCGATCTCCGGCATCGATTCGTTCATCATGCAGGCCGACGGCAAGGCATGGCTGTTCGCTCCGGCGGGGCTGGTCGACGGCCCGCTGCCGGCGGGGCTGGTCGACGGCCCGCTGCCTGCGCATTACGAGCCGCAGGAATCCCCGTTCCGCAACCTTCTTTACGGCCAGCAGCACAACCCGGTGCGGCAGATTATCCGGCACCGGGAGAACCGGTACCAGCCGAGCGGGAACCAGGCGGGATCCGGGGTGTTCCCGTACGTGACCACCAGCTACCGGCTGACCGAGCATCACACCGCCGGCGGCATGTCCCGGTTCCTGTCGTACCTGTCTGAGCTGCAGCCGGCGTTCTTCTGCGAGGTCTCACCGCAGCTCGCCGCCGATCGCGGCCTGGAGCATCTCGGCTGGGCGACGATCATCACGGCGCGCAACGCCATCGAGGCCCGGGTGCTGGTCACCGAACGAATCCGGCCGCTTCACGTACACGGCCGGACGCTGCACCAGGTGGGGCTTCCCTGGCACTGGGGACCGAACGGCTACACGGCCGGGGACGCCGCCAACGAACTCACCCACCTCGCGCTGGACCCGAACGTGCACATCCAGGAGGTCAAGGCCATGGCCTGCGACATCCGCCCTGGGCGGCGGCCCAGGGGACCCGCCTTGCGCGAACTGGTCCTGGCCTACCAGGAACGAGCCGGCGTTGCCGGCGAGACCGGGACGGAGATGTGAGATGGACATCCCACCGCCTGACCGGGGTATCGGCCGCGCTGAACCCGGCCTCGACCCGGCCGCGCGTGCCGGGCATCTCGACCACCCGCCGCGGATGGGATTTTTCACCGACACCTCGGTGTGCATCGGCTGCAAGGCCTGCGAGGTTGCCTGCAAGGAGTGGAACGCCGTGCCCGAGGACGGCCTGCTGCTGACCGGCATGTCCTATGACAACACCCAGGGCCTGAGCGCTTCCACCTGGCGCCACGTGGCGTTCATCGAGCAGTCGGCGGTAACGGCACGGACACGCGACGGCGCGCCCGACACCGCGACGAGCGCCGAGGGCGGTGCCGACATGCGGTGGCTGATGTCGAGCGACGTGTGCAAGCACTGCACCGAGGCGGCCTGCCTGGACGTCTGCCCGACCGGCGCGCTGATGCGCACCGAGTTCGGCACGGTGGTGGTCCAGGACGATGTCTGCAACGGGTGCGGTTACTGCGTGTCGGCGTGCCCGTTCGGCGTGATCGGCAGGCGCGAGTCGGATGGCGGAGCGCACAAGTGCACGCTGTGCTACGACCGGATCGGCGACGGGCTGACTCCGGCCTGCGCGCAGGCCTGCCCTACAGAGTCCATCCAGTTCGGGCCGGTGGACGAGCTGCGGGAGCGAGCGCACCAGCGGGTAGCCGCGCTGCACGATGCGGGCAGGCCGGAGGCGCGGCTGTACGGCGCTGATCCGGGCGATGGCATCGGCGGTGCGGGAGCGTTCTTCCTGCTGCTTGACCGGCCCGAGGTATACGGCTTGCCACCGGACCCGGTGGTCACAACGCGCGATCTGCCGCGCATGTGGCGGAACGCAGCCCTCGCCGCGGCCGGCCTCGCTGGCGCCGTCGTCGCGGCGTGCGTGGCAGGGCGGGCATGACCGGCAGCGCTGGCCGCCGCGGCGGCGAGAAGCGGATGGCGCCGGAAGCCGAGTTCAGTTCCTACTACGGCCGGCCTGTGCTGAAGGAAACTGTCTGGGGGCCTGACATCCCCAGTTACCTGTTCCTCGGGGGGCTGGCAGGCGCCTCGTCGGGGCTCGCCGCGGGCGCGCAATTCTCCGGCAATCCGGTGCTGGCCCGCGCGGCGAAGACCGGGGCGGCCGGGGCGATCAGCCTGTCGATGGTCGCGCTGGTGCATGACCTCTGCCGGCCCGCCCGGTTCATCAACATGCTGCGTGTGCTCAAGGTGACCTCGCCGATGAGCGTGGGTACCTGGCTGCTGTCTGCTTACACGCCCCTGGCCCTGGCCGCCGCGGGCTGTGCAGTCACCGGGCGGCTGCCCAGGGGCGGTGCCGCGGCTACGATCGGCGCGGCCGCGCTCGGAACGGGTGTCGCCACCTACACCTCGGTGCTGCTCGCCGACACCGCGGTGCCGGCCTGGCACGACGCTCACCGCGAGCTGCCCTACGTGTTCGCCGGATCCGCCGCGACCGCTGCGGGCGGCCTCGGGATGCTGGCCGTACGCCCGGACCACGCCGGGCCGGCGGTCAGGTTCGCCGTGCTGGGCGCCGCGGCTGAGCTCACCGCCAAAAGCCTGCTGCTGCGCCGCCTGGGACCGGCCGCCGAGCCCTACCAGAACGACCGGGCGGGCACGATGATGGAGGCCGGTGAGGTGCCGACCGCCGCCGGCCTGGCGGGCGCGGTGCTGGCCGGCCGGAGCCGGGCCGCCGCGGCACTGTCCGGCGCCGCGCTGATGGCCGCTTCCGCGCTGACCCGGTTCGGCGTCTTCGAGGCCGGCCGGGCCTCCGCCCGGGACCCGAAATACACCGTCGGGCCGCAACGCGAACGCCTCCGCGACCAGCGCGAGTCGGCCATCT
>WNGN01000830.1_pt1 | contig 26673 bp, 23 predicted proteins | sample 5400561 | NCBI WGS metagenome assembly WNGN01 (sample SAMN13153379, study PRJNA577476) | soil metagenome | isolation source: 115 cm soil or saprolite under Garry oak tree replicate 2 | place: USA:California | collected 2016-06-15 | reverse complement strand
CTCGAGGCGCCGTCCGCGTGACCTCATCGGGCACGCCTGTTATCTAGAAGCGCCGACAATGAGGATGACCGATGGCCGCCATCGAGGGCAAGCTTTGCGTCATTACCGGCGCGACCTCCGGGATCGGGCTGATCGCGGCGGAGCGGCTCGCCCGGCAGGGCGCGCGGCTCGTGCTGGTCGGCCGGGACCCGGCGCGGGGCGAAGCGGCACTCGCCCGGATCAAGGCCCGGGCGCCGCGGGCCGAGGTGAGCATGCATTACGCCGACCTGTCGCGGCTCGATGCGCTGCGCACGCTCGCGGCGGGCCTCAATGGGCTGTCGCGGATCGACGTGCTGATCAACAACGCCGGCGCCATGTTCTGGCGGCGCCAGGTCACCGCGGACGGGCTCGAGCGCACGTTCGCGCTGAACCACATGGGGTATTTCGTGCTCACCGCCTTGCTGCGCGACAAGCTCGTGGCCTCCTCCCCGGCCCGGATCGTCAATGTCGCGTCCGACGCCCATCGCGGCGCACGGCTCGACTTCGGCGATCTGCAAAGCGCACACAGCTACAGCGGCATGCGGGCCTACGCGCGTTCCAAGCTCTGCAACATCCTGTTCACGCGGGAGCTGGCGCGACGGCTTTCAGGCACCGGAGTCACCGCCAATTGCCTGCATCCCGGCTTCGTCAACAGCCGGTTCGGCGACAACAATCCCGGGCTGGTGGGGTTCGGCACCCGGATCGCGAAACAACTACTCGCCATCTCGCCGGAGCGCGGGGCGGAGACCCCGGTCTATCTCGCGAGCTCGCCCGCGGTCGAAGGCAAGAGCGGCGGCTATTACGACCAATGCGCGCCGAAGACCCCCTCGCCCGAGGCGCAAGACGACGCCGCCGCGCGGCGGCTGTGGGAGGAGAGCGCGCGGATCGCGGGGGTGAGCCCGTAAAGCATCCGGAGCATTAAGGTAGGCAGAAGCGCAAAACGCGCCGCACCCCAATGCTTGCTTCCACGCCCGTCCTGGGTTTGCAGATCCGGTGCACGGCTATGGCACCGGGCATTGCGCCGAGCCGTATGCGTCGCTGAGAAAGCGCGCGAGGCGAAGTCCGGCCACGCCCAGCTGGCGGTCGAGGATGGGCAAGATTTTGCGGTAATAATCGTCGCCCAAAACCTTGTCGGCGGGCGTGAGTGCCCAGACCTGCTGCGCGGCCCGATGCGTCTCCAGGGCCCAATCGAGCGGAGTACCTGCATCGATTCCCGGGCTTGCCGCTTCCTTGTTCCTGAGCCAGCCGGCTTCGAGCCGGTCGACGTAGGCTCCCCAATCCCACACCGTCTTGGCGATCAGATGGGTGTCCCACGCCGCGTGCAGATTGGTGGCGATCGGCGCAGGCCTGCAGTTCCGCTTGCAGGTCAGCCCATTCATATCCACCACGACCGCAATGTCGTTGCCGCCCTTGTCCTCCAGGACCGTGTGCAGCGGCTGATGAACGTCGCCGACGAAATGCACGGCGAATTTCAGCGCCTCGAGCTTCGGCTCGTCGGCCGCGCACCGCAGCCCGGTCTTGAGCCGATCGAGCTCGGCGACGACGCAGTCCCCCTGCGGGCCCGGCGCGCATTGGCTCGCCGGATCGAATTGGTTGGACTCGATCGGGATGTCGACGAAATGCCAATTGTAGGTCTCCGGCGCAGTCTCCCGCACGTCGTCGGCCCAGCTCGCGACCGATGCCAGCGAATGCCCGCGGCCCATCACGCGGTCCACCGCATCGGCGGCGGCAGGGCTCAACCGCCGCTGCGCGATCTCGGCGATGATGGAATGGCCTTCCTGATCCCAGGCGAGCGCATGGCCGGCGCAACCGATCGCGAGCATCGCCGCGAGGCATCCGGTTGCCGCCAAGAGCTCCGGCCGCGAGAGCAGGTTCCGTGATTTTGCCATCGACGCCTCCCCGGCTCGATGCAACCGGCGGAAAAGGATACGCCGAGCTTCGGCGCGGTCCAGCCGGTTGTCGTCCCCTGCAGCCGGTCGCGCTTCGCAATGGAGCGGCGCCTTGTCCGCACGGCATGCGAGGACCGCCGTCGGCATGCTATGCTCCGGCCGCAAGGGACCGCGTCGCAAGCGGATCGTTCGGGCCGCAGGATGGCCGGTTTGTCAGGAAGGAGCACACGCGTCATGTCGATCAAACCGCTGTTCACCGCGACCGCGACCGCCACCGGCGGCCGCAACGGCCACACCGAGGCGAGCGACCATTCGGTCGCGGCCGACCTTTCCGTGCCGAAGCAGATGGGTGGCCCCGGCAAGGCCGGCACGACCACGCCGGAACATCTGTTCGCGGCCGGCTACGCCGCCTGCTTCGGCGGCGCGCTCGATTATGTCGGCAAGCAGCAGAAGAAGAACGCGCTAGGCGCGGTGGTGACCTGCGCGGTATCGATCGGCCCGCGCGATGCCGGCGGGTTCGGCCTCGCGGTCAAGCTCAATGTGAAAGACAAGAGCCTGCCGCAGGCGGAACTCGTCGCGCTCGTCAATGAGGCGCACGAAAAGATCTGCCCGTATTCCCACGCGACCCGCGGCAACGTCGAGGTCGAGCTCGAGGTCGAGGGAGCCTAAGGTCCGGCCGGTTTCGGCATCCGCCGGTTTGCTCGGAATTCGATTCAAATCCGCGGAGGAATAAATCTGCAATTCATCGAGTCGTTTGCGGCGGAGTGCCGAAGCTGGGATAGAGCGCGGGCTGGACGCATTCATTGAAGCCATGTCACAGCTTGTCGATCGATGCGGATGTGCCGGTCGTGCGCCTCGATCCGCCATGCACGGAACCCCGCGCAGGCGTCGCAAGTTGATATTTTTCCAACGACCCGGACGCGTGGCCGCCCCGGATGACACGGGGCTCGGCCTTCCCTCCCCCAACCAATCCGCTCACCGATGGCACGCCTGATCGAAGACTACGGATTGATCGGCAATGCGCGCACCGCGGCGCTCGTGCACCGCGACGGCTCGATCGATTGGCTGTGCCTGCCGCGCTTCGATTCGCCCGCCTGTTTCGCCGCGCTCTTGGGGGGCGTCGAGAACGGCCGCTGGATCGTCGCCCCGGCGGAACCGCGGGCGCGAATGTCGCGCCGCTATCTCCCGGGCACCGCGATCCTGGAGACGCGGTTCGAGACCGCCGGCGGAGCCGTGACCCTCACCGACTTCATGCCGCAGCCGCCGGACGAGCACCAGATCGACCTGGTGCGCCTGGTGCGCGGCGAAACCGGTTCCGTCAAAATGCAAACCGAGATCCTGTTCCGGTTCGACTACGGCCGCACCGTGCCGTGGGTGAGGCGGCGCACCTATGGGCTGAGCGCCATCGTCGGGCCCGACGAGGTACTGTTGCGCACCGACGTGCCGCTGCGCGGCGAGGACTTCACCACGCGGGGCGACTTCGTGGTGGGTGCCGGCGAGACGGTCGCCTTCGTGATGAGCTGGCGCCAATCGCACCGGGCGAACGTCATCTATCGCGAACCCGAGGACCTGCTGCGGACCAGCGAAAATCTGCAGCGGGTGTGGACGTCGCGGTGCACCGTCGAGGGGCCGTGGTACGAGCCGGTGACGCGCTCGCTGATTACGCTCAAGCTGCTCACGTATTTCCCGACCGGCGGCATCCTGGCGGCTCCTACCACCTCGCTGCCGGAAACGATCGGCGGCATGCGCAACTGGGACTATCGCGCCTGCTGGATTCGCGACGCCACGTTCTCGCTCTATGCTTTCATCTCCGGCGGCTACCTCGAGGAAGCGCGCGCCTGGCGGGAATGGCTGTTGCGCGCCGCGGCCGGCAGGCCGGAGGAATTGCAGATCATGTACGGGCCCGCCGGCGAACGCCGTCTCGACGAGCGCGAACTTCCCTGGCTCGCCGGCTACGAGGACAGCCGGCCGGTGCGAATCGGCAACGACGCGCACCGTCAACTGCAGCTCGACGTCTACGGCGAGCTGATGGACGTGCTCTACGCCGCCGAGACCTTCAAGCTCGAGCCGAGCTCCGACGCCTGGGGCATGCAGCGTGTGCTGCTCGACTTTCTCGAGAGCACGTGGAGGAAGCCGGATGCGGGTCTGTGGGAAGTGCGCGGCCCGGTGCGGCATTTCACCCACTCCAAGGTGATGGCGTGGGTAGCGTTCGATCGCGCGGTGAAATTCGTCGAGCGATCGAGCCTGCCCGGCCCGGTCGAGCGCTGGCGCGCGTTGCGCGACCAGATCTGCGACGAGGTTTGCGAGCACGGCTTCAGCCCGGCCCGCAACGCATTCGTGCAGTCCTATGGTTCGGACGACCTCGACGCGGCGCTGCTGCTGTTGCCGCAAGTCGGATTCCTGCCGGCGACCCATCCGCGCATCGTCGGCACCGTCGAAGCCGTTCAGCGCGAGCTCATGGTGGACGGGCTCGTGCTACGGTACCGGCCGCAACGCATCAACGACGGCTTGCCGGGCGAGGAAGGCGCGTTCCTGGCCTGCAGTTTCTGGCTGGCCGACGCGCTGGCGATGATCGGTCGCTATGACGAAGCCAAGGCGATGTTCGAGCGGCTGCTGGCGCTGCGCAACGATCTAGGCCTCCTGGCCGAGGAATACGACCCGCGGGCAAAGCGCTTTCTCGGCAATTTCCCCCAGGCGTTCTCCCACGTGGCGCTGATCAACACCGCCAACAATCTGATGCCCGGCGTCGGGCCTTCCGAGCACCGCGCTGGATAGCAGGGGATCTCGTGGGGTGGGCAAAGCGAAGCGTGCCCACCATCTGCCCGGGTCCGCGTGGGCACGGTCCCGCCAACAGTTTCTTGGCCAAACAAGGGCCTTCGCCCGCCGATCGAAACTGCCGGCGGGACCTTTGCCCAGCCTACCATTATCCGGGTCCAAATCCCGCTAACCAACGCGGCGAATGTGGCGTAAGCTGCCGAACCGCATGACACGTCGGGTGCGTGAACGATAACAAGATGCATCCGAGATCTGGTCCGGAGGGAGAGCCCATGCGCACGAGCAGAATTTCGCGACGACGTTTTCTTGCCACGACCGCGGCCGCCTCGGCCCTGGTCGCCATGCCGCACGTCCGCGGCTCCCATGCGGCCGGCAAGCTATCGCTCGGCTTGTGGGACCATTGGGTTCCAGGCGCCAACAAGGCCATGGACGAGATCTGCCAAGCCTGGGCCGCGAAGGAGAAGGTCGATCTCTCGATCGATTACTTCTCGACCCAGGCCAGCAAGCTGCAGCTGACCATCGCGGTCGAGGCGCAGGCGAGGTCCGGCCACGACATCATGGATTTTTCCGCCTGGGAGCCGGCGCAATATGCCAACGCGCTCGAGCCGGTCGACGACGTCATGGGCGAGGTTCTGGCGAGGAACGGTTCCGTGACCGCGGTGATCGATTATCTCGCCAAGCCCGGCGGCCAATGGCTGGTGGTCCCCGGGATTCGCGGCACGCTGCTCTTGTGCTCGTGCTCTCGGTTCGACCTGCTCAAGCAGCACGCCGGCATCGATATTTTGGCGATGTATCCGGCTGGCGCCGAGCCGACCAAGGCGGCCGAGGGCTGGACCTGGGACGCGTTCCTCACTGCGGCCGAGCAATGCAAACAGGCGGGATATCCCTTTGGCCTGCCATTGGGAGCGACGACCGACAGCATCGATTGGGTCGGACCGCTGTTCCACGCCTACGGCGCCGACCTGGTCGATGCCAACGGCAGGCTGACGGTGAAGTCAGACGCCGTGCGGCAGGTGCTCGACTACAGCAAACGCTTGGCCGCGTTCCTGCCGCCGGACGTGAGCGCGTGGGACAACAGCTCCAACAACAAGTGGCTGATTTCCGGCAAGGGCGCCTTGATCTTCAACCCGCCGAGCGCGTGGGCGGTGGCCAAGCGCGACGCCCCGCAAGTCGCCGAGAAGCTGTGGACCCATGCGATGCCGAAAGGGCCGCGCGGCCGCTTCGTCGCCATGCTGCCGCGGTTCCAGGGGCTGTGGAATTTCTCCAGGAACAAGTCCGCCGCCAAGAGCCTGATGCTGCACGTGTCGAGCCACGAGGCCGCGGGAAAATTGGTCGCCGCATGCCAGGGCTACGATCTGCCGCCGTTCGTCAAATTCAACGACTTCAACACCTGGGACGAGGAAGGCCCACCCAAAGGGACCCTGTCGCATTATCCCAACAAGGGCGACCAGGTTCCCATGATCCCGGGGGCGCCGGCCTCGCCGCTGATCGCCGCGCAGATCTACAACCAGGCGGTCATGCCGAAGATGATCCTGAAGCAAGCGCAAGGCGAGCCGGTGGAAAAGACGCTGGCCTGGGCCGAGAACGAGGTCGAGGGCTTCATGCGCACGTGAGAGACGGCGCGCGACGGGACATTCGGTAGGGTGGGCAAAGGCGCGGGACGCGCCGCGCCCACCGCGGTAGATCCCTGGTGGGAACGCTTCGCTTTGCCCACCCTACATTCTCGGAATCATCCACCATGAAATTGGGCATCCTGTTGCGCACCGAGGCAGGCGCCGGCCTCGACATGAATCTGATCCTGGAGGCCGAGCGGCTCGGCTACGATTCCGCCTGGACCGGCGAGGCCTACGGCGGCGACGCGGTGACCCCGATCGCCTGGATGCTGGCGCGCACCACGAAGATCAAGGGCGGTACCGGCATCATGCAGATGCCGGCACGCACGCCGACGTGCGCGGCGATGACCGCGATGAGCCTGCAGGCGCTTTCGGGCGGGCGTTTCCTGTGCGGCATCGGACCCTCGGGCCCGCAGGTGGTCGAGGGCTGGCACGGCCAGCCGTACGGCAAGCCGCAGGCGCGGACCAAGGAATATGTTTCCATCATCCGCCAGGTGTTCGCACGCAAGGGGCCGCTCGAGCACCGCGGCGAGCACTATCAGATCCCCTACACCGGTCCGGGCGCGACCGGGCTCGGCAAGCCGCTCAAGAGCATCTTGCACCCGGACCCGAACCTGAAGATCTACACCGCGTCGATCTCTCCGGTGGGACTGAGGACCGCGGGCGAGGTCGCCGACGGCACCCTCCCCTTCCTGATGTCGCCCGAGAAAGCGGAGTTGATCGTCGCTCCGGTGCAGGAGGGCATGGCAAAATCCGGCAAGAGCCTCGCCGATTTCGACGTCGCGCCCTACGTGCGCATCCGCATGGGCGACGATATCGATGCCTGCCGCAATGCGATCCGGCCGCAGCTTGCGCTCTATGTCGGCGGCATGGGGGCGCGGAACAAGAATTTCTACAACGACCTCGTCAAGCGCATGGGCTACGAAGCCGCCGCGGCGGAAATCCAGGACCTGTTTCTCGCCGGCAAGCGCGAGGCGGCGGCCGCCGCCGTGCCCGACTCGCTCATCGACGAGACGTCGCTGGTCGGACCGAAGGAGCGGATCAGGGACCGGCTGCAGGCCTGGAAGGCGATTGCGAAAGACAACAAGGTCGGCACGCTGCTGCTCGGCGGCGTCACGATCCATTCCGCACGTGTGGTGGCCGAAGCGGTGCTGTAGAGCCGCCCGCGGCGGCGACGCGGCTTCACGCCGCGCCAAGCATTTATCTCCAGGGATCGGAGGCGCGATGCTCGAATTGCTCATCCGAGGCGGCGACGTGGTGACGCCCGAGGGCATCGCCACGTGCGACGTCGCCATTGCGGGCGAGAGGATCGCGGCGATTGCCGCTCCCGGCGCGTTCCCGACGCAATCCGCCCAGCGCACGATCGACGCCAGCGGACGCATCGTCATGCCGGGCGGCATCGACCCGCACGTGCATCTCAAGCACGTGTGGATCAAGCCCGACGGCACGCCGCTCGTCACCGCCGGCCCCGACCAGGTCGGCCGCGCCGCGCTCCACGGCGGCACCACGACGCTCATCGATTTCGCCTATTGGCGCGAGGGCCAATCCGCGCTGCAGGCGATCGAATCGCGCGACAAGGATTTTGTCGGATCGAGCCCGTGCGACTGGGCCTACCACATCATGCTGCACTCCGAGCCCCCGCCGGAGTTCGCGGGCCAGCTAGCGGAGGCGATCCAGGCCGGCTATCCAACGCTGAAGATCTTCACCACCAACATCCTGCCCTCGCGTTCCGGGCGCATGATCGATTTTGGCGACATCTGGGAGGCATTCCAGGTTCTGGCGAGAGAGGGCGGGCTCGGCGTCATTCACGCGGAGGACAACGACATCGTCATGCACATGTACGCCAAGCTGATCCGCGAGGGCCGCGTCGGCTTCGAGCATCTCGCCGAGGTCCACAGCCAGCTCTCCGAGGATTTGAGCTTCCGCCGCGTGCTTCGGCTCGCCGAAAGCGTGCCGGGCACCGCGCTCTATATGATGCACGTGTCCGCCGCGACGGGCGTCGCCGCGGTCGCCGAGGCGCGCGGCAAGGGCCTGCCGGTCTACGGCGAGACGCTGCACCAGTACCTGCTGTACTCGGCCGCGGACTACAGGCGTCCCAACGGCCAGATTTTTCACACCTATCCCTCGCTCAAATCGGAGGAGGACCAAAAGGCGTTGTGGGACGCCACCCGCGATGGCTCGATCCATTGCATCGCCACCGACGAGCTGTGCTGCACCTTGAAAGACAAGACGGTCGGCAAGAGGATCGACGACACCACCGGCGGCAACTCGGGCGTCGAGCCGCGCCTGGGCGTGATGTACACCGAGATGGTCGTGCGGCGCGGCTACTCGCTGCGAGCGTACGTCGACCTCGTCTCGACCAACGCCGCGAAGATCATGGGGCTCTATCCGCGCAAGGGGGTGATCGCGGTCGGCAGCGATGCCGACATCACGATTCTCGATCCGACTCGGCGCGGCAAGGTGCGGGCCGCCGACCTGCACGAGACCGACTACACCCCGTGGGAGGGCCACGACATGTTCGCCTGGCCGGCGGTGACGATCCTGCGCGGCAAGGTGATGGTCGAGAATGGCCGATATTTCGCCAGCCCCAAGGACGGCCGCTATCTCAAGCGCAAGATTCCGGCAAATATTCTCGAAGGACCTGCGCTGTGAGCCACGCGTCCAACGATCCCATGCTCGAGTTGCTGGCGCAAAGCCTCATCGCGTGGCGGATCGCGGGAAGCATACGGCGCACGAGCGGCGGCGCGATCCTGCTTCGCGCGGGGCGGAAGGAGATCCGCATCGAGCCGGCGCCGAACAACCTGCCGTTCCGCTGGATGGTCGGCGTGGACGGTCGTGAGCGCGGCGCGATCTCGCTCCTCGCGGTGCTGCGTCAGGTCCGCGCGGCGATCGATCCCGCCTACACGCCAAACAATCGCGTGCGGATCGCCGTCTCGCCGCAGGTGCCGTCGTGATCCCGGTTGCGGTCCTGACCGGCTTTCTCGGCAGCGGCAAGACGACCCTGCTGGCCCATTTGCTGCGCCGGCCCGAGTTCTCGCGCACCGCCGTCCTCATCAACGAATTCGGCGAGATCGGCCTCGATCACGAGCTCGTCGAGACCAGCGACGACAGTTTCGTCGAGCTGCAGACCGGATGCCTGTGCTGCAAGATCCGCAACGACCTGGCAGAAACGCTCGCGGACATGCTCCGCCGCCGCGACCGCGGCGCGCTTCCCCAATTCGATCGCGTCGTCGTCGAAACCAGCGGGCTCGCGGATCCCGCGCCGATCCTGCAAACCTTGATGACCGACTTGAGAATCGCCGGCCGCCTGGTGCTCGGCGGCGTGGTGACGACGGTCGACGCCGTGAACGGCTCCGACACGCTCGATCGTGAGGAGATTTCGGTCAAACAGGTCGCCTTTGCCGACCGCCTGGTGTTGACGAAATCCGACCTCGCCAACGGCGCACAACCGGAATTGCTCGATCGCTTAGCCCAGCTCAATGCGGCGGCACCAGTGCTCCGGGCCCACCATGGACGGATCGACCCGCAGCGCGTTTTCGATTCCGGTCCCTACGATCCCCGCAGCAAGTCTCTCGACGCCAAGACCTGGCTGGCGGAGGAGGTCTCTGCGCAAAAACATCGGCATGATGCCGACATCACGACCTATGCGCTGGTGCGCGAGCGACCGATCCGGGCCGTGGCGCTGACGCTGTTTCTCGAGGCGCTCGCCGAGCATTGCGGTGCCGACCTGCTGCGACTGAAAGGCATGGTGCAGATTGCGGAATGCCCGGATCAGCCAGCGGTCCTGCACGGCGTTCAGCACGTGTTTCATGCTCCCGCCTGGCTCGAGCGCTGGCCCTCGCAGGATCGCCGCAGCCGGATCGTGTTCATCACGCGGCGCATTCCGCGCCGCTGGGTCGAGGCGCTGCTCGATGCGCTGGATGCGGAAGTGCGGGATGTCGAGGCCGATGCGCCGCGTCAGTAACTCCGCAACCACGTACCAAAGCCGTCGTCCCGGAAGCCGCGAAGCGGCTATCCGGGACCTATGACCACCGGTCTCGCAATTCGGCATCATCCGTGGCCATGGGTCCCCGCTTTCGCGGGGACGACGCGGTAATCGAATTGTTAGCGAGGAAACGATTGCAGGCAGCAGCCGATCGATCACTCCAGCTTCGCGCCGAAATTCAGCCGCGGATCGAATTCCGGCGACTTGCGGCCGAGCGGCTCGGCCGCTCCTCCCGCGGCGCGGGCCAGAAAGCGTCCGCTGCCCGGATCCGCATCGAGCTTGCCGTCATCGACGATCACCGCGCCGCGGCGGATGACCACGACCGGCCAGCCTTTCACGGTGCGGCCCGCGTACGGCGCATAGCCCGCGCGGTCTACGACCATCGCGTCGCCGAACGTCACCGACTGATTGGAATCCCAGATCGCGATGTCGGCATCGCCGCCGACGGCGATCGAGCCTTTCCGGGGGTGCAGGCCATAGATCTTCGCCGGTTCGGTCGCGGTCCAGGCGACGAAGCGATTGGCGTCGAACCGGCGTTGCGACACCATGGCATCGAACAGCAGCGGCAGGCGCGCCTGCAGCCCCGGCATGCCGTTGGGGATTTGTTTGAAATTCGGCGCCTTGCCGGCCGCGAATTTGCCGGTCTCGTCATAGGCGTAGGGCGCGTGGTCCGAGGAGACGAGCTGCAAGTCGCCGCGCGCCAGCGCGGCCCACAGCGCCTCCTGGTCGGCGGCCTCGCGCAACGGCGGGCTGCAGATCCATTTGGCGCCTTCCAATCCCGGACGGTCGAGATCGGCCTTGGTGAGCAGCAGATATTGCGGACAGGTTTCCGCGAACACCTTGAGGCCCTGCTCGCGTGCCCGGCGGATCACCGCGGCGCCCTCCGCGGTCGAGACGTGGTAGATCATGATCGGCTGGTCGACGAGCGCCGCGCAGGCGATGAGCCGGGTGAATGCCTCGGCCTCCCCGGCACGCGGATGGGAAACGGCGTGGTACTTGGCAGCGGTGTAGCCGCGCGCCAGCAGTCGCTTCGAGATCCAGGCGATCATGCCGTGGTTCTCGGCGTGCACCATCATGAAGGCACCGTTGTCGCGCGCGGCGGCCAGCACGTCGAGCAGCTGCACGTCGTCGAGCTTCAGCCGGTCGTAGGTCATGAAGACCTTGATCGAGGAATGCCCGGCCTTCACCAGGGGCGGCAGCTCCTTCGTCAGCACCGCCTCGGTCGGATCGGCGAGGATCATGTGAAAAGCGTAATCGATGACGGCGCCACGCTCCGCGAGCTTGTGATAGTCCTCGACCACCTCGGTCAGGCTCATCCCGACGTGCTGGGCGGCGAACGAGATGACCGTCGTGGTCCCGCCGAACGCCGCCGATGCCGTTGCGCTGTGGAAGGTATCGGCGTTCATCAGTCCCGAGGCCGAGAGCTGCTCGATATGGCAATGGCTGTCGACGCCGCCCGGCATCACCAGCTTGCCGCGCGCGTCGATCTCGCGCCGGCCTTGGTCGAGACCGCGGCCGATCGCCGCGACCGTCTCGCCGCGGATGCCGACGTCGGCCTCGGCCGTGTCGGTCGCCGTCACCATAGTGCCGCCGCGGATCACGAGATCGAAAGCTTGCATGGTACCGTCCTTCGCTGCGCTTGCCCGCTAGCGGATAACACAAAGCTCTGATAGGTCGAAGCCGTAGACGGTAGGGTGGGCAAAGGCTCGGCGACGACTTTGCCCCGAATGCATGACATTGCGGGCTTTTGCGCACCCTACGCCATCAAACATCGAGCCGAGCATGACCGAGACCCGCGCACGCATTCGCGTCGTCAATCCCAATTCCAACGAGGCGGTAACGCGCGGCATCGACGCGGCGCTGGAGTTTTTGCGCTTCGCCGACGGCCCGGAAATCCTCTGCTCCACGCTCGAGCAAGGCCCGTTCGGGATCGAGACCCAGGCCGACGTCGACAGCGTGACGATGCCGCTGCGCCGGCTGGTCGAAGCCGACAACCAGTCGGACGCGTTCGTCATCGCCTGCTACAGCGATCCGGGACTGCAGCTGTGCCGCGAAGGCACGACGCGGCCGGTGTTCGGCATCGCCGAATGCGGGGTCTTGACCGCGCTGGCGCGCGCCGAGCGCTTCGGCGTCATCGCCATCCGCCAACGCTCGATCGGCCGGCATCTGCGCTATCTGCGGCAGATGGGGCTCGTCGAGCGCTTCGCCGGCGAGCGGCCGCTCGAAATGTCGGTCGCGGAAAGCGCGGGCAGCGGCACGCTGGAGCGCCTGATCGAGGTCGGCCGCGAGCTCAAGCAGAAGGACGGCGCCGAGGCCATCATCCTGGGCTGTGCCGGCATGGCGCGCCATCGCCGGCCGCTCGAGGACGCGCTCGGCGTTTCCGTGATCGATCCGACCCAGGCCGCCGTGACCATGGCACTCGGCGCGGTGCAGCTCGCGTGGCATTGATGCGTATTCCAGCGGCGCACCCCTCACCCGCCTCGGTGCCTTCGGCAGCTCGGCACCCTCTCCCGCGTCGACATCGGATGTTTTCCGATGTCGACCATTATTACATGATCGAACCCGGCAACAGCCGGGTTCGATGGGGAGAGGGAAAGAGCGCTCGCGGCAAACGCACTTCCCTTCTCCCCTTGCGGGAGAAGGTGGCGAGGCGAGCGATAGCGAAGCCGAGCCGGATGAGGGGTCCTTGCCTCACCGCTCCGGCGGCGGGATGGCGCCGGTCTGGCCGGTGATGCGGCCGTAGTGCTCGATGCGGCGGTGGCGCTCGAAGTCGAAGATCGTCTGCTTGCCGAACAAGGTCGCGTCGAGATCGCAATCGGCGACCACGAGCTCGTCGTCCTCGGTCTTGGCCTCGGCGAGGATCTCGCCGTCGGGAGAAACGACGATGCTCCCGGCGATCAGCGGATGGCCGTCCTCGCTGCCGGCCTTGGCCACCGCGACCACCCAGGTGGAGTTCTGATAGGCGCCCGCCTGCACGCACAGGCGATTGTGGAACAGGCGCTTCTCGGGCCCCTCGTCACTGCGCTGCGCATTGAACGACGGCGTATTGTAGCCGAGCACGATCAACTCCACGCCCTGCAGCCCCATGACCCGATAGGTCTCCGGCCAGCGGCGGTCGTTGCAAATGCACATGCCCAAAATGCCGCCAAGAGTCCGCCACACCGGAAAGCCGAGGTCGCCCGGCTCGAAATAACGCTTCTCCAGGTGCTGGAAGCTGCGCTGCGGGTCGAACTCGGAATGGCCGGGCAGATGCACCTTGCGGTACTTGCCGACGATCGTTCCGTCGCGATCGACCAGGATCGAGGTGTTGAAATGGCGGCCTTCCGGCGTGAGCTCGGCATAGCCGAAGGACAGGGCGACGCGATAGCGCGCAGCGCGCTCGAACAGCGACCGCGTCGCCGCGTTAGGCATCTCGCGCTCGAACCAGGCGTCGACCTCGGCTTGGTCCTGCATGTACCAGCGCGGAAAGAACGTGGTGAGCGCGAGCTCCGGATAAACCACGAGGTCGCATCTGCGCGCGCTCGCCTGATCGATGAGGTCGATCATGCGCTTGACCACGACCTGCCGGCTGTCGGCCTTGTGAATGGGGCCCATCTGAGCGGCCCCCACGCGCAGCACCCGACTCAAGAGCCCCTCCCCTGTCCTGACCGGCTCACGACGCGAGCCGCCGCTCGAGCCGGCTCACCAGACGCACGATCGGCCACAGCATGACCAGGTAGATCCCCGCCGCGAGCACGATCGGCGAGGTGTTGAAGGTGATCGACCGCGCCATGTCGGCCGAATACAGCAGTTCCGGCAGCGCGACAACGCTGGCGAGCGAGGTCAGCTTCACGACCTCGACCGTGTTGGAGATGAGATCGGGCAGCACGTTGCGCACGGCCTGCGGCAGCACGACGTAGATCAGCGCCTGGCGCGCCTTCAGGCCGGTCGAGCGCGCGGCGTCCCACTGGCCATGCCCGACGCTCTCGATCCCGGCGCGGTAGATCTCGCCGTAATAGCTCGAATTGTTGAGCAGGAAGGCGATGGCGACCGCGGCGAGCGGAGAGAGCCGGATGCCCGCGAACGGCAGGCCCGCATAGACGAAGATCAAGAGCACCAGCGGCGGGATCGCGCGAAAGAAGTCGATCGCGGCGGCGGCGCTCCAGCGCACCGCGCGCGAGCGCGCCAGCGAGGTGAGCGCTACCAGCAGCCCGCCGATCAGCCCGAGCGGAATGACCACGAGGCAGAGCACGAGGGTCTGGCCGAGCCCGGTGAGGAGCAGCGGCAGGGCGCGCGCCATGATGGCGAAATCGAAGAACTGCTGGAGCAGCGCCTGCATCAGGCCCTCCGCCAGGCGAACCGCGTCTCCAGCCAGCGGCCCAGCACGACGACGGGAATGAAGAGGATCACATAGGCGATCGCCCCCATCGTCAGCGGCGTCGCGTTGCCGGCGAAGGACTGCCCGGTCGTCGCCTGGCTGAGGATCTCGGAAACGCCGATCACCATCCCGAGCGCGGTGTTCTTGGCGATCGCGAGCGTGCGGTTGGTGAGGGGAGCAACGGTCAGCCGCACGGCCTGGGGCAGCACGATGTAGGCCAGCGTGCTGACAAAGCCGATTCCGGTCGAGCGCGCCGCTTCCCATTGGCCCTTGGGGATCGAGAGGATGCCGGCCCAGAAAATCTCCTCGGCAAAAGCGGCGAGCACGCAGGAGAGCACGAGCCAAAGCACGGCGAAGGAAGGCAGGTTGATGCCGACACTGGGCAGCCCGAAATAGACGAGCAGCACCAGCACGAGCGGCGGCAGCGCGCGGAGCATGTCGGCGAAGATGACGATCAACGCGCTGAGCGGCAGGATGCGGAACGCGCGCAGGATCGCCAGCACGAGGCCGAGCAGGATGCCGGTGATCACCACCGCGGCGGCGATCTCGACCGTCACCGCCATGCCGTCGAGAATGGCGGGCAAATACCGCTCGATCAGCTGCCATTTGAAGAACGCATCGAGAAAGCGCGACCACGCGTCCATGACGCTAAGTCCGGGCCGCGATCTGCTCTGCACCTCTCCCCGCACGGCGGGGAGAGGTCGACCGCATGAAGTGCGGTCGGGTGAGGGGCTCTTGCATTGATAATAACTGCGATAATAATTGCCCCTCACCCCAACCCTCTCCCCGCAGGCGGGGAGAGGGAGTCGTTTGCGGCTCGGTCGGAGTCAATGCGCCACCCTCTTCGGCATATCTACCGCGCGATCTCGGCGATGAACGCCTGGGTGCGCACCTCACGCGGTCCGGAGAAAATCTGCTCGGGCGTCCCCTCCTCCACGATCAACCCATGGTCCATGAAGATCACCCGGTCGGCGGCGTCACGCGCGAACCGCATCTCGTGGCTCACCACCAGCATGGTCATTCCGCCGGCCTTGAGCTCGCGCATCACCTTGAGCACGCTGCCGACGAGCTCGGGATCGAGCGCCGAGGTCGGCTCGTCGAACAGCATGATCTTCGGCCCGAGCGCCAGCGCCCGCGCGATGGCGACGCGTTGCTGCTGGCCGCCGGAAAGCTCCGCCGGATAGGCGTTGGCCTTCTCGGCGAGGCCGACCCGGGCGAGCGCGGCAAGCGCCAGCGCCTCCGCCTCGGTGCGCTTGCGGCCCAGCACCCTGCGCAACGCCAGCGCCACGTTGCCGAGCGCGCTCATGTGCGGATAGAGATTGAACGACTGGAACACCATGCCGATGCGGCGGCGCATGGCATTGATGTCGGTCGATCGCGCCATGAGATCGACGCCGTCGATCGAGATCGATCCGCCGGTCGGTTCCTCGAGGCGGTTGCAGCAGCGCAGCAGCGTGCTCTTGCCCGATCCCGAGGGCCCGATGATGAACACCAGCTCCTGCGGCAATACCTCAAGATCGATCCCGCGCAGCACCTCGAGATGGCCGAAGCTCTTGCGCAGCCCGCGAACCTCCAGGATCGGCGGCCGATTGGAGGTCATCTGCAATGACAAAGGACGATCGCATTTGACTCCGAGCGCGCCACAATCGGCCCCCTCCCCCAGCCGAACTCGGGTGTTCCCGAGTTCGGCAGTTGATAATCGGTCCAAATCGGAAACATCCGAAGTGGACACGGGGGAGGGATGGGGAGGGGGGCGTTTGTTTGATTCTGCGGACCCGCTACCCCCCTCCCGGCTCGCGCGTGCCAAGTCGGATGTTTCCGACTTGGCCAATGTAAACGCCGAAATCGGCAAAAGCCGATTTCGGTTGACGCGCGAGCCGACCTTCCCCTCAAGGGGGGAGGTAACCGGAGCGAGCTGGCAGATACGAGCATGTATGGACCGTCAATCGCACTTGGGCGTGTGCTCGGTCGGATCGTAGCCCTGCATGTTGGGGACGCCGTAGCCCGGGAACACGGTGACGGCCGCGGAGCCCGGCTGCGGGTCGATGCCGAACCATCTCTTGTGCATCTTGGCGATCGTGGCGTCGAGCTTCATGCATTCGATCGCGTTCTCGAGTTGCTTGCGCAGCTCGGTCGAATCCTTGCGCAGCGGCGCCGCCCACACCAGGCCGGTCGAATAATAATACGACAATTCGAGCTGCGGGTTGTTCTTGGCCGCCCAGGCGATCGCCGTGTTGCCGGCGACATTGGCGTCGGCGCGGCCGGCGAGCACCGCCTGCACCGCGTCGGTCTGGGTGCCGAAGGATTCCACCTTCCAGCCGATCTTCGGCTCGAGGTCGCGTGCCCAGGAATCGTAGGCCGATCCCTTGTTCACGGCGACGACCTTGCCCTTGAGGTCCTCGAGCTTTTCCACCTTCGGCGCGCCCTTCTTGATCAGGAACTGAAAGTCGGTGTTGAGATAGCCTTCGGTGAACAGCAGGTTCTCGGCGCGCTCCTTGGTCACGGTGGTGGGAGCCGCGATGAAATCGTAGGTGCCGGCCTGCAGCGCGGGCAACAGGCCGGAGTATTGCGCGGCGTCGATCGTGATCCGGCGATGCAGCCGTTTGGCGATCTCGTTGGCAAGATCGATGTTGAAGCCCTCGTAGCCGCCGGAAAGGCTCGGCATCGCGTGGGGCGCAAAGGTGCCGTCGACCGCGGTCCGCAGCGGCGGTTCCTCGGCGGACGCCGAAGCCGCGGCGAGCAGCAGGACCGCGGCCGCCCCCGCAAATGCATGTCGTCTCATGAGGATTCTCCCCGTGCGCGCGGCAGTTCTTGATCGAGGCAATTTCCCAACCTATAGCAATGGTTTGGGAACGCACAAGGCAAACGCGTCCGGCGGCACAACGGTTGTGGCAACCACTCTAGGACACTTCCATGAGGCACTCGGTCCTGGCAATCGCGGCAATTTTTGCAACGCTCACGCAAGCCTCGGCGCAAACGCCAACCGAGATGCTGGAGCACATCGACGATCTCGGAAGGACAAACGAGAAGCTGCAGGAGAGGGTCAAAAGCCTCGAAAATGACAACAAGGCGCTGCGCGAGCGGCTGAAGCAGCTCGGAGCCGGAGAGCCGAGCCCGGCATCGGTCGCACCGCAGCCGGTTCCCACTACGGCGGCTCCGAGGATCGGAGCGCAGGGCCCGGCGTCCCGGACGCTGCCATTGCCGTCCCCGGTCGGCATCGCTGCGGTATCGCACAACGGCACCATCGATCTGGATTCCCATCCGCAGGGCGCGCAGGCGGCGACTTCACTCGGCTCCGGCTGCGAGACGCCTTGCGCGATGGAAATTTCGGCCGACGCGCCGTTCACGGTGACGTTCACGCACCCCGGCTACGCACCCGCCGCGGTCAACATCCGGATTCAGCCCGGCCAGCCGGGCGTGTCGGACCCGCAGTTCTCGCCGAACCCGGTGTTCGTCCAGCTTGCGCCGCAAGCCAGGAAGAAGCCGGCAACATCGGGCCCGCAAAAGCTTGGTCCGGCGCGGTGAGTGTGGGCGATCCGGAATCTTCGCTGCACGGAAATATCCCGCCCCTCGACAGCTGTTTATGAAAATGCGATCGGTTTGCCGGCCTGCACGGCTGAGCCAGCGAATTTTCCGCCGAGGACGATGAATCCCGTAACATACGAGCCGGCTACCCCTTGAGGATGAAGACACCGGGAAGGACGGTATCGCCAACTGCGCGGCGGGCGCCACGCAGTTCAGCTTGCGATGAATCTCCCAAACACCGAGGCAGTCGGCGCGATCGTGGCTCTGCTGCTCGCCCGGACCAAACGAGGTGACGGAATGAAGCCGTGGGTGCGTCTCGTCGTGCCGTTGTGCATCGCCGTTGCATGGGTCCATTCCCCGGCCCTCGCCCAGCAGCCGGCAAAAGATCCGCGTATCGGCTTCCTGTGGAGCGGCGTGGCCGAGGCGGCGGCGGTACGGATGAATGCGTTTTTGGAAGGAGTGCGCGGCGCGCTGCGCGCCGAGGGGGACCACATCGAGCTGGTCGCCCGCATCGCGGACGGGAACCAGGCACGGCTGCCGACGCTTGCCGCCGAGCTCGTCGCCGGCAAGGTCGACGTGCTGTTTGCCGCCGGGCCCGCGGCGGTCCGAGCCGCGCGCGCCGCCTCGCCGAGTGTTCCGATCGTCGCGCTCGATCTCGAAACGGATCCGATCGAGGCCGGCCTGATAGCAGGCCTGTCGCACCCCGGCGGCAATCTCACCGGCGTGTTTTTCGATTTTCCCGACTTCGGCGCCAAATGGCTGCAGCTGCTGCGGGATGCCGCGCCGAAATTGTCCCGCCTCGCCGTATTCTGGGATCCGAGCACTGGACCGATGCAGCTGAAGGCGGTCGAGGCGGTCGCGGGCTCGATGGACGTGCATCTGAGCGTCATCGAAGTGATTGACGTCGGCAATATCGAGGAAGCGTTCCGAACGGCAGCCAAGCAGAAAGTGGACGGGCTGCTGGTCCTGTCGTCCCCGATCTTCGGCTCCAGTCCGGCAATGATCGCCGATTTGGCGCTGCGGGACCGGCTGCCTGCCATCATGCTGTTTCCGGAGTTTGCGCAGACCGGCGGCTTGCTTGCGTACGGTCCCAACCTGATCGACCTGTTTCGCCAGTCGGGCACCATGACCGGAAAGGTGCTGGCGGGCACCGCGCCTGCCGATCTGCCGGTGGAGCGGCCGGCCCGGTTCCAGCTGATCGTCAATCTGCGAACCGCGCGGACGCTCGGCCTGGACATTCCGCCGTCCCTCCTCATCCGGGCCGACCAGGTGATCGAATGAGGCGACGGTCCGTGCGGGGCGCCTGACGCGGCGGGTGCTTCGGCAGATGCCCTGGCCGGCACCGATTCCGGAAGCAAATGCCGTCGAGATCAATCCGGAGCACGGCCTTGCTGTTAATTCACAACGCGACTTCGACCGCCGGCGCCATCCTGATCGAGGGTGGGCGAATTGCCGCGGTCGGCTCCGAGAGCGACCTGCGCCGTCGCGGCAGCGGAACGATCGAGAGCTGGGACGTGCACGGCGCGACCATCCTGCCTGGGTTGATCGACACGCACCCGCACCTTCTGCATTTTGCGGCCGGGCGAGCGTCGCTGGTCGATATCACCGCCGCGGCATCCCATGCGGATATCGTTCGGCGGATTGCCGATCGGGCGCGGAACACGCCGGCCGGCGAGTGGATCATGACGACCCCGGTCGGCGAGCCGCACTATTTCATACGACGCTCGTACGAAGATCTCGCCGAAGGCGAATTGCCGGATCGACAGGTGCTGGATCGGGCTTCGGACGCGCACCCGGTCGTCATCGCCGCTTGGGAGCCGAACATTCCCAACCTGATGGCATTCAACTCGATGGCGCTGCACCGGCTAGGCATCACCCGCGAGCATCCCGACCGCGTCGAGGGCGTCGTCATCGAAAAGGACGCTCAGGGCGAGCCGACGGGGCGCCTGCGCGGAGCCGTCAATGCCGTCTACAGCGGCAATGAATTCGCCTACAGGCTCTGGCGCAAACTCCCGATGGACCATTCCAAATGGTACTTGCCCGCCACCCGGCATGCCATCGATCATTATCATGGCCTGGGGGTCACCGGCATTTATGAGAACCACATGATGCACCGGCATCACATCGACGTTTATCGGCAACTGCGCCAAGCCGGCGACCTGAAGATGCGGGTCACGGTAGCTCAGGAATCGGAATCGTTCGGCACCGCCTGGAGCCGTCCGCGAGATCCCGAAAAATTCCTGCAGGTCCTGGAGGAGGCCGCGAGCTCGATCAATCTCGACGACGATTATCTTCGCTTCAACGGCATCAGCATACAGTGGGACGGCAGCTTTTTTCCGGGCCACACGATGATGCGCGAAGCGTACTATGGCCCCGACGGCGAGGAGACGCACGGGCGCCATGCGATGGATCCGAACAAGATCGAGATCGCAATGCGGTTTTGCGCAGAACGGCGCATCCGCCTGAATACGCTGTGCGTCGGAACGCAAGCCCACGAAGAGAATCTTCAGATGCTGGAGCACCTGACCTCGACGCATGACATTCGGCCTCTGCGGTGGATTCTGGTTCACACGCCGTTCATCGAGGCCGAGCAGGTGAACCGCTACTGCCGGCTCGGTTTCGACGTGACCACGACGATGACGTACCTGTTCGGCATGGGCGACCTCTTCCGGGGCCGGTTCAAGCCGGATCGGCGCGAGCGCATGCTCCACGATCTCTTGCCGTTGCGGCGCTTCTTCGATGCCGGAATGGCAGTGACCGGCGGCACCGATTGGGGACCGAAGAGCGTGTTCGAGCACATCCAGCTCGCGCTGACGCACAGGATGCCGTCCGGCTATTCCAATCTCGGTCCGGCCCAGCAGATCGACCGAGTCCAGGCGGTCTCGATGTGGACGCGCGATGCCGCGCGGCTGCTGCAATGGAAGGACATCGGTCGTCTGATGCCCGGAGCCTGCGCGGACCTCGTGATCCTCGATCGGGATCCGATCGTGTGCGCGGTCGACGAGATTGCCGACGTGAAGGTGTTGCGGACGGTCTTCGACGGCGAGACCGTCTACGAAGCAGGGGTTCTTTAAGCTGCAAATTGTCGAAGCGACCGCCCGGAAAACACTTCGATGTTCGCCTACGTAGGGTCGTTCACGACCGTCGAGCGCAAGGCGCGCGGCGACGGCATCCACGTCTATCGTGCCGATGCGGCCAGCGGCGCGTGGACCCACGTCCAGCACGTCGGCGACCTCGTCAACCCGTCCTACCTCGCCGTGAGCCGCGATGAGCGCTTCCTCTATTGCGTTCACGGGGACGGCGACTATGCCAGCGCCTTCTCGCTCGATCGCGAGACCGGCCGGGCCAAGTTGCTCAATCGGGCCGCCGCGGGAGGAAAAAACGGCGTGCGCCAGGCGGTCGACCCCGGCGGCAAGTTCCTGATCGTGGCCAATTACGCCAGCGGCAGCGTCGCGGTGCTGCCCATCGCTGCGGACGGATCGCTCCAGGATCAGCATCAACTCCTGGACCTGCCGGGCGAGCCCGGCCCGCACAAGACCGAGCAACCGAGCTCGCATCCGCACGATGTCGTGTTCGATCCTTCCGGCCGTTTCGTGCTCGTCCCCGACAAGGGGCTCGATCGCGTGTTCGTGTTCCGCTTCGACGCCGCGAGCGGCCGGCTTTCCCCGGCCGAACCGGATTGCGTGAAGACCCGCCCGAGTGCAGGTCCCCGCCATCTGGCATTTCACCCGAAGCTTCCGGTCGTCTGGGTGCTCAACGAGCTCGACAGCACGGTCGCCACCTGCCGCTGGGACGCCGGGCGCGGGGCGCTGACGCCGATCCAGGTGGTCACCACGCTGCCGACGGACTTCACCGGCTACAGCACGACCGCCGAGATCGCGGTCACGCCGGACGGCCGGTTCGTGTATTGCTCGAACCGCGGCCACGACAGCGTCGCCGCTTACGCCGCCGATGCGGACGAGGGATCGCTGACCGCGATCGGCTGGCAGCTCACGCAGGGCCGCGGCCCGCGATTCATCGGGCTCGACCCGGCAGGGCGGTTTCTCCATGCCGCCAACGAGCAGGGCGACGCGATCGTGACGTTTCGGGTGGATGCCGGCTCCGGGTTGCTCGCGCCGACCGGCCAAGTGATCCGGAATGGGAGCCCCGTCGCCATCGTATTCACCGGGACGGGGTGAGATCTTCGCTGCGCAGCAGTCGCCAAGTTGCGAAACGGACAGCTTGGGCCGGGCGGCGTGAAAAATTTTCGGCGTGGAAACTCCACACCGCCGCATGAATTGCGGGACGGACATGCCAGCACCGCTGCCGGGAGCTTGCGCAAAGCTTGACAGCCAAACGCAGTATCCTACGCTGGACCTCAGTCTTTTCCCTGAGGATGCGGTCGGCCCTGGAAAGGGGGAGGCGTACACCACTTCCGCAGGACAGGAAACGCTCAGGCCTCGGCCGGCAATTCAACAACCAGACAAACCGCTTCGATTCGCTCGCGACTCAATCGCCGCATTCGGCTGTTGTGGGACATCGAGCGGTGCGCCGTGCCGTCTGGCAGGCTTTCGGCAACGATGACCCATCCGGCTTCCGGGGGCGGGGGAGGAGGTTGTCATGGAACGACGCACTTTTTTGGCTAGTGCCGCCGCTGCCGCGACCGCGATGGCGCTCGATCCCGCCAAGGCGGACACATTGCCCCTGGGGAATCTGCCCAATTGGCGCTACCCCGACCCTCGCGTCGAAGTGCTCGACGACAAGAAGTTCAAATACATGGTCGGCAATGCGGCGATCGAGCGGATCGCCACCGGCTTCCGCTGGGCCGAGGGCCCGGTCTATTTCCGCGACGGCGGATTTCTGGTGTGGAGCGATATTCCCAACAATCGCATGATGCGCTGGCTGGAGGAAGACGGGCATGTGAGCGTCTTCCGCACGCCCTCGAACTATACCAACGGCAACACGCGCGATCGCGAGGGGCGGCTCATCAGCTGCGAGCACGATGCGCGGCGCGTCACCCGGACCGAGCCGGACGGCACCATCGATGTGCTGCTGGACAGCTACGAGGGCAAGAAGCTCAACGCCCCCAACGACGTGGTCGTAGCCTCGGACGGCGCCATCTGGTTCACCGATCCGGGCTACGGCATCCTCGGCAATTACGAGGGCCACAAGGCCGATTTCGAATTGCCGCCGCGGGTCTATCGGATCGACGGAAAAACCGGCCGGGCGACGATCGTGGCGGATACTTTCGACAAGCCGAACGGACTCGCGTTCTCGCCCGACGAGAAGAAGCTCTACATCATCGATACCGGGCTGACCCACGGCGGCCGGTCGAACATGCGGGTGTTCGACGTCGTCGGCGACAAGCTCGCCAACGACAAGGTGTTCGCCGAGAATTTCGCGCCCGGATTCACCGACGGCGTGCGCACCGATATCGACGGCAATGTCTGGTGCAGCATGGGCTGGGCCGATCCCAAGGAGGACGGCGTGCGCTGTTACGCGCCGACCGGCGAGCTGATCGGCAAGATCCACCTGCCGGAGACCTGCTCCAATCTGTGCTTCGGCGGCAAGAAGCGGAACCGGCTGTTCATGACGGGCAGCACCTCGGTCTATGCCGTCTATGTCGAGACCCAAGGCGCGCTCAAACCGTGACGACGCCGGTGCGCGGCGGAAACGTTCAAATTCGGACACTGGATGGAATCGGAACATCGGACAGGCGTCGGAAATCTCGACAACCATGCAAAAACTGGAGGAAACCACCATGAAGAACCAACCGAAAGGTCTTGCTGTATCCGTTGCGCTCGCCTTCAGTGCGACGCTCGCCGCGGCGTCGGTGTTCGCTCAAACGGTGGATACCGCACGCATCGAAGCCGGCGGCCAAAATGACTGGCTGACCTATCACGGTTCCTACAAATCCTATCACTACAGCCCGCTCGACCAGGTCAACGCGAACAACGTGTCTAATTTGAGTATTGCCTGGATCCACATTCCGGGACGGTCCACCCGGGGCGTGCAATCGATGCCGCTCGTGGCGGATGGCGTGCTCTACTACACCGGCTCCTACAGCCGGACCTTTGCCCTGAACGGCGCCACCGGTGAGCTAATCTGGTCGTATTTCCCGGAGTTGGACGAAGCGCTGATCAAGCGCCAGACCCACTCGCCTTACAATCGCGGCGTGGCAATCGGCGAGGGCAAGGTGTTCGTCGGCACCATGGATGGGCGACTGATTGCGCTCGACATGAAGACCGGCAAGCCTGCGTGGGAGACCAAGCTGATCGATTCCCAGAAGCTGACGGTCGGCTTCACCGGTGCGCCGCTTTATGCCAAAGGCCTGGTCGTCATCGGCGCGCAGGGCGGGGAATGGCCGGGCCGTGGTCCGATCTTCGGCGTCGACGCCGCCACTGGCGCGAAGAAATGGGAGTTCCTGACTGTCGCCGGCACCGATGACGCCATGAAGACCTGGGGGAACGACTCCTGGCGCACGGGAGGTGGCGGCGGCTGGATGCCGGGCACCTACGACTCCGAGACCAACACGATCTGGTGGGGCACGGCCAACCCGGCCCCGCTGTACGATTGGTCGGGCCCCGACTACAAGACGCAGGGCGCGCGCCCCGGCGACAATCTTCATACCTCCTCCGTGATCGGACTCGATATCGATACCGGCAAGCTGAAGTTCTATCATCAGGAACTCCCGCACGACGCCTGGGACTTTGACAGCGCGGTCGGCGAGTTCGTGATGCTCGATCGCGACGGCCAGAAGCTTGTGGTGCATCCCAATAAGAGCGGCTACATCTTCGTCTACGACCGCAGCGCCAAGATCAAGAATGTATGGCGCATCACGCAGAACAGCAATTTCGTCAAGAACATCGACCCCAAAACGGGTGAGCTGATCGGTCGGCGCGACTTCCCGGCCGGCAAGGTAGCTGAACCGCTGTGCCCGCATATCTCGGGCGGCGTGAGCTTCAACGCGGGTTCCTACAACCCGAACACCGGCCTCTACTACAAGCTCGGCCAGGAATGGTGCATGACCCTCGACGTCCAGAAGACGACGCCGGTTACCGCGCCTCAAGTCCAACTGAACATTGGCGCCGACTTCAAGATTGCGCCTCCTCCGGGTGGCGAGATCTATGGTCACCTCGACGCTCGCGACCCGGTGACCGGGGCGAAGAAGTGGGAGGTCCGCTTCCCCGAACCACCGCTCGCTAGCGTGCTATCGACGGCGGGCAATCTCGTGTTCGTGCCTGATTCCCGCGGGGTGCTCCACGCTTACAATGCCGAAACCGGCGCCGAGCTGTGGAAGCACTCTGACGGTACCGGCCACCAGGGCGGGATCGTCAGCTACTCCGCCGAGGGCAAGCAATACATCGCCGTGACGGCGGGTTTTGGCGGCATGGCGTCGGACGACTACGCTCCCACGTTTGGCGGGGTCTACACGAGCATGCCGCGGGACGATGGCGCGCTCATCGTCTACAGCCTGAAATAGACCGTTGCGATCCTCCGGCTGGGGAGCCGGCGCAAGCCGCGCTCCCCAGTGCGTTTAAGGAGTTCGTGCAGGCGGGTTTGATCTTGATGAGACGAGACTTATGGGTCCTGGCGTCGATGCCGATTGGCGTAGTCGCCGTAACCATCGCTTGCGGCCTCCCGGTCGCGGCGCAACAAGCCACGACCGCGCCGAACGAGCCGACGACCGATGTCGGTCAATTGTTCGCGTCGACCTGCGGCTATTGTCATTCCGATGGCGGCAGGACCGCCGGCAAGGGGCCGAAGCTCATGGATTCGCCGCGCAGTGACGACTTCCTCCGCGACCGCATCAAGCTCGGCAAGGAGGGCGCGATGCCGGCTTTTGGCGAAGCCTTCAGCGAAGCGCAAATCGTTGCGATCCTCAAGTACATCCGATCGCTGAAGCCCAATTAGGAATGGTCAAGCCATCTGGTCCATCCGTCTTGGAACGAGGAAAATGAAAGTAATTCTCTCGCTAGCGTTCCTCGCCACTTTAGACCTCACGGCGCCAGTTGCGGCGCGATCTCTCGATAGCATCCGCTCGGCCGGGACACTCGGGCTGTGTGCTCATCCCAACTCCCTTCCCTTCGCCAGCAAGGCCGGCGATCCTCCGGGGTTCCAGATCGAGCTGGGTCGCGCTCTTGCCCAGCAGCTCGGCGTCTCGCTGGAGCTGGACTGGATCATCAGCATCTACCAGCTTCGCAGTGCCGACTGCGACATTCTCATGGATACGATTGCCGATCGCGAAGCCCAGGGCGAAACCAATCTCAGGATCTCGAAGCCCTACTACCGGACAGGCGTCGCTCTCGCCGTGCCGTCGGACAGCAGGCTCACCTCGTTCAAGGATCTCAACGAGCACACCAAGGTCGGGGTGCAAGTGGGTTCCATGGCGGCAATGGTCCTCAGCCAGCGCCACGTGGCAACGTCGACTTTCGGCTTCGAGGAGGACAGCCTCGAAGCGGTGGCAAATCACGAGATCGATGCGGCGGCGGTCACGCCGACCGCGGCCGGCTATTTCAACCTGACGCATGC
>WNGN01001315.1_pt1 | contig 26674 bp, 26 predicted proteins | sample 5400561 | NCBI WGS metagenome assembly WNGN01 (sample SAMN13153379, study PRJNA577476) | soil metagenome | isolation source: 115 cm soil or saprolite under Garry oak tree replicate 2 | place: USA:California | collected 2016-06-15 | reverse complement strand
CGAGCATACCATACTTACTGATGACGAGCATCAGGGTGGTATTGCCAGAGACCGACGATTTGAGAAGGGCGGACAGGTAAGGATCAGCGATCAATTGGGGATGGGTATAGACCTGTTCGTATTGCTCCAGGGTGAAGCGCCGGTCCGCGCTGACAATGCTATCAACACGGGCGACTCGAGGGTCGGCCAGGATACGCTGTACATAGTAATAAAGATTACGCACATTATTCGCGGCTATCACATCGCCGGGAGTCGTTACCGCCAAGACAATGGGAGTAGTCTCACGGTCATTAAAGCGTTTTGCCAGCAGGTCGAAGGCAGCGCGCGACGGAACATCCTTCGGCAGAATGGAGGCATCTGGGGCTGAAAAGCGTACTTCCAAGAAAGGTAAACCCAGGGCCACGAGCAAGATGAAGGTAGGCACAAAGATCTGAATGGGGTGGCGCATAACCAACTGGGAGAGTCGATACCAGAAACCGTGATGATCATCGACTGCAGGTGCAAGAGTGGAAGTACTGGCGAGTGGCTGGCTCGAAGAGCGCCAGCGGAAACGTGGCAGTCGAACAGGGAAAGCGTTGATCCTGGTTCCGATGATGGATAACGCCGCGGGTAAGAGGGTAATGGCAGCCAGGACAGCCAGCATTACAACCATTACGCCAGCCACTCCGACTGAACGCAAAAAGTTGATGCGAAAGAAGACAAGTCCGAACAGTCCGATGGAGACGGTCAAGCCTGAGAAAATGACGGCACGACCTGCTGTGGCAACGGAGACGGCGACAGCATCATCGACACTACGGCCATGATGTAACTCTTCGCGGAAGCGACTGACCATAAACAAGGAGTAGTCGACGCCGAGGCCGAGACCAAAGAGCGTGGTGATATTGAGCACAAAAATGGAGAGCGTGGTAAGATGCCCAAGGCCAAAGATGAGTGCAAGCGAGACAGCAACGGCACCTCCGCCGACTAACGCGGGAAGCATGGCGGCGATCACTGAACGAAAGACAAGCAGCAGGGCAATGATGGCGAAGGGAATGGCAAGGAATTCCGCTCGCCGCAGGTCGCGTTCGCTGACTGCTTGAATGTCCTCATAAAAGACTGGACCACCGCCGATGGTTGTCTTTAAGTGGGGAACCGGCTGCAGGCGATTTTCCAGTTCGGGCAGAAGTTTTGATGCGGTATCAGGATCGGGCTTGAAGAGTACATTGACATAAGCGGCATGACGATCCAAGGAGATCTGTCGCGGATTGTCGGTAAAGCTGACTATGCCTGAGACTTGTGACCAACCGCGCACTCTTGAGAGGGCCTGTTGAGACTCTTGAATAAATTGCGGGCTATCAGCACTACCAACGCTTGTGTCCTGGCTGGTGAAGATCACCTGAACGATGGTGAGGTCGAGATGCACTTTTTGCACCAGCAGGTTTAATGCTCGCTCCGATTCGGCATCGGGGCTGACGAAGCCCCCTGAGTGCAGCACCTGGCTAGCCTGGGGGGCAAATGGTAATGAGACTGCGATGGCGACCATCCACAAGCCCACTATCAACCAGCGAAAGCGGGTGGCTATTCTGCCTAGATGGTAGAACATATATTTGGGCCTTTCTCAGGTGAGTCTTTCTTGATATGACGTTCATTGCTGTTTCGAGGGGTAACATTCATGAGTTTCTCGACGCTTCTACATTCTTGTTGTATGATAATACCTCTACATAATTGTAGTAGTCCTCTGCAATGCAAATGTCAAGAGGATGGAGGCTGAGGTGTTTTCATGGCAAAACAGACAAAGGATAAAAAAGAGCAACCTAAGGCTGCGTCGAACCATGTGCCAATCAAGGTGATTACGGTCAATCGGCAGGCGTATCACGACTACTTTGTTGAACGCACAATTGAAGCTGGAATTGCTTTGATGGGTACTGAGATAAAGTCTATTCGCGATGGTAAGGTGAATTTGCGGGGATCTTATGCCATAACACGAAACGGCGAGTTGTGGTTAGAAAATGCACACATTGCGGTGTATGAACACGGCAACCGCTACAATCATGAGCCGTTGCGTACGCGTAAATTGCTGCTCCACCGGCGCGAGATCGCTCAATTGCAAGCAAAAGTGGAGACCAAAGGATTGACACTCATTCCGCTGAAGCTGTATTTGAAGGGCGGGAAAGCGAAGATCGAACTGGGCCTCTGTCGCGGTAAAAAGCTCTATGATAAGCGCGAAGCTATTGCTGAACGAGAAGCAAAGCGAGACATTGAACGTACGATTCGTACAAGGTAAAGGGAAGTATGTCACTGCAGGAACCGAGCCTTTCACCGGTACGAAAGTTTGCGTTCCTGGCTGAAGAGCATGAGGAGTGAGATAAGGGCGATGAAGGCCAACAACATAGTCAGGAGGATAAGGCCGTCGAAACCCCAGGTTTTGGCAAAGAGGCCACCGAGGCCATTGCCCAGAAGTTGGCCTACACCAAGGAAGATTGAGTACAACCCCATGAGAAGACCCCGGTCTTTGACAACATCTTCGGATATATCGGCCAGATAGGCAAGGGCAGAGGGCGCAAAGCTACTTTCGGCAAAAATACCGACCAACAAGAGTGGTATCCAGATGAGCAGTAGTTCATCGTTGCCAACTCCACGATGATTGATGCCGGCCAGGGCAATAGAGGCCAGATAGATACCTGCTATCGAGGTGAGCATGAGTCTCAGGCGAGGAATACGGTTGAGAAAGAATGCCCAGAAAAGGAGGCTCAGTCCGAAAAAAAGAACATAGGCCCCCAGAACGAGACTCAATGTATGGCCACTGCCAGGGCCGCTCATGCTGCCCATCAGTAGTTGATCGGGGTTCCTGTGGTGCCTGGAAAGAATGAAAGTCAGTTGTGAGCCGATCCAGACACCAACAAGGGCGTTGATACAAATCCAGGCAGGAATGAAGATAAACAGGCGAGGAGTACGTAAAATGCGCCAGTAGCGGAGACCTACTACACGAATATTCCCATGTTCAATTACCTGCATCACTTTGGGGACAAGAATCATGCAAAGTATTACCACGAGGTAGAGCGAGGCGATGAGAATAAAGGCGTAACGTCCCAGACGATCCCAGGCAACCCCCCCAAGGATGACACCCACAGCTATTCCACCACTGGTGGCAAGTTCAAAGAAGCTCATGACCCGCATACGGCGTGACTGTTCATGCGAGGTGTAATCAGCAAGGTACCCAAGGACAGCCGGTGTAGTAATGGCAGATGACGTGCCGGAAATCAGGCGCAAACTCAGAAAGTAGGGCAAGGGGTTTTGAAAAGGGACAAAAGGAATGAGAGCTACCTCGATCAGTCCCACCAGAGGTCCGATGATGAGAAAATAGCGACGGTGCCAACGGTCGCTCAAGGCACCCATGAAGGGAGCAAGAACCAGTTCTGTGGCAAAAAAGACGACGGAGAGGAGGCCCACCTGGAGGCTGTTGATGGAGTTGCCTGTATGAGACGCAAGTTGAGCGAGGAACAAGCCAAAAATGATGGTTCCCGCACCGCCATTTGCGCGTAATAGAAAGGTTCCAATGAAAAGAGGCGTTATTGAGCGTCGAGGCATTTACGTCCTTTTATCCCATTGGGCAGTGTCAATGTAGGCGTTATGAGCTTTGATGCGTTTTCGCCATGTGATTAGAGCGATGACGCAGCCTGTTATTATCAGTAATACGGCTAATACCATGAGCAGGAGCAAGATGAGTCGTGTTGTCTCGTCACTTGTGGTGCTGAGCGCAAGTAATCCTAGAACTCTCATAATTTCCTTCCTCTCATTAAGACCCCAGGGCGATCCCAGGCCCCCCGAGCGACCCCCAAGCCCCCCGAGGTTGACCGCAAGGGTCAACCCTACTATATACGTTATACGTTTTTGCCTGATGTGGTACGGTGTTTTCGATCCCTATTGTTGAGGGGACCTCTTGAGTATTTCGTTTCTATGATATCATGACGGTACAGAAAGTTAGATGGTAACTTTCTAGCTTGATTATTTCATGCCAGGTAGGTCAGATGGGATGAGAGCAAAGACCAGGGTCGTACGAAGGGTGTCATCTGGCGCGGTCAGCTGGTTGCGCATGCGCTTCTTGGATGAAATGGCACGACTTATGACTTCGTCAGTTCAGGAATTGTCAAGTCAGGCTCCACCGAAAAGTAACATGTTTTCAAAGAGTATAGGAGGATCAGAATGGATCGACCGATTCCCTGGTGGCTACGAGCTATCTTTGTCCTGGTTGCAGCCCAGGCACTGCTGCTCGTAGCGGTCTTCTTCCAGGCCACGCTCGTAAGCTTGCTTGTGCCCTGGCCTGCAAGCCCCTTGAATGCACGCTTTATCGCATCCCTTTACACAGCACTTGGTATCGGTGTCTTGATGTGCAGTTTTTCACGGACTTTTCGCGAGGTGCGGATAGTGTTATTCGGCATTGGATTCGCGACGGGGCTGTTGTTCTTACTCACACTCTACCGCATGTTCTTGTATCCAGGGGAGCTGGACCGCTTTCCGGTCATCTGGATGGTGTTTTACATCGTCGATCCATTGCTCGTGGCTTTCAGCTTCTGGCGACTAGGTGGTAAGGATACAGCTGCCCGGGGAACAAACCCGCTCACCCCGCTCTGGATAGTACAGGCGGGAATCTTCGGAATCGTAGGGTTGCTGCTGCTTCTGTTCCCTGGAGTAGGCGTCGCAATCTGGCCATGGCGCATGACCGAACCGTTGTCGCAGCTTTACAGCGCCTTCTTCTTGACACTGGCGATTGGCAATGCACTGGCGGTACGTGAATCTTACTGGGAAGGCGTACGGTGGCTCACGTTTATACTCGCACTTTTGGGGTTGATGGTGCTAGTCGTCTCACTGGTGGACTTTCAGCGCTTCAAGCCCGGCATATCGACAGTGATCTGGTTTGCGTTTTTCAGTATCGAATTCCTCGTTTTTTCTGCTTTGTTCCTGGTAGGCCGCCGGGTACAACCAGCATTGAAAGGAGAGCCAGTGTGAGCAAGCAATCGGGCGTGATCGAGCAACCAGGACAAATTGTTGAGCAACGAAGCCGTGCGACCCGCATTTTGCACATTTACCTCTGGATCACGATGAGCCTGCTGTTCATACAAGGAAGCGGTTCGCTGCTGCTACGGCTGCGACCAGATATTGAATCCGTCACGCCCTGGATACTGGCAACGCTCATGAACGGCAATACTCCTCATGCGATTTTGCATATCGCCTGGGGGGCCGTCGGACTAGCCATCCTCTTTACACAACACTCCAATCGCGTACGACTAGGATTGGGACTGACCTTCGGGGTGTTTTATACACTGCTTGGCTTTCTGGGGATAGTGACACATAATCCCTTCGGTTTGCGTCTCGCCTGGGAGGAGAACGCGTTCCATTTGATAGTTGGTCCCCTCATGCTGCTGATGGTATGGCTGGCCTGGCGTAGCAAGGATAGTTCTCTGGCAGTTGCGGGAAAACCCAGGGTTTCCTGACCAGAAGTTAACAGCGTGTGCTATTGTCGTTGAAGAATTCCGGGAGACCCTTATGCCTAACATGGATGCTGATTCGACTGTTCCTCGTTCCGCCACCGGCACAGACTACGCGGAGTTGCGTCGTAAGGTAGTAGCAGCAGGGCTGCTCAAGCGAACATATGCGTACTACCTTTACCGTGGGGGGATGTGTTTTGCATTGCTGCTACTTGCGGTAGTGCTGCTGTTTGTGCTTCCGGCAACCGTTGTCTGGACGGTTCCGGTCATAGTGCTGCTGGGATTTGCCCTTGTACAGGTTGCCCTGATCGGACACGATGCAGGTCACCTGGAGGTCTTCAAAGATACGCGAAAGAACTGGGCGTTGGGTCAGTTGTGCTGGAGCGTTGTTGGAGGAATCGGGTTCTGGTATTGGAATGATCGTCATAACCGGCACCACGGGCATACCAATGATGTTGACGATGACCCCGACATCCAGGGCGCCGGCTTGCTGGCAATTACCTTTACCGAGCGAGAGGGGGAAGCTCGCCGTGGCTGGCGACGCACAGTCGCCAGGTTCCAGTCTGTCCTTATCTTTTTAGTACTCTTACTCTTTGCCTTTGCCTTTCGGGTAGAAGGCTTGCTCTTTACGCTCCGACAACTACACGGCGTTCGCAAGTTGTTCGAGGTTGCATTGCTTTCACTCAATATGTTGATGTGGGTCGTCCTGATGATCTTTCTCGGCTGGAGGGGGATCGGCATATTCGTGGGGAGCCAGATCATCGCAAGCATCTACCTGGGAGCAATCATCGCCCCCAATCATAAAGGGATGCCTGTGTGGGCACATGGTACTAAGCTCACTTTTTTGGAGCGACAAGTGCTCAGTTCACGCAACGTCACCTCGCACCCTGTCTGGGATTTCCTCTTCGGTGGCCTCAACTACCAGATTGAGCATCACCTCTTCCCAACCATGCCACGAGTGCATTTTAAGCATGCCCGCGCTATTATCAAGCCTTTCTGCACGGCGCATGGTCTGCCTTATGAGGAGGTAGACCCGCTGACTTCCTATCGCATGGTACGTGCAGCGTTTCGTCGAGTGGGACGTGCCGTAGCCTGAACAGGTCGGCCATTTTGCTTATACTACGCTCTGTCTATCATAGAAGGAGTTTATCATGAATGAAGAAAGAGAAGGGTCTCATCCTTCGACAAATGAAAGAGCTTTTGCTCAATCAGTTCCCAAATTGCGGGAAGGCGTTCAAGGTGCACGGCAAAGCGTGGAGCCTGGAACAGGTGATAAGATTGATACCCTCGCCCGGCAGTATGTTAATCAATGGAATGCAACAGAAGTGGTCACGGCTTTAAAAGAAAGAAGACTACCAGTCAAGGGATATCAGAAGCTGATAACGAAGGTATATCCGCTGGTCGTGGGTTTCAATGGTGGGTTGATCCTGAGTATTGGTAAGATTGCGGAACTACAACGATCAGCCCAAGCCCGCGAAATCGTGGAGGAAATGCTGAAGGTTGACCATGTACGCAACTCGCTGCGCATCCAAGCATTAGCTTTCGAACTACGCGCTGTTGCTCGCGAAGAGTGTTTACCTGTGCTACGAGCACTGGCCGGACAACTCCAAGAAGAACAGGAACACAATGATTACTACCGGCAGATGTTAGAGGCACATGGGATTGATCACGAAGCCTTCTACACAGCATTTGAAATGTATCTTCATGCGCTTTCCACTGAAGAGCGAGATCGAATGACCCAGGAGGTACTCACTGCTTTGAAGGAAGGCTATACTCCTGAAGGTTTTCCCAGCACTGCCTTGCCTCAAGAAATCTTAGGCCTTTGTCATTATCTCGTACGAGTTGCAGATGATCCAGCGACACCGTTCATCATCTATCATGCTTTACAATGCGCTATTGAGTTTGCCCTTGTAAAGGCAGTCTCGGAGTCAGTTTTCCCAGGAGTTGCCGGCGCGCGAGATCACCCTCAACTTCGCCCAGAATTAGTACCTGATGCTGATGTGACTGAGGTGGGCGGTGTGCCACCTTCAATCAAGTGGTGGGATGAACATGCAGATTACGGTCAAGGCGGTCGAGCTGAACTGCAACATGTGAGACATGGACGAGAACAACTGAATCTGAACCTGACAGAGGAGGACGATGTAGAGGAGGCTCTGCGGAGAGTTGATGACGTTTTACGGCTCTTTGCGGCTATCTAGCGGGATACCCGGTTTCAGGGCAGTAGTATTGATCACCCTGGATGGTGGAAAGGAACGAATAGAGCACTTTAGGGAGATCACCGATCCTTAGGAGTTGGAGGGTAAATCCATGAGTAGCGAGCAAGCAAAGCGTGGTGGATGCGGAGGTCAGCATGCTGTAGTGATCGGCGCGAGTATGGCAGGCCTGTTAGGTGGCCGGGTGCTTTCAGACCACTTTGAACGCGTGACAATTATCGAGCGTGATCGGCTTCCAGAGGGTGCTGAGGCGCGCAAAGGTGTTCCACAGGGACGGCATGTCCATGGATTACTGAGCAAAGGTGCGGCTATTCTGAAGGAGTACTTCCCAGATCTCTTTCCCGCTCTCCTCAAGGGAGGATCCAGCCACGTAGATACGCTTGCAGATGTCTGCTGGTACTACTTTGACGTGTGGAAACTTCAATTTCCCAGCGGCATGAAAGGATACAGCCAGAGCCGGCCCTTCCTCGAACAGCATGTGCGGGAGCACCTGGCCGCCAGGGCCAACGTGTTCTTCGTCGACGAGTGTGAGGCTATAGGGCTCTATTCTAACGACGACAATACGCGTGTCACAGGTGTGCAACTGCAGCATCGCAGCGCAGGGCAGTGTGAGGAGGAACTGGCTGCGGATCTTGTCGTTGATGCCAGTGGGCGAGGTACGCGAGCCCCTCAATGGCTGGCATCCATGGGGTACGGTGAGGTGAAGGAAACAATCGTCAAGGTGGATGTTGGGTATGCCACACGCATCTATCGCCGCCCTGGCCAAACGCCCCTCGACGGGAAAGTGTTGATCATTTACCCTACCCCTCCCGGTAAAAGGGCAGGGTATGTGTTTCCCATTGAGGGCGACTGCTGGATGGTGACACTGGCGGGCTGGCTGAGGGACTATCCACCCAACGACGAGATTGGCTTTCTGGACTATGCTCGCAGCTTGCGGGTACCCGATCTCTATGAGGCGATCAAAGACGCGGAGCCTGTGACGCCTATTGCGACCCATAAGTTTCCCTCTAACCAACGGCGTCACTACGAGCGGATGCCCCGCTTTCCCGAGGGTTTCGTTGTCCTTGGTGATGCAGCTTGCAGCTTCAATCCCATTTACGGGCAAGGTATGACGACTGCCGCGCTGGAGGCAAAGGCCCTGGATGCCTGCCTGGATCGGCAGTCGCGCCTTCGCAGCCGCGGGGATTTGATGGGATTAGCTCGCCGTTTTCAGAAAGCAATAGCCAAAGTGGTGGATGTACCCTGGTTGCTCGCGACGGGCGAGGATTTTCGCCACCCGGAAACGGTGGGATATCGACCTCCAGGAATGGATTTGCTCAACTGGTACACGGCCCGGGTGCATGTACTGGCTGGTTCTCATCCTGTGGTGACCTTACGTCTCTACCAGGTCCTGAACATGCTCAAGCCGCCCATGGTGCTTTTCGAGCCTCGCGTGCTGCTTCCCGTCCTGTTCAAAAGGTGGTCCTCGCAGGGTAATCATGGAGCGACGATGAAGATTCACCGTTCACAGCAATGGGACCAGTCTGCAGAAGCAGAGCAACTGAGGAGTTGAAATCACGTACCGGTAGGAGAGTTGTATGGGACTCGTTGTGCAAGGCGTCGAAGTGTACCTGGTAGATAGAGGCTCAGGCGAGCCGATATTGTTTTTACATGGGGTTCCCAATACCGCGGAGATGTGGTCTGGTGTGATTGCTCACCTGAGTACCAGCCACCGCTGTCTCGCTCCGGACTTGCCTGGCTTCGGCAGGTCGATCGCACCGTATAGCTTTGACTGCTCTTTAGAAAATCGAGCAGGTTTTATCAATGAACTGGTGGAGGCGATAGGCATAAATGTTCCTCTCAATCTCGTCGTTCATGATCACGGTGGTCCTTATGGGTTAGCCTGGGCCGTCAAGCACCCGGAGAAGATCAGACGAATGGTTATCATGAATACACTCTTCCAATCAGATTATCCCTGGCACATCTGGGCGCGCATCTGGCGGACTCCACTGGTGGGAGAGTTGAGTATGGCGGCGCTCAACTGGCCGTTGTTTCTGTGGGAATTACGGCGCGGCTCCCGGAAACTGAGCGTTGAATTTATTCGAGATGCCTATTCTATGATAAGTCCGATGATGAAGCGGATGGTTTTGCGTCTTTACCGCGCGACTGATCCAGAGGTGTTCGCTGGGTGGGAGGATAAACTCCTCGCATTGACGGCTTGTATTCCGACCATTGTTTTGTGGGGTGACCGTGACCCATATATCGCAAAACATTTTGCTGAGCGATTCGGGGCGCAGACGGTTCAACATTTTCCCACATGCGGTCACTGGATTGCTAACGAAGCGACTGATGAGGTGCTACAATGGCTGGAGGAATTTCTGACGAAATGACCAGAAACAGCCTGAACAGGTGAAATTACCATGCCCTTTCAACCATTTGATTACTCTGCTATAGACCATCGTCCGTGGCCAGCGCTACAGCGCTTTTCCAGGAGGATCTTTGTATTTTTGATGCGTTTGCTGATACGGCTGGAAGTCGAGGACGTTGAACATATTCCAGCGACGGGTGCCTTCGTGTTAGCGGCCAATCACCTGCACCTCCTCGACCCAGCATTAGGCCTTATTTGTGTTCCCAGGCGCATGGTTGGCATTGCCAAGGACAAGTGGCGAAGACCGCCATTTAACTGGTTTCTGACGGGCATGAGCGATATTATCTTTGTCGGCAATTCTAACCGGCACGCTCTTCTCCAAGCCATCAAGGTATTACAAGCTGGGGGTGTAATGGCTATATTGCCGGAGGGTACCCGCAGTCCCAACGGCGCGCTGGGAAAAGGACACATGGGCGCTGCTCTCCTGGCAACACGCGCACCTGCTCCTGTATTACCAGCAGTAATATACGGTCAGGAACAGGCGATGAAGTATTGGAAAAGGTTGCGAAAAGTACCAGTGAATGCACGCATCGGCACGCTCATAGAACTGCCACCCGGCAAAGCGGATAGAGAACAACTGGAGACCTATACCGAGCAGATCATGATTGCAATAGCCCGCTTACTCCCGCCCGAATATCGCGGTGTCTACGCAGAGCTGGCCAGCAGCGCTGGTGAAGACCACATGCTCAGTTAACCAGACGAATATTCATTATTTATTGCCAGGTAGGTCAGATGGGATGAGAGCAAAGACCAGGGTAGTACGAAGGGTGCCATCTGGCGCGGCCATCTGGTTGCGCATGCGCGCTTCTTGAACGAAGCCCAGGCGGCGCGGGATAGCGGCACTGCGGACGTTTCGTTCATCGCAGCGGATCTCGACGCGATTGGCAGCAAGGGAGGCAAAGGCGAAATTTGTCAAAAGCTGTACGGCCTCAGTCATATACCCATGCCCTGGTGCAGAGACGCGCAACCAGTAGCCGATTTCAAAACAGCGGTGTTCCCAGCTTTTCGGGTGGATGCCAGTACCGCCTTGAAAGCGGCCAGTTGTTCTTTCCCAGATGCTAAGCCCGAGGTCCCTGCGGGTCAACCATTCTGCCTCCTGGTTGATAATCCAATCTCGAGTCTCTTCGACTGTTTGATGAGCGTCAGCGAAAGGGAGCCAGGGGCGGATATGGTCGCGTGACTCGGCTATGGCTTCGAAGAGCTCCTGCGCATCGCTTGCGCGATATGGACGCACGACCAGGCGTTCGCTATGCAGTTCTTCAAACAATGGTATAAGGGTTGGGTATTGAGGTGTATTCATATTCATGTGTTCTCTCTATTTGATGGGTCCCTATTGATATCGTGCCCGACCTGGGGATGCGTTAAGACGCATCCCTAAGCGGGTTACTGATTGCATAGCACAGGCAGTTCTTTGCAGGTGAGCAGGTTTTCGCCAGGACGCAACTCCTTTTCGAAGACGTCGTACTGTCGAGCTACATAGATGCCTGTTCTTTGCTGCTCCTGGGCAATGCCTGCCAAATGTTGTGCTTCAAGAAACAGATCGAATTTTAGCTTGCCCTGCTGGTAGGAACCATCCGCGGATTCATCCGCATCAATCATCATGCGCCAGAATCGGCTTACAGGTGTATACCCTTCCTGCTCAAGAAGATCTTTTGCCTCCTGATTGATGGCGCTCACCGCGCTATGCAGGACAACTCGCAGGCCTGACGGTGCTTGTTTGACGTACTGGCGTGCCCTGTGTTCCGCGAGTCGCAGCAGCAGTGTCCCAATGCCGCGTCCCAGAAAATCAGGGTGGACGCGAACTCTCATATTGATTTGCGTATAATCGCTCGTCCAGAGTTCCGCGTAGCCAACAAGCTGACCCTTGTTGGTAGCGATGATCCAGGCGTCGGTATCAAGGTTGAAACCGGGCCTTTGCCAGTCCGCGAGTAATTCCTCCTCTGTGTAGTCAGACATTCCGTCTTCGGCGATATCAGATGCTATATGTAATTTGGTTACGTCGCTCAGGTCTTTTAACCTGGGCGGGCGAGCTACAAGGTTTTGTAGTGATATAGCCATGGATGATTTCTCCATTCTTTGTAGGAGCACCGCGATGTAAACTATCAAATCCTACGCTCTACGTTGAGATGTGTCCCGACTATGGAACTGTATGTTAGCCGTTTCGTTTTAGTTTGCCGGTTTTCTTGGCGTAGCGCTCGGCGATGCCAAAGATGTAGATGCCGAATGGGATGCTCACGATACCAGTTATCAGTAATGGCCAGGTGTAACTCCAGATCTCTGGAGACCAGATAACCTGGTTTCTCAGTATACCCGCACGCAATCCCTCTAACACGTAGGTCGCAGGCGAAATACGTGCTAATGGTTGCATCCAGGCCGGCAATACTTCTACGGGATAGTAGACACCCGATACCAGCAGGATGACCGCGCGTACGATGAACGACATCTGCATACCTTTTTCGGTATAGAGCAGTGGTAGGACAGCGGTCGCGATGCCAAAGCCGATAAACGAGACACTGCCTACGAGCAACATGAAGATGGCCGTCGCGAAGTTGGCATGGCTGAGATCGAGGTGGAAGAATATTCCTACAACGATCAGCTGTATCACAGTGAAGAGCAATCCATGGACGACAGCGTACATACAACTACCGACCATATGCGTAAAGCGCGAGATGGGCGCCATAAAGGTGTATTCAATGGTGCCTTCCCAACGCTCCATGTTGATGATGTCGGTAACACCATCGAAGGTCACACTGAGGTATGACCAGACTGATGTGCCGATCAACAAGTAGAGAATAAGAAAGCTCGTGTCAATCTTGACGCCGGTAATCAGCTGGGCGCTGGCGCCGATGTAGGTTACCGACATGGCGTTGACTATGTTGTAAACCAGCCAGACTAGCTCCCAACCCCAGTAACGCCTGGTCAAGTTCCAGTTGCGTTCAAAGAAGGCGTAGGTTGCACGTCCCTGGTGCATCAAAGAAGACATTGTCGTATTACTCCTTGACTATTCTTCGTTATCTTCGCGTTGTGCTTCGAAGGCTTCGAAGGCCTTTTCCCAGCTACCGTAACGTTCGATGTCTTCTGCCGTGATCTGATGTGCGGCAGTATAGTGCATGAAAACCTCATGCATGGTGACATGTTTTGTACGACCCATGATGACTGCGACTGTGCGCTTGAGTTCCAGCGCTTCCCCAAAGGCAACAATACGACCTTGATCGATGATGGCAACACGATCACAGAGAGCCTCCGCTTCATCCATATCATGTGTAGTGATGAGGATGGTGGCATCGTGCACGTCGCGCAACTCTTTGATAAACGTCTGGACATCGATCTTTGAACGAGGATTAAGTCCGGTCGTTGGTTCGTCCAGCAGAAGCACTATGGGAGCGGTGAGGAAGGCACGGGCGATCGCAACCTTCTGTTGCATACCACGCGACATGTTTTCCAAAGGCGCTCCAATGCGGTCAGGCTTGATACCCAGGCGTCCGAGAATGCCACGGATTTTGGTACGCGCTTCATCTGCCGGCATATTGTAGAGCCTGGCTGCATAGAGCAGATTCTCCATTGGTGACAACTTTTTGAAGAACGAGGCTTCTACGCTAACGCGGTTGATGATGCGTTGTACGGTACGCTCATCCTTTTCGACATCATAACCAAAGATGGTGACGCGGCCGCTATCAGGAATAAGGAGCGTCGAAAGAATACGTATTAAAGTTGATTTGCCAGAACCATTTGAACCAAGAATACCAACGATCTCACGACGTTTGATAGTCATGGAGACGTTATCAACAGCGCGCACTATGCGCTTTTCTTCTTTTTGATCGTCATTCTTTTTACGCCAACGCAATAATGGGCGTGACTTTTTGAATAATTTGGTTACGCCGTCAATGACGACCGCGTCTTTTGTATTGTCGATAACAACATTTTGTTCTGGTTGCATATCTACATTTATAGCCATTGCTGTTCTTTCCTCCTTTGAGATAGCTATTGCATGCTTTACCTCAAAGTAGCGAGCTGGACAACTTACATATTCTTTTTCTTGACCTTCAAAGAGACGACAAAAAACCGTGGGACTGTTTTTTTTCTACCAGTGCCCACGGTTGAAGGGGTCTCTTTTTTGTTACCTACTCATTCATTTTCTCTGAAGTCGGTAGGTGGAGATCCCATGGAGATGGGCACACTGCAGCCTTGGGCGAAGGTGAAGATAGGGGAAACGCAAAGTTCCGCCCAATAGGCGTCAAGTTAAGGAGAAGAGAAGAGAAGCTGAAGGGTGACAGAGCGGGGGGTGACAGGAAATTCCTCCTGTGAGAAGATAGAGAAAGAAATTCACATCTTTATCAGTTCTCAGCAGGAGGGAAAGCATGATCACTGTACCACGAATGGCAAGGGTCTTAGGGCAGGTGTTTGAAAAAGATGCGCGAGTGTTGGCCCGCAGCATGGGGGTCATCCAGCGGGAACGCAAACTCAACGGGAGTACCCTGCTGTTACTGCTCGTGCTGGGGTGGCTGCATCAGCCCAAGGCGGGGTCCAGTGCGCTGGCACGATTTGCGGGCACGTTGGGGGTGACGATCAGCAAGCAGGGGATAGAAGAGCATTGGACGTACAGGACGGCGGAGTGGCTCTACGAAGTGTTGTTGCGGGCCATTGGCTCTCTGCTCAGCGCCAAAGCGGTCGCCGTGCCGCTGTTGCAGCGGTTCGCCGGCGTCTATCTGGAAGATGGCAGCAGCGTGGTGCTGCCGGATGCCTTAGAGCGGTACTGGCGGGGATGTCGCGGCGGCAACGGAGAAAGCGCGGGGACGAAAGCGGGCGTCAAGCTGACGCTGCGACTGGATCTGCTGCAGGGGACGCTGCAAGGGCCGCTGCTGCAAGAGGGACGAGCCCATGAGAGCCAGAGCCTGCTGCAGCACATCCCGTTGGCCAAAGGAGTGCTCTGGATCGCGGATATGGGCTACTTTGCGCTGTTGCGCTTAGCGCAGGTGAGTCAAGCGGGAGCCTATTTTCTGATGCCACTGAAGGATGGGGTCGTGATGTGGCTGGAGGGCAAGCGAGCAGATCTCCTCAGCGTCCTGCAAGCCGATGGAGCAGATGAGCAAGAGTATGAGGTGTACATGGGCGCCGCCAAGCAAGTGAAATGTCGCGTGGTGGCGCGGCGGGCGAGCGAGGCACAGGTCAAACGCCGACACCAGCAGCAGGATGAGTATGCACGCAAGCATGGGACCAAAGTCAGCCAGCACCAACGCGACTGGGCAGGATGGATGATCGTGATCACCAATGTTCCCGCCGCTCTCTTGACGCTGGCCGAAGCCTTCGTCTTGCTGCGCTGTCGCTGGCAAATCGAGTTGCTGTGGAAACTGTGGAAAATGCAAGGCAAGGTGGATGAGTGGCCCACGAAGAACGAGGAGCGCATTCTCTGTGAGATCTATGCCAAATTGCTGGGGCTGCTGCTGCAACATTGGGTGATGCTGCTCACCTGTTGGGAGGATCCCCATCGCAGTTGGATCAGCGTCTCCGAGATCGTGCGCGATCAAACGGTGGTGCTCGCGCACGGCTTCTGTGGACGCTTGTCGTTGACGCAGGCCCTGCGTCTGATGGGTGAGGCGATTATGCAGGCCGCCGGGCGTTCCATCGCCGGGCGCTCCAACCGTCCCAGCACCTCTCGCCTCTTGCTTGCTTCCGGCAGGGCCGGCTTAACTTGACGCCTATTGGGAAACGCAAAGTTCCGCCCTCACGACACTGCTGTTGGACAGCTTACCCAGGCTGATGGGCATAGCATGGCTGTAAACAGCGATTTCATCGCGCAGACGTGTCATGCTGAGCCACTGTGTTCGGTTTGTCATGCTCGCCATCTCCTTCCGTGAGATTTTTTGTTTCTTTGTCCGACTTGAATTTGGTGCGGTCAGTTTTTCCAGATGAGTTTAGGGATTGCTTTTGCAATCCCGCTGTTAGGATTATACGGGATGACTCTACTGGTTTATTTGTGTTCAGGCATGGTTCAAATAGAGTCAATCCTGCTTGACAATGTTTCTGTAGGCCAAGCATATAAGTGTCAAGCACATTTGAACCATACCTCAATTCTTTTGGCTACCAGTCCTGTTCTAAGGCGCGACGAGCACGTCTCTTGACCCATAATTGCCTGACGGATTTCCAGGCGCGCCTGGGAAGGACTGCTAAAACATATGGATGTTTAAGCATGTAAAAGAAGAAGCGCGGCTGCAGACGCTGCCATAAGCGAGACAATTCGTTTATTTCTCCCGAATTACGAGGGTGATCAGCGCTATCTGGATTCGCCCACAATTCGCGAGTGTAGATGTCTCCGAAGTGCTCTAATGTCGCCGTTTCGCCTGGTGCGGCCATTGCCAGTGTCTTGACAAATTCATTGGGGGTTTGAGAATACTTTAAGGGTATACCCGCCCAATTTGCCAGGATACAGATGCGCCCAAATATTTGAGTTGACAACCTGTAATTTCGGAAGAGACGGCGCCACCAGATGTTAAAGAGCAGTAGACTAACGAGGATGAGCAGGACGACAGCACCAAATGCAATGCTTGCCTGCTGACGCAATTGAGCCACAAACTGCACCGATGTATTCGCAGAGGTTGGTCCACCGGTATCTGCCGCTTCATTTCTGATAAGCTTGCGGTTTCTTCCTGGGTTTGGGGTAATTCCACCGACGGGGATCAAACCCTTGGTACCTTGCTGATACTGACCGGGGTTAGGACGTTCGAATGGTGAGAAACTTGCCGACGGCTCGAAGTTGATCCAACCATAGCCAGCGAAGTAGATTTGCGTCCAGCTATGCGCATCGGTGCCATAAATGATGTGATCATGATGCGCCGGGTCTGATCGACCATTGGTATAGCCAGCGACAACGCGGGATGGAATGCCAAGCGTGCGAGCCATGACGGCCATAGTGGTGGAGAAGTAATTACAGAAACCTCTATGGTTACCGCTGAAAAGAAACCACAAAACGCCCTCCTGACCGGGGGGTAGGTTTACATTGACATCATAGGTGAAATTGGTATGCAAGTAGGTCTCGAGTGCCTGAACCTTATCGAGCATAGTTGGAGCGTTGGCGGTAATAAGTCGTGACAGGACAGCAATACGTGGATCAAGATCTTTCGGCAGCTGCAAATAGGCAGCAAGTATCGATGGATCGTAGTAGGTCAAGGGTAGTGAACCTTCGAAATTATCCGAAATGTGGGGAGAATCGGCAGGCATAGGGATAGAGCGCAATGCCTGCAGATCGGCAGAAGAGACATATGAAGTAACGGTATAGTGCTCTCCCGCCGCGAGTTTGCCGTTCCTCGCCAGGAGAGCTACCATTGAATCACTGTTCTTGGTGCCCAATACGGTAGAGTCTAAATTGACTGTGCCGATCTGTGAAGCCCCGAGTATATAGGGATATTGCTCGCCGGGAGGATTGACCACGGTGATCCGCTGGTCCACTGTATGAACTACCTGAGACTCGCTAGGAACTACAGCATTCGACTGAAATGGAAGACCGAAGGTGGGACTATTGGACCAGCCGCGTCCATCGTAGGTATCATAGCTGAGAGACTCAAGATATTGGGTCGAATCATTACTCTGGACGGTAAAGACGATATCTTTATTGAGATTGGGATTGCCCCCCAATACCAGTGTATCTCTGAAGTTTCCATGGTTATTCGGGATATTACCGCCATTGAGGGAGATGACTCTATTCCAGGTATCCTCGAGTTGTACCCAGGGATTCGCGTTGGCGTTCCAGACCTGGGAAGCAGTATCATTGATGTAACCCCAAGGAAGGAACCAGGAAAAGACCAGGATGGCAATGGAGATGAGGGCGCCGGCTTGCATCACATCCCAACCGAGGTCATCAGCGTAACGCAACCCCTGACGTCGCCAGCGCCTTGTTGATTCAAAGAGGTTGAAACGGAGCACAAGCAGCAAGGAGGCCATCAAGAAGACGACGAGGAAGACAATATAACCAGAATCTACATTACTCAAGTTGATGAGGAGTACGACAGCATTGGCAACAACCATGAGCCAGGGACTACGTGTGCGATACAGGAGCCAGGCGCTGCTATAGGCCAGCAAAAACCCCAGCGCGGTAATGAAGAAGAGAAAGATTGAGTCGTCCTCGCCGGTACCACCGGCGATTACGGTTACAAACCATTGATGCATACCATGGGCCAGCATAGCTGTAGCGCCCCCATAATAGGCACCAGAAGTTTGCCAGAAGGCAATCAAGAGGGCCAGGAATATGGCGATGAGATGGACCGGTAAACGAGGAATACGCTGTTGTTTGGAGGCAATTACACCGGCGATGAGACCCAACAGAGTGGTAAGGGTAAGAATATTGAGATGATCGACCCAGCCTACCGCTTGCACACACCAGATGGTACTATACACTACCGTAGCCAGCATGATCAGTGAAAACCACCCCTCCTCTATACCAATATGGATACGAAAGGATGGTTTACGAGACTGAGCATTGTTATTCTTGCCCACACCTCCACCTGATGAACGGGGATCGGAGATAATCTTCGCTAGTCGATCAACCCCTGCATCCCGCATAGCATCTTGCATGGATATTACCTCCGTAGGGTATAACTCGCTTCATGGCTACTCTCAAGAGCTTTAATGAGCGACTCCCCACATTTTACACGCGCTATAGGTATACCTGAACCTTCTAACAAAGCTAATGTATCTTCATCGGGAGGGCTGCCATCAAAAGAGGCCGCGTTCAGTCCGACGACAGCAACTTTTACCCCACGCCTTTGCAGATGGTGCAGTCCTTCATGCCAATCACGTGAGTTTGAGGGTGTAATGACAATAGCTAAAGTATTTCTACCAAAATGGAGAGCATCTAAGGCCAGGGCTTCTTTGAGATCTGGCCCTGGTCCAGATGAGACCACCGCTAAAAGCTCGAGGATACGCTCAATTTGCCGATCGCCACGGTCCAGTGACATAAATTCCCGCTGTTGGCCGCTGATAATAATGCCCACGGAGAGATCCTGGCGCAAGAAATACGTCGCAACGGTTGCAGCAATGGTTACGCCATACTCCTCAGTGGAGTGTTCGCCCTGGCCTGCCTGAACGGCGTCATGCAGATCAAGGAAAATCCAGGCATCCACAGCGGGATCAAGGTCAAATTCCTTGACCATGAGTTTATTATAATGAGCACTAGAACGCCAATGTATACGACTGAGGGCATCACCGGCCATATAGTCACGAATAGTCGTTGCATTGGTGGTCGTTTGCAGGGAACGCAGCGAGCTACGACCTCTGCCAGGTAAACCTCCAGTAAAGAGGGCGAAATGAGTTATTGGCAAGACCCGCGGTAAAACCAGAAGTTCATGAGCGGGCGTTAATGCCTTATGGCGACGGAAAAGGCCAAAGGGGTCGCCACTGGTAGCGGTGACAGGTCCCAGTTGATAGCGCCCACGCCTGTTACAGACAGTGCGGGCTTTCCAGACCGCTCGTTTACGGCCACCCATACTGGCGACGTAGCCGGCGCGGTGTCCAGGCAACGTTGAACCGTCGACGATCTGTACCCAGAGTTTGGGCAAGACGCTGATATTATCAAGCATAAGTCGCTCTTCAAAGGTCTCACCTACCTGGACACGCCCACTGGTGGTGTTACGATGAAAGACTAATTTGCGCAGACTATAGCGTGCCCACACCCATGAGAGAACAAAGAGGGTAAGCAAGACATAGGTCAGCTTGTAAAGCGGACTCCAGCCACTGCTGATGGCAAAGAAAAGCAGGGCAAGAATCAGCAAAATCGCTTGCCAGGGCCGCATAGCTTAGCGCCCCTTTCCACCGCCAACCCATGCGCCGGGCACGGGTACAATTTGCAGTATTTCTTCCAGGATGGCGGTAGAGGTAACTGACCTTACACGTGCCGCCGGAGTGACGATAATACGGTGGGCCAGGGTTGGCTTGGCCAGAAGCTTCACATCGTCGGGTATAACGTAGCTACGGCCATGCATCGCTGCAAGAGCCTGGGAAGCACGGAACAATGACAGTGATCCACGAGGACTTGAGCCGAGGTAGATGTTGGCGTGGTTGCGTGTCGCGTTAGCAATGCTCACAATATACTCGCGAACGGTTGGATCGACATGTATATTTCGAACTTGTTGCTGGATGAGCACCAGTTCTTCGGCTGTCATTATTTGGGAAAGGTCTTCAAGCGGGTGATGGTGTTGATGGCTGTCCAGTATACTCATTTCATCGATAGCTTTAGGATAGCCGATGCTGATATTCATCATAAAACGATCGAGCTGGGCCTCGGGCAGAGGGAATGTTCCTTCATATTCAATGGGGTTCTGCGTGGCCATAACCATAAAGGGTTCAGGCAGACGATAGGAGACGCCGTCGACGGTAATCTGAGATTCTTCCATCGCTTCCAGCAAGGCGGACTGAGTTTTTGGGGTGGCGCGGTTAATTTCATCTGCAAGCACAATTTGTGCAATGATGGGACCTGGCCGGAACTCAAAATTGCTGGTTTTCTGGTTGAAGATGGAGGTTCCTGTTACATCACTTGGCAGGAGGTCTGGGGTAAATTGGATGCGTTTAAAAGAGCATCCAATGGAACGGGCAATAGCTTTTGTGAGGACGGTTTTTCCTACGCCGGGCACATCTTCGATCAACACATGTCCATGGCAGATAACGGCGATGAGGCTAAAAGCCACTGCTTCGCCTTTACCGACAATTACTTTCTCTACATTGGCGACGACTCGCTGGACCGCGGTGGCCAGGTCTTGTACAGACTGCATGCATTTCTCCCCAATTCATTTGAGGCCTGACTACTTGACAGATATACAGCTATTAATACACGCTGAAACAATGTATTACATAGTGTATCACGTATACGGCAAAGCACAAGTACCAAGCGCTTTGTAGGTTCCATTCCAAATCGGCGTTCTCAGGACGACCAAGCCAGGGCTCCTGAAAACTGATTATTGGTGGAACCAGCCTCGAAACAGATTTTAGCACAGAGGTTGTGTACATTATTACGTCATGACTAGCGTTTTTGTTACACGCTTTCCTCCAGTTTACGATGTTTTTCTGAATTTTAGATGAAATTTTGTTTTTTTATCCGCCTGCGGAGCCGAGAAAAATGAGGATTCCTGGGGGGGACACCCCGCCTGTGGATGGCTTTTTCTATTTGAGAGATGGGTACTATGCTCAAGGGCGAGAGTATGCTATTATGGTGTTCATGAACCAGAGCAGCAGGAACGATAGAGAAGAGCTTCACGCAGTGGTGCGTGGACAAGTACAGGGAGTTGGTTACCGCTACTTCATCGTTCAACGTGCCCTGGCGCTAAATTTGCGGGGATATACGCGCAATCAGAGCGATGGCAGCGTAGAAGTAGTGGCGCAGGGGGAGCATGCAGCGCTTGAACGCCTCCTTTTATTGCTTCGACTGGGGCCATCGTCGGCCGATGTCACCGAGGTGACTACGGAGTGGAGACAGCCAACTGAACATTTTAGCGGATTCCATGTTCGCTGGTAGTGTTGAATGAGGATAGAGCAAAGAATGATTGATCGTGAGATGGTAAAGAATGTAGCAAAACTGGCTCGCCTGGGCTTGAGCGAAGAAGAAATCGACATTTTTGGGAGCCAGCTCTCCGTGATTTTGGAGAATATCGCGATATTGAGAGAGGTCGATGTGAGCGGCGTTTCGCCGACGAGTCATGCCTCACGGCTGACAAATGTGATGCGTGAGGATATTGTACAGCCGTCATTAAGCCCAGAAGTATTACTGGCAAATGCGCCGGCCCAGGAAGATAACTGCCTCAAGGTGCGCGCGGTGTTAGATGGAGGAGAGTCTTAAAGCATGGCTGAGTTGTACGAATTGACGATTATTGAAGCAGGGAACTTGCTGCGACAACGGAAAATCTCGTCGGTTGAGTTGACGCGCGCTCATCTTGATCGCATCAGGGCGGTAGAGGATAAGGTGAAGGCGTTCACGCTGGTGACCGATGAACTGGCAATGAAACAAGCGGAAGAGGCCGACCTGCACTTCAATCGTGGAGATACTGTGTCCCAGCTGACCGGCATTCCAATTGCAATAAAAGATGTCATTTGCACAAAGGGAATTACCACGACTTGCGGCTCCTATATGTTGAAAGACTTCAAGCCCCCTTATGATGCCATGGTGATGGAACGTTTGAATGCCGCAGGGATCGTGATGATGGGGAAGACGAACATGGACGAGTTCGCGATGGGTTCATCGACAGAACATTCGGCCTTCTTTCCTACGCACAATCCGTGGGACCTGGAGCGCGCTCCCGGAGGCAGCAGCGGCGGGTCGGCGGTGGCGGTGGCGGCAGGTATGGCGATGGGGGCTTATGGCAGCGACACAGGCGGCTCTATTCGCCAACCAGCCTCGTTGTGCAATGTGGTTGGGCTCAAGCCAACGTACGGGCGGGTCTCGCGTTATGGCCTGGTGGCATTTGCCTCTTCACTGGATCAAATTGGGCCTTTCGCACGGAACGCGCGCGACGCGGCTCTGTTGATGCAAGCAATCGCAGGACCGGACACGCGCGATGCGACATGCTCACCAACGGCGGTCCCCGATTACAACGCCGGGCTAACTGGTAGCATCAATGGGTTACGCATTGGCGTGCCGCTGGAATACTGGGTGGAGGGTATGCAAGCAGGGGTAGTCAAGGCGGTGCGCGAGGATATCGAGATCTTGCGCGAGTTGGGGGCCGAGGTGAGCGAGGTTTCACTGCCACATACCAAGTACGGCGTTGCCGCGTACTATATCATCGCTCCGGCAGAGGCGAGTGCGAATCTGGCACGCTACGATGGTGTGAAATATGGCTATTCGTATCGTGACACCGACGATATGTGGGAGGCTCTGGATAAGACGCGGCAGTATGGTTTCGGGCAGGAAGTCAAGCGGCGCATTATGCTGGGCACGTACGCGCTCTCTTCTGGTTACTACGATGCTTACTATAAACAGGCAGAGAAGGTACGCGCTTTGATCACGCAGGATTTTGACCGGGCGTTTGAGCATTTCGATGTGCTGGTGAGTCCCACTACGCCTTCGGTGGCCTTCAAACTTGGCGAGATATCCGATCCCTATCAGATGTACCTGCAAGACGTGTTCACGCTGCCAGCGAACCTGGCGGGCGTCTGCGGTATCTCTATTCCTGGTGGATTCAGCGATGGATTGCCTGTGGGCCTACAATTACTGGGCAATGCCTTCGCCGAGGATGCTATTCTGCGAGTGGCGGACGCATTTGAGCGAGTGACGGATTATCATACGCGCTGGCCCAACATTTAACCCAACATTTACTAGGTGGAAATATATTCAATGGGGCGACGCATTCTGGCGATTGTTTTATTGGTGGTGGCGATTAGTATTGCCATTATGCTGCCCGTGCTGGCTTTTACGCCAGTGGGTAGCAGTTTGTTGAGTAGATTCGCGGTTACGCCAACGCCGACAGCGACACCATCGCCGACGCCCCTTCCTCCTACGCCAACGCCAACGCCCCCGAAGCCAGTTCTCACAGTGGTGGGTTCGCCGCCGAGGCTAAACGTGGGAGCGGCTTACCTGTTTGATAATGACACGGGTCATACGCTGGATGATTTTCATGGGGAGGTCCCGCGGCCGATGGCGAGTACCACGAAGATCATGACGGCGGTAATTGCCATCCAGGCGGGAAATCTTGACCGGGTGATTACGATTCAGCAGGACGCGCTCAAGGAGGTGAATAATAATAATGGGAGCTCAGCATATCTGAGGGTTGGGGACCAGATTAAGCTGAGAGATTTACTCTATGCGCTGCTGTTGCCTTCGGGAGATGACGCGGCGATAGCGATTGGCGATGGGATCAGCGGGAACACGCAGTCATTTGTGAACGTGATGAATATTTTCGCCTACCGGCTGAAATTGTTTCAGACGCACTATAGCAATCCCGATGGTTTAACCTACTACAATGCATCCAACAGGCCTTTGCCTGGAAATTATACTACAGGGTATGACCTGGTACGGCTGGCGCAATATGCAATGAAGTTGCCTCTGTTCGCGGAGATTGTGAAGACGGCGGAATATAGATTGGCTCCCTCGGCTCACCATCACGGCTACAACTGGCCCACGACTAATTCCTTGCTTGCGTATGCCAGTGATGCACCTACAGTTAAAGTCTATGCGGGAGCTACGGGTATAAAGACGGGGTATACGGTCGAGGCGGGAGGGTGCCTGGTGTTCTCGGCAACACGTAACGGGCATGATCTGATGGGGGTGGTGCTGGGGAGCGCGAACAAGACATCGCGTTTTTTGGATGCTGTAACGCTGTTAAATTGGGGGTTTGGGTTGCCGTTGAAGGTGCCGAGCGTGTAGAGCGTGTAACAAGAATGAGGCCGAGTGACAAAAGGAAGGGCTGTATATTTTCTTATTTGCAGATACTAGCAAGGTCATGGTAAACATGGTAAAATACGCTAACCAACATTACTGAACTGAAGCCAAATATACTGTTTGAATAGAGTACAATGCTATGCGCTACGCCATATTCACTGATATCCACGCCAACATTGAAGCACTGGAAGCCGTGCTAGCAAAAATTGATGAAATCGCAGAGGAAAAGCCTATTGACCAGATCTGGTTCCTTGGTGACCTGGTTGGTTATGGCCCTAATCCAAATGAATGTATCAAAACGTTACGAGAACGCACAGATGTAATCATTGCGGGAAACCATGACTGGGCAGCGGTGGGAAAGATCGACCTGGAAGATTTTAGCACGGCAGCACGCATCTCCGCGGAGTGGACCGCCGAGCAATTGACCGAAGAGCACCGCACATTTCTGGTCAATCTCCCGGAACGCATTGAGATTGACGAGTGCACGCTCGTGCACGGCAGCCCGTATGGCCCGCTCTGGGAGTACTTGACCTCTGAAGTGCTGGCGGAACGGAGTTTCCAGTACTTTACAAGTCGCTTCTGTTTTGTGGGACATACCCATGTGCCCATCATCTTCCAGCAGCCTGACTCGATCGCCAATGCACCCACGCTGCCCCTGATGGAGCTTCCGAAAAACGGCCTATCGCAGAATGGGGAATCCTCTGATGAAGAACAGAGCGGCGACGAAGCAGAGTTAGTGTTGATTCAGCCTAACCTGTTGCCAACAAAAGTAGCGGCACATGCTGAAAGTGCTTACGCGGACCCGGAAACTGGACTGCCAGCCACGGAAGAAGAGGCTAACGCGGTGATCGAAGCCCATCAGCAAGATGCGGAGCAAACGCCTCAGAATAACACGCTAGATGACGAGAACGGATCGCACAAAGATGATGAGAGCAGCGAAGCGACGCTAAATGACAACGAAGAAGATGTCAGTGTTGAAGATGAAGAAGCTGAAGATGACGCGGTTAGCGAAGAAGAAGTGGTGGTGGAGACTGACGTAGTCACGCCGGAAGAAGTTATTCTGAGCGCGGAAGATCGGCTAAGCGGCGAAATTGAAGAGTTGTTAACGCTGTTGGGATTGAGCGAAAGTATGATCCAGGTGACGAACGAAATGCTTCTTCCACCAGAAGGACAGTGGGTAGCACCCGAGGGATATCGCGCTATCGTCAATCCAGGAGGAGTGGGACAGCCTCGCGACGGAGATCCACGAGCAGCTTTTATGATCTATGATACTGAAAGCGGATTTGAATTCTACCGGGTGCCCTACGCGATTGAAGTGACGCAAGAAAAGATCATCCAGGCTGGTTTACCACCGTACCTGGCGGCACGACTGTCTGTTGGTCGCTAACGGTCGATTGAGATGAAACTGGTTATTGGACTTGGAAATATGAAATTGGTGATCGGACTGGGGAATCCCGGCCCACAATATGAACATACACGCCATAATGCGGGCTTTCGGGTGGTAGATGATTTTGCGGCCAAACAGGGTTGGAAGTGGACGGAGAGGCGCAGTAGAGCGGTCCTCGCCAGCGGCATGCTTGGAAATGAGAAAGTTGTGCTGGCCAAACCGATTACATACATGAACCTGAGCGGTGAGGCGGTGGGCGAGCTGGTACGGTGGTACAAGGTGCAACCTGAGGATATACTGATTATCTGCGACGACCTTGACCTGCCGACCGGCAAAGTTCGGCTGCGGACAAGGGGCAGTTCGGGTGGACAGAATGGCCTGGATAACATTATGTTGCACCTGCATACGGATCGGATTCCGCGCTTGCGCGTCGGTATAGGCCGACCAACGAATAAACGGATGGACCCCAAAGACTACGTATTGAGCGTTCCCACAGGGGATGAGCGTATCTTGCTCGATGCAGCAGAAGAGCGGGCGACCGAGGCCATACAAATGGTGATCAAGCAGGGATTCGCGACAACGATGAATATTGTCAATGCTGATCCTGAGGCTGAGCAAAAAGCGGCGGAAAAAAGACAGCGACAGAAGGAACGCCAGGAAGAGGCACGCCTGCGGAGAGAAGCTGCTCAATCGGGTCTTATTTCCAGCGAGTCATGAACCCTGGCATTGAATGCCAGGGCTTGCAGAACACCGAAAGGGTCCTGCAAGCCTGAGACATGACCAGACCAAGCGAGCGAACTCGCTACGTTAGAGACGAATGTATAGGTACGTTTGAGTGCGCGGCCAGCT
>WNGN01002587.1_pt1 | contig 26698 bp, 27 predicted proteins | sample 5400561 | NCBI WGS metagenome assembly WNGN01 (sample SAMN13153379, study PRJNA577476) | soil metagenome | isolation source: 115 cm soil or saprolite under Garry oak tree replicate 2 | place: USA:California | collected 2016-06-15 | reverse complement strand
GAATATGGGATTGCCGCCGCAACCTCCGTCGGCACCGTGGCGCGCGAAGATCCCGCTCTATTCTGGATACCGCCAGGTCGGCTGGGCGACGAGCGGGTGCTGGTCGCCGCTGCTCAAGAAATACATCGCGATCGCGACGGTCGCAGCGGCGTATTCCCGACCGGGGACGCGCGTCGATATCGACCTCGCGGTCGAGTGGGAACGTCACCGGATCCCCGCGACCGTCGTACAACGACCGTTCTTCGATCCGGATCGGAAGAAATCGTGAGGTGCGGGCTAACCGCTTATCGGGCCTCTGAATGGCCGTCCTCGAAGATTGCCCGAAACGCAGGACGGAGTCCCCTTAGGTTTCGCGGACCTGATCGTCGTAGTGGTTCACGAATCCCGATGCCCCGCTCTCGACGAAGTTCTTCAGGCACACGAGGCGGTCGGACCACCGTCCTCGCTGACGCCGAATGCCGTCCAGGTCGCCGCTCCGAAATCCTGTGGCGGTAAGATAGACCGCGGTCCCGCTCGCCTTCTCTTCGAAGTCAAACCGAATCCGGAGGTCCGGTTCGATCGATCGTTCAAGGACGACGCGTTGGCCGGGAACCCATTCGACCACGCGGTCCGGTTCCTCCACCGATTCGAAGGAGAACGCCCCACCGGGGCGTGGCTCCACGCGGGCCTCTTGGCGCGGGACACCTCCCGTGGTCCAATGCGCGACCTGCGCAGGAAGGGCGAATGCGTCAAAGACCTTCGATGGATCCGCCTCGACCAGGGCGGAGAGCCGCAGGTCCGGAGAACTCACGGGCGAATGATCGGGACGCACGCTGTCCCCACGCCCCTCGGCGATCGACTTCAGGCTCCCGAGGCACATCCGCCATGCATCTTGGACGGAACCGCATGTCGTCTCCCGGTCCTTCCGGCGGAAGGATGCAGGTCTCCCCTCCGAACTTGAAGCTTCCTCCGACCTTCGGCTCGATTCGCGACCAGCCGCAGAACCATCGGGACAGATGCTCGATGCGCAGGAGACGCTCGAACACGGTGGGTCGAGGCGCACCGATCCTCATCCGGAAGTCGTAATCGAAGGGCATTCGGGTCCCGCGGACGTTCTGTGCCAAGTCGAATCCAAGTCGGAAGATAAAGTCGCGGCCGTGACGTCTTACGGGCGTTTCGCTTCGTCTCGTCGGCGGGCCGCGCGGCGGCCTTTCCGGCCGCCGTGGCGGAACCGTTTCTCCTTGGGACGATCGTCCTTCGGAGGTCGTTCCTTCTTCTTCATGGCTGCGACACGCCGCAGGACGGGAAGAGGATTGCGGAAACCTCCCACGTTGGATGCTTGGTGCCAGCCGGCTCCCTTATCAAGGATGACGGGGTTTCGTTGGCGTTGCGGGAGAGCCAGGTCGCGTCGAACGCCCGCGATGCGGGTCGGTTCGGCCTCTCCGGAGACGTGCGACGAGTTCGGATGTCTCTCCGAATCCGTTTCGGGAGGACGCTCTGGACGGGCCTGCACGGCCTGTCGGAACGGTGGCCTTGCCGGCGGTGCCGGCCTTCCATGGTCGTCTGGATGCAAGGTCTCCACGACGCGGTGAATGTCCGACTCGGGAAGCGCCCGTTCCGCCCCGAGGCCTTTGCTCGGTTCTCGGATGGCGACCTGAACGGTAGCTACCATTTCGGCTGTTTCGGATGTCGGATTGTCCGGTGGGGTTCGCGCCTCGTTGCGCGGACGTCGAGCCCTGCGAGAGGGCCGACATGAGGAGGCCTGGTCTGCTTTGAAGGATCTATCGCCGGAAGAGCAACTCGACCTGTTCATCTCGAAGTACGCCCCGGAGATCGCGGCGCAAGCGCGAAGCGCCCTGGCGAAGATGCGAGCGTTTCTGCCAGGCGCGATCGAGTTGGTGTATGACAACTACAACGCCCTGGCCGTCGGGTTCGGCACCACGGAGCGGACCTCGGACGCCGTGTTCTCGATTGCGGTGTTCCCGAGGTGGATCAGCCTTTTTTTCCTGCACGGGGCGAATCTTCCGGACCCGAAACATCTGCTGAAAGGAAAAGGAAAGTCGGCTCGTCATGTCGTCTTATATGGGCCCGAGACGCTGGACATGCCCGCCGTCCAAGCTTTGATGGTCCACGCGTTGAAGCGGGCGAGCCCTCCCTTTGATCCGAGGCGACCGAATCGGATTGTGATCAAATCCGTCTCCGTGAAGCAGCGCCCTCGACGCCCGAAGCCGTTATAAACGGCCTTCGCCTCCCCAGCCCGATGGCCCGCTTCCCTGAGGCCGAACACCGCAGGCTGCACAAGATGATCTGCATGCAGTGCTACGCAAGGAACGCGATGCGCGCGACCCGCTGCCGCAAATGCGGGAGCACCGAGCTCCGACCAAAAGCGAAGGAAGCGAGGAAGGAGTAGGCACTTCGACGACTCAGGAGACGCCCTCGCGGCTCCCCGGGCCATGCCTTAATACCCCGCCGACACATCCCCTCAATCCCTTCAAGAAGGGGGGACCAAGAACCTATGGCTCAGAAACCGAACAGCATTGTGCACGTGGAGTTCCATTCGAACGCGCCGGAGAAAACGAAATCGTTCCTCGCGGATGTCTTCGGTTGGAAGTTCGAGGACATGCCGGAGATGAACTACTCGATGTTCGAACCGCCAAGCGCGCCCGGCGGCGGACTGCAGCGGGCGGAGAACCTGCCCCCGGGCGTTCTCGACTACGTTCTGACCGAGGACATTGAGAACACGTTGCGCAAGGTGACGACTTCCGGCGGCGCGGTGGTGATGCCGAAGCAGGAAATCCCGGGCATGGGTTGGTTCGCGGTCTTCCAGGACCCGACGGGGATCACCCTGGCCTTGTACGAGACCAGCGCCCGACCGCGCCCCGCGCGGGCACCCGCGCGAAAGGCCGCGAAGCGGACGGCGCGGAAGGCCAAGAAGTCCTCCAAACGATCTCGGTAGGTCGATTCGGCCGCCAGAAGCGCGGGACGGGCGTTCATTCGAGAGTCGGGCAGCGGACGCGAGATTTAGGGAGGTGCGTCTACGCGGACTCGCCTGCGAGGGAGGCCATGACCCGGCGTCGGATCGGAGAGGACGGAGGCCGGCGCTCTCCGGCCTGGCTTTCCGACTTCGGCACCCCTTCCTGATTGGGAAGGATGAGGAGAATCCGGAGCGTGTCGGATCCCTTCGGGAGGATTTTCGATGCGCCGTTTTCGAGGATGGCGAGGACCTGTAGCCGCATGTGCCCAAGAGAGGATGCCTCCGAAGGGGATAGGGAGCTAGCACGCGGGTCGATGTCGCATGTGAGCGACCTGAACAAGGAACCCCAAGGACGCCGCGGTTGCGAACGGTGCCTCCATATCCTCCCCTCCCGATAGGCCGAGCGGCAAGGGTCGTTCGAGCCCGAGGCTCGACCTCCCTTCGCCAAAGAGCCAAGGGCGACTCCCTTTGGACCGAAGAGAACGCTTAACCTAGTCCATCCGCTTGCCGAGCGGTCGATGTTCTTCGAGCAGCACGTGATCGGCGCCATGCAGAACTTCGGTTATGTGATCGGTGATCCCGCGACCAAGGTCGCGGCCGTGGTCGATCCGAGCTTCGACGCCCGCGTCTTGCAAAAGGTGGCCGGAGAGAACGGATACGCGATCGCGTTCATCTTCGACACGCACCATCATCCGGATCACGTCTTTGACAACGAGCGGCTCGCCAACGAGTCCGGTGCGAAGGTCGCGGCCCATCGACTCAGCAACGTTCGAAAGGACCTGATTCTCGAGGACGGCATGGTGGTCAAGGTCGGAGAGCTGAAGGTGAAGGTCGTTCACACGCCGGGCCACTCTCCGGACTCCTGCTGCTATCTGGTCGCGGGGCACGCCTTCACGGGGGACTGCCTCTTCGTGGGCGACTGCGGCCGTGTGGATCTTCCCGGTTCGAGCGTGGAACAGATGTACGATTCTCTATTCAACAAGGTACGCAAGATGGAGGACGACCTGATCGTGTGTCCAGGCCATCATTACGGGAAGAGCCGCACGTCGACGATCGGCGAGGAGAAACGGACGAACTACACGCTTCGGCCGCGCACCCTCGACGAGTTCATCCGGTTCATGCGGACGCCCTAGCCGGTGGGAAGGTCCGGTGCGATGGCCACCGGCGCCGGTTTCCTCTTCCGCGGCGCTCGCTTCGCGCCGCTCTTCGCCTTGACCTTCACCTTTCCCGCCTTCTTGCGCTTGGCTTCCTTCGCGGGACATTGCATGTTCAGGCAGAGGACCCACGGAGGTCGGCCGCGGGAGATGACCTTGATCACGGGATGGCCACAGGACTTGCAGCGCTCCTCCGTGGGCACGATGAGGCCTCGTTGCGGCAGCGGATACGAGTTGTTACAGGCCGGGTAACTCGAGCACCCGACGAACCGCTTCCCGTAGTTGCCATGCCGGATCGTGAGCTCGCCCGTCCCGCATTTCTCGCAGCGACCGATGAAATTCTTCTCGCGGACGGACGGGCAATCGGACGCCACGCAATACGTGGTCGTGCGGCCGCGATCCGTGTGCTTGATCATCGGTGCGCCGCACTCCGGGCAGTTCTCTTCCGCCCCTTGGATGATGCCCATCTGTGGTAGAGGGTGCGTGTTCCGGCAAGCAGGATAACGGTCGCATCCGAGGAACCGCGAGCCCCTTCGAGATCGGATGACGGTCAGGTTCCCTTCCTTGCACACGTTGCATTTGCCTCGAGGGTCTCGAGGACCTCGCTCAACATCTGTTGGGATTCCCGGACGACGTCCTCTCGAGAGCGGGTCCCGGTCGCAATGGCCGCCATGTCGGCTTCCAGATGGGCGGTCATCTCGGGTTCCGTGATCCGCTGGGCGTGATCCTCCAGGGCCTCGATCACTGCGCGTCCGCTCGTCGTCGGGCTCGGATACTTCCCCTCGATGAACTTGCGGTCGTAGAGCTTCTTGATGATCTCGTGCCGCGTCGACTTCGTCCCGAGGCCGACCCGTTCCATCTCCTGGATGAGGGACCCTTCGCTGTACCTGGCCGGAGGTTTCGTGCGGTCCTCGCGGATCGTCACGGGACCGACGCGGTCCAAGGATTCGCCCGTCGTGAGAGCCGGAAGAATCGCCTCTCGGACGGTCCAATAGGGATAGTATTTCCGCCATCCCGGATCCTTGATCCGGTAACCCTCTGCGAGGAAGAGCTGGCCTCCGAGGTCGATCTTCGTTTCCGCCGTCTCGGCGATGGCGTTCGGGGCGACCGTAGCGAAGAAGCGCCGCACCACGAGCTCGTAAATGGCCCAGTGGTCGTTCCGCTTCACCTTCTCTCGCGTGACCCCCTGGACCGGGTAGATCGGCGGGTGGTCCGTCGCCTGGGTACGGCCTCGACTCGCCACGATCCGCTCTTGCGTGGCGAGGGTCCGCGCCTCTTCCGCAAAGGGCGAATCCTGGAGTTTCTCGAGGACCGTGCGGAGATTCACGCTGGACGGATAGACCGTGTTGTCGGTTCGAGGATACGAGATGTACCCGGACTGGTACAGATCCTCCGCGATTTTCATCGCTTGAGCCGCGCCAAAGCCGATGCGGTTGGCCTCGGCGACGAACATCGTCGTATTGAACGGCGGGGGCGGACGCTCCTCTCGCTCATTCTGGATGTACTCGCGGACGAGTCCTCGCGGGGCACGCTCGGCCAACTCGAAGGCGGCTTCCGCCTCCGGGTGCGCCCAAAAAGGCCCGTGCTCGTGATTCGCTTCGAACTCCGCCGCGGCGTCCTTTGCATCCTTGCGGAACCGCGCGTGGAGGGTCCAGTAATCCTGCGGGACGAAATCCTCGATTTCCCGCTCCCGGTCCACGACGAGGGCGAGGGTCGGGCTCTGGACCCGGCCGACCGACAGGTAGTCCCGGCCGAGCTGCTTCGATGCGATGGAGAGGAACCGCGTGAGGACCGCGCCCCAGGCCAAGTCCACCGACTGACGAGATTCCGCGGACCAGGCGAGCGGATGGTCGACTTCCACTAGGTTCGCGAACGCGCTCTCGATGTCCCATTTCGTCAGCGCGGAGAAGCGCGCCCGGCGCACGCGGACCTCGGGTCGCACCTCTTGGATCAGGCCGAGGGCCTCGACGCCGATCAGTTCGCCTTCCCGGTCGAAGTCCGTCGCGATGATGACCTCGTCCGCGTCCGCCGCAAGTTGCTTCAACGCGGCACCGATCTTCCCGGCGGTCACGACCTTCTGAGGTTCCGCCCACACGAGTTCCTTCAAGTCGACCCGGGCCCAGTCGTTCAGGGCCTCCGGATAATCCAGGTTGATGATGTGCCCGCGAAGGCCGACGACCCGGACGCGATCCTCGCCCTGGCTGAACTCGAACACGGAGGTTCCTTCCACGTTCGTCCGCTTGGCCTTCCCGTCGCTGAGGATGGTCGCGATGCGGACCGCGGCGTTGAACTTCTCCGTCACAATCAGTCGTCGCACGGAGGGGTTTGCAGGAAAGGGGCTCTATTTAATCGTTTGTTGCCCGATGTCGTCGATCAGGGATTCTCCGCGCGCGCGTTTTCCGTGCGTGCGCGCACGAGGTGGATCAGGAGCGTCGGCCCGCGATGAGGGACCGCCGAATCTCCTCCGTCGCGCTGCGCGGATCGGTCGCGTCCATGATTGCAGAAACGACCGCGACTCCCGCGACGCCGTGCTCCGCGAACATGCCTGCGTTCTCCGCGGTAATGCCTCCAATCGCAAACACGGGGAGGCGTGAACGTTTCACGACGTCGTCGAGAGTGCTGAGCGGTAGGACTGTCTCCTCGGGTTTCGTGGGGCTGGGAGAAAACGGTCCCACCGCCAGATAGTCTGCGCCCGCGGCCGCAGCTGCTTCCTCCTCGCCCGCGTTGCCGTACACCGTCACGCCGACAATCGCCCGCGGTCCCAGCACGAGCCGAGCGGTTCGGGGGGACGGATCTTGGCGACCTACGTGGACGCCGTCCGCCCGGAAGCGACGTGCCAGCTCGGGATCGTCATTTACGAGGAACGGTACGTCACGTCGGTCGCAGAGCCCCCGAACGCCTTGAGCCGCCTCGGACCTCTCCTCGGGAGAGTAGACGCCCTTGTCCCGAAGTTGCACGATCGACGCACCTCCTTCGAGGGCTTCCCCCACGATGGTGAGGAGTCTGGCCACGGGCCGTTTCGGTGAAGTGACAAGGTAGAGGCCGCCAAGGCGCCCGCTTCGTCCGCGAGGTCGGCTCAGTTGATCTCCCCAGAGAGCGCGCGACTGAAGGCGATCCAGAACGGATCGCGATCCGCGGGACGGAACACGCGTCCGCGGTCCCAGCACGGTCGGCCTTTCTTCGTGAACTCGCCGATGTCGACGGCCGAGATCCCCTTCTTGCGGAGAATCTCGAGGACCTTCGCCGCCGTGCCGGGCTCGGTCGCAATCAGCAGGGTGCCTTCGCTAATCGCATCGAGGGGCTCCATGCCGAACAGTTTCGAGACTTCAGCGACGGCGGAATCGACGAGGACCTTTGAGAGGTCGACCTCCACGCCGAGGCCCGAGGCCTGGGCCATCTCCCAGACCGCGTTTCGGACTCCCCCTTCGGTCGCATCGTGCATCGCCCAGACTCCCTTGCTCCGGAGCCCTACCGAGGCAGCCGCGAGGGCGTCCTCTACCGTGCTCATGGATTCAAACAGGGCTCGCGCCCGCGACGTCACGTCGGCGCCGAGTTTCTTCTCCACCAGGTCGGGGAACGTGTTCGTCAAGATCGCAGTCGCCTCCAACGCCGCAGTCTTCGTGACCAGGAGGCGGTTCCCGGGCCGCGCCATGTCCGCGGTGACCCAGCCGTCCTTCGGTGTGGTCGCCAAGAACGTGGCGCCGCCCACCATCGGGTAAGCGCATCCTTCGTAACGGCCCGTGTGCCCGGTGACGATGGCGGCCCCATACTTTCGGCACTCGCGGTCCATCACCCGGAGCATCGTTTCGATCTGATCGTCTTCGATGTCCATCGGGAGGTTCCAGTCCATCGTGATATACTCCGGGGCGACGCCGGAGGTCGTCAGGTCCGACGCGAGGATGTGGAAGGCGAACCACGCGGCCCGCTCCCAGCCGTATTGCGGCACGATGTAGATCGGGTCCGTCGTCGAGATCATCGCGCGGCCATCGGGGAGGCTCACGACGCCGACGTCCACGCCGTTCGCGGGGCCCACCGCGACATCCTTGCGTCTCTTGCCGAGGTGGCGGGCGATCACGTTCTCGAAGAACGCGCGGCTCACCTTGCCCATCGGGTATTTCCGCGGATTCTGGTCCGTCAACGGGAGAGGAACTCCTCAGGGTCCCCTGGCTGAAAACATCCTCGCGTTCCCTACGCCGGCATGATCCGGATCAGGTTCCAAGGGTCTATCCCTCATGTGGGATACTCTCAGCCCTTCTGGGCTCCCCGCTCTCGCGAATGGTCGTTCGCTAATGAACGTTTGCTCGTTCCGTAGACCGGAAACTGTTTGGCCTGGGCTCAGGTCGCCGCTAGGAGGGTCGCGACTTCTCCCGGGTACTGGGCAACCGTCACGCCGGCATCCGCGAAGGCCTTCGTCTTCGACTCGGCGGTGCCTCTTCCCCCTTGGATGATGGCGCCCGCATGCCCCATCCGTTTGCCTGGAGGCGCCGTTCGTCCTGCCACGTAGGCGACGACGGGTTTCGTGACTCGCTTCTTAATGAAGTCGGCCGCTTCTTCCTCTGCGGTCCCGCCAATTTCGCCGACCAACACGATCCGTCGTGTCTGGCGGTCCTTTTGGAACAACGTCAGGGCTTCGACCATATTCGTGCCGTTGATCGGATCTCCTCCGATGCCGACGCACGTCGATTGACCGAATCCCGCTTGGCTCATCGCGTACACGATCTCGTACGTGAGCGTCCCGCTCCGGGAGATCACGCCCGTGTCCCCTTCTTTGAAGATGAGGTTCGGAATGATGCCCATCTTCGCTTGTCCGGGAGACGCGATCCCGGGACAGTTCGGCCCGATTACGGTGACACCTTTGCTGCGAGCGTAGGGAATGAAGTCGAGACAGTCGTGAAACGGAATGCGCTCCGTGATGATCACGACGAGCTTGATGCCGGCCTCGATGGCCTCCACGGCCGCATCCTTCGCGAAGGGGGCCGGGACGAACAGGATTGATGCGTTCGCCTTTCGCTTCAGGACGGCGTCCCTGACCCGGTCGAAGACGGGAATTCCCTCGATTTTCGAGCCGGACTTCCCGGGCGTCACGCCGGCCACGACCTTCGTCCCGAAGTCCCGCATCGCCCGCGTGTGGAACTGCCCTTGATGACCTGTGATGCCTTGGACGACCACACGGGCCTTCTTCGTCAAGAGGACGGCCAAGTCAGGGGCCTCCGGACTTCAGCTTGACCGCAAGTTCTGCGGCCTCCTCGATGGTCTCCGCGGCCTGGCTGCCGATGGACCGGAGGATTTCCTTCGCCGCGGCTTCGTTCACACCTTTGATGCGTGCGACGACCGGGAGGGTCGCATGCATCTCGTCGAGGGCCTGTTTCACGCCCGTCGCGACCGTGTCCGCCTTCGTGATTCCGCCGAAAATATTCACGAGGATCACGGACGGGTGCGCCTTGATGAGGAGCTCGAAGGCCTGTTTGACCTTCTCCGGATCGTCCGTGCCCCCAAGGTCGAGGAACACGCCGCCTCGTCCGCCTTTCAGATTCAGCGCGTCCAGGGTCGCCATCGTTAGGCCCGCGCCATTCGCGATGACCCCGATGTCGCCGTCCAGCTGGATGAACACGATACCCTTGTCATGGGCCTCTTGCTCCAAGGGGGTCCGGTCCTGGTCCAGGTCTGCGTATTCGGGATGCCGGTATTCCGCGTTGTCGTCGACCACGAGCTTCGCATCCCCCGCGACGACTCGTCCCTCGTCCGTTACCACGAGAGGGTTGATCTCGACGAGCTCGGCGTCCTCCTTCCGGAAGAGATCGTAGGCATGGCGGACCACTGCAGCGACTTGTTCTCCGACCTCTTTGTCCAAGGCGAGGCTTCGCAGGAGGGACCGGACCACGTACGGCTGGAGGCCGACCATGGCGGGGATGTGCTCCATGAGGAGGTCTTCCCGTGGGACCTCCTCCACGTCCATGCCGCCCATCGCGGTCGCCATCAGGAGCGGCTCCCTTGCGGACCGGTCGATCGTGCGGCCCAGGTAGAGTTCCTTCGCGATGTGGAGGCGCTCTTCCAGGTACACCTGCTTCACGCGGTACCCGTGGATGTCCATGCCGAGGATCTGGGCCGCGACCTGGCGGGCTTCCTCCAGGGTCTGCGCGGGTCGAATCCCGCCGGCTTTCCCTCGGCCGCCGACCAGTACCTGGGCCTTTACCATACAGGGCAGGGGGGGATCGACGATGTCCTCCGGCCGCGACGCGAGGACGCCGCGAGGGACCGGAATCCCGTAGCGGGCGAAGATCTCCTTCGCCTTGTGCTCAAGGAACTTCATCGGGGACCGTCCCGGCGATGACGACGGTCTCCTTTAGATTTGCCTTCGACTTCGCGTGTCTCAGATCGGGGTACCCGTCGACATCACGAGGTCTCGGAAGGCCTTCATGATCTTCTTCGTCGTCGGCCCGGGCTTGCCATCGCCGATGGTCCGGCCGTCGACTTCGACGACGGGTGCGACTTCCGCCGCGGAACCCGTGATGAAGGCCTCGTCCGAAGCCCAGACATCGTAGAGGGTGAAGAATTGTTCTTTCGCGTCGAGGCCGAGGCTTGGAGCAATCTCGAGGACGGTCTCGCGCGTCACGCCCGGAAGGTTCGTCGACGTGAACGGCGTCACGATCGTATGGTTGCGGACGATGAAGATGTTCTCCGCGCTCGCCTCCGACACGTAGCCGTGGATGTCGAGCATCAGGGCCTCGTCGGCTCCGTATTGATTGGCCTCGACCTTGGCCATGATGTTGTTCAGGTAGTTCAGGGACTTGATCGAAGGGCTCAGGCTCTGAGGGGGAACCCGCCGATACGAGGACGTCACGACCTTCAGGCCGCGCTCGTAGACCTTGCCGAGGAGATTGATGCTCGGCTGCGCGATGACGACGATGCTCGGACCGGACTTGCATTTCCTCGGGTCCAGGCCGAGATCCCCAGGGCCGCGGGTGATGATGGGGCGGATGTACCCTTCCTTGATGTCGTTGTGCCGGCATGTCTCGAGGACGATGTTCGCGAACTCCTCCTTTGTGTGCGGGATTTTGAGGTCGATCGCCTTCGCACTGTGGAAGAGCCGGTCCATGTGGCGCTCGAGTTTGAACACTCGGCCGTTGTACGCCCGAATCCCTTCGAAGACCCCGTCTCCGTACAGGAGGCCGTGGTCGAAGACGCTGACCTTCGCCTCGGATTGCGGGAGGAACTTGCCGTTAATGTAGACACTCAATTCCATCGTGCGGCCCCCGACTGCGTGTGTATGAATCGGCTTCACTAAAAGACTTTGGTCTTGAGTCCTCGCGTAGCGCGATCAACGGAACTTTTCTCCCGTGAGTCGCTCGAACAAACTCACGTAGAGGTCGCTCACCTGCTTCGTTACGTCGCCGGGAAGCGGCGGGATGTCCGGCTCCGGTTTCCCCGCGGCCCGTGCGTCTATCAGGGCTTGATGGTACCCGATCTTGCGATAGTATTGCCGGACGAATTCCTTGCTGAGCTCCACCTGCCTTCCTCTCTCATACTCATGGAGATCCCAGAACCGATCCTCGTCCGCCGTGCCGAACGTGTCGACGAGCATGAGCCGCCGCTCGCCGTCCATCGCGAACTCCTTCTTGCCGTCGACATGGATTAACCCTCTTCGTTTCACCTCGCCGTTCAGCCGTGAATCGATCTCGAGGACGGCATCGACCATCCCGTCGTATTCGCGTTGGCTGAGTTTCGAGATGGCGAGGGCTTCTTGCGTCGTGAGCTCGCGGTCGACCTTCTCGAGTTTCGTCGTCACCTCGACGAACGGTCTCGGCAGCGGTTCTCCGTACCTAGGCACGTGGCCGCGCGAAAATCCCGTCTCGTCGGGTCGGATCCGGCCCCCTTTGATGCGGTCGTGGAACGAGCCTGCGACGTAGTACCGGGCGATCACCTCGAGCGGGATCAGGAAGTTCGTCGTCTTTGACGTGATCTGATCGTAGTCCGGCATCACCTCGACGCGACGCACCCGCATGCGGTCCCCGCGTTCGAGTCGGAGGAAATGGGTCCGGATCCCCAAGTCCTCGACGACCTGGAACCAATGGGCGGACGTGCGGCAGAGCGTCTCTCCCTTGTGCGGCACTCGCGTGGGGATGACCTTGTCGAAGACGCTGATCTGGTCCGTGAAGAAGAACTCGAGCTCTTGGGCCGAGACCTCGTAGACCTCCTTCACCTTGCCCTTCCGAAGGAACCGAACCGTCCCGCCCCGGCAGCGGAAGATGAACCCTCTTCTTAGGGGTTTTGGTTTCCCCTGTATTCGAGGTGCTCCGCGACCTCGTCGGCGAGCTCCGGGCCGAAATGTTTCAGCAGGAGGTGGAGGCCCAGATCGATCGAGGCGGTCACACCTCCGGCCGTCGTGACCAGGCCGTCCTCGACAATCCGTTGGTCGACGACCTGTGCGGTGCCACGAAGTTCGTCCATCGCGCTCCGATGCGTCGTGGCCTTGCGTCCGGCGAGGAGACCCGCGGCCATCAGGATCAGGGCGCCGGTACAGACGCTGGCCACGGGCTTCTCCGTCCCGAAGTCCAGGAGGGATTGCAACCAATCGGAGTCCTTGACGACCTCTTCCCGGCCTTGCCCTCCGGGCACGATCACCAAGTCCAGATCCGAGAGATCCCGCCGAACGTCGTGCGCAAGGAACTTCATGCCGAGGGCGCCCGTGATCTGTTCCCTCAAGGCTCGGAAACGGACCGTGAGGTCGAGCGGCGGATGCAGCTGCTTCGCCTTGGCCAGGACCTCGTACACACCGACCGCGTCGAGCTCCTCGACCCCGTCGAACACGAAGATACCGATCCGCACGGGGACCACCGTGAACCTACTCGGCCTTAATCGTTCCCGCCTGATTCCACCGGGCCGATGCCCCCCGCCGGACGAGCCAGCGTCGCGCCTCGTGGAAATCCGACGTCTCGAAGTCGACGTGTTCCTTGAGCTTCCCGTGGGAATTGATCGCAAGGCGCGTGCCCGCCTCGGTCAGCAACGGCACGTCCATTATGCCGTCCCCGACCGCGAGGATCTTGTCCTTGCGGATCCCCCATTTCGCCGCGAGCTCCCGGACGATCTCGCCCTTCCGCCGCGGGCTCACGTGGATCGTCACCGCGCCCGTGAAGACGCCGTCCTGGTAGTGGAATTCGTTGCTGAATGCCGTGTCCGCATCGAACAGGGCGAGGGCCGATTCCGCGACCTCCCGAGGACCGCCGGTGACGAGGACGACCTTGCTCGAGCCATCGTGCAACCAGGACACGAACTCCCTCGCGCCCGGCAGCGGACGCAGCTCGCGCGCCGCCCGCAAGATCTGGGCTTGCGTGAGTCCCCGCAACCGTTCGGCCCGCATCCGGAATCCCTGCTCCCAATCGATGTGTCCGTCGATGCCCGCCCGCGTGATGGCAGCGACTTCCGACTCCTTCCCGATGAGGGCGGCAAGTTCGGGCAGGAACTCGTTGAAAATCAGCGTGTTCTCTAGGTCGAAAACCACGAGCTTCAGTCAGAGTGCCCTATCCCGGGAGGCAACAGGGCTTATATGAGGCCTCTCTCGGACGATACGACACCCAGAGCGGGCTCAAGGCCAGCTTCAGAAGACTTCCATATCTCCGTGGACTTCGAGTCCCTGGTCCGTGATGCTGTACGGCTTCACCGATCGCGGATGCTTGAGCCGCCGCATCTTGATGACCTGGATCACGAGCTGGACCTCACCGTTCTCCCGCTCGTTGAAGCGCAGGCCGATCACGCCGTCCGAAACGTATTCCACAAGGCCGTCCCGAGAGGACCGCGGGTTGTCGTCCTTGACCTCGGCGGTGAAGACGCACGTGGCCCCCGTGGACTTGAGCTGCTTGCAGAGGGCGAACAGCTTCTCCCGCCGTTCCGTGTCGTTCGCGAAGAGCATGTTCAGCAGGCTGATCGAGTCGATTGCGACGCGGGAGGCGCCGCTCCGTTTGATGAAATCCGGGAGCTCGGAGCGGATTCGCGTGACGGTCGTCTTCGCGTCGACGGGCTCGAGCTTCACGATGTGGAGTCTCTTCTCCTTCAGATACCGTTTCAGGTCCCAACCGAACGACGCGGCGTTCGCGACCACGGAATCGACGTCTTCCTCGAGGGAGATGAAGACCGCTTTCTCTCCGTTGATCAGGCCCTGCATGAGGAATTGGAGCGCGAACGTGGTCTTGCCGGTCCCGAACGACCCGAGGACCGTGATGATGTGCCCAGCGGGCACGCCTCGGCCGAGCATCTCGTCGAGCCCATCGATCCCGGTGAGGACGAAGCCTTCCTGGATACCTTCGTCCGCGGTATCCGTCGGCTTGGGGGCCGCTTCCGTGTCCGCCATGTCATCGCCTCACGAGATTCGCTCCATGTAGACGACGACAAGGCCGTTGTTCGCGGAGACCATTGTCGGGAACCGGGCGATTTTGTCCCGCGGCAGATGCGGGAGGACCCCGGTGAACTTCTCGAGATACATGTATCGCTGGCGGTTGCTCGACCGGGGGGACGACCGCCATTCGAAGACGAGGCACCCATCCGTGCTGTCCATGAGCAGCTGTTCCTGGCGGCGCTCGAGGATGCCCCGCGTGAGGAGGAGGTACACGAGTCCGTTCCATCGCTTCGCGGCGCGCTGCATCCCTTTGATCGTCGTCACGAGGTCCTTGACCTCAACGAGGTCCGAGATCGCGAGGTCCGTGAGGGAATCGATGACCACCATCGAGTCGTGCGCGTTCTCATCGAGGAAGGCGACGAGCTCTTCCAGGATGTTCGTCGCCGGGAGGTCGAATACGTCCTCCTGTTCCGTCCACGACGCCGGCACCACGCTGTGCCGGAAATACGTGCTCGAGAAGTCCTTGAAGACCGTGTGGTCGCGGAAGGCCCGATAGTAGTCTCCGTTGAACGATGTCGCGAGCTCCTGGAGGATGATCTCCTTCGACCGCGAGAACGTCACGTAGCAGACCCGGTCCGGGACATCGGAGTCATCGCAACGATCGCCGAGGTAGTAATGACGCGCCTCCGGGCGCTCGCGGACGAGGGCGGTCTTCGATGCGGCCGTGTAGATGTACTCCTGCATGCCCGCCCCGATGTCGCCGCAGAGTAGGATCGTCGAGCCGCTCGGCAATCCGCCGTCGACGATGCTGTCCAAATCCGCGATTCCAGTGGGCACCTTCCGGACGCGGGTCGCTTCGAGCGGTTCCGGCAGAGCGTCCACACTGAGGAAGGCGCTCTCTCTCGTTAGAGCCATCCCAATCGAACCCGCACATCCGGCTCGTGCCCATAAATCACTTTTGTAAAGGGTCTATTTCGAGCCGCTTTGATATGGTCGAACGGACGCACGCTCATCGTCGATTTTCAATCTGATTATCATTTGTCATGCACGATAATTATGGTGAGCGATCGGATGGAATCGTCAATGGTGGGCTCGACAGACCGTTCCGGCCGGCCACGGACGGTCGATCGTGGATGCCTTCTGCGCGCACTGATTATCACGTCCGGATAGCCACGTCGGCACGTTGATGTGAGGCACTGGCGCTCGCGTGCTTGTCTCGAGGGACGATATGGCGACCGTTCGAAACCCCCTCGCGGGCTTCGCGATCACGATCTTCGGAGCCCTCGCGCTGGCCTTCCTGGTGGGCCTCCCGATCCTCTTCTTGCCACAGGCCGAGCTGGTCTACTTCTACCTGCCGTTCGCCCTCTTCGGCGTGGGCATGCTCTCGGGCCGGAGCGGGTTCCTCGGCACCCTGGGTTTCGTCGGTGGAACCCTCGGAGGCTTTGTCGGCATCTACGTGTTCCAGACGTTGTTCGTCCCCCAGGGATGGCCCATCTGGCCCGCCGGCTTGGCGATCCTCTTGGACTTCGCCTTCGGCTCGATCTGCGGGGCCGGTGGCCTCGTCATGGGGAGAATCGGGCTACGACGGATCGACCGGATGGCGGACCACGGGATGAAGATGCGCCGCTGCTTGCGATGCGGCGCGAAAGTCGGCATCGCGGCCCGCAAGTGCTGGTCCTGCCGGGCCTACCTGCCGCCCACCGGCTGATCCGATTCAAATCTTCTTCATGCGACCCAGGATCGGCTCGTAGATCAGGCCCTTGTCGAGGAGGGCGTTGATCGACTCCTCCAGGGAATCCTTGGACACGCCTTTCGACGTCGCGTTCTCCAGGATCCCCTCCCATGGCGCGCCTTTGCCGTCCTTGTCAAGGGCCGCGATGATCTCGAGGACCTTGGCTTCGGACTCATCGGGTTCGCGGGGAGGTTCCTCCTTCACCGGTGCCGCTGCCTCGACGACGGGCTCGCCGGGGGCGGTCGTTTCGCGGTATTCCGGAAGCAGGTATCGCAGGCCCTCCGCGAGCATCGCGGTGTACCGGGAGAGGTCCACCCTCCCGTAGTGGTTCATCGCTTGCACGATTCCGTCGGCAATCGCTTCCTTCACACCGATCTTCACGAGGCCTTCTTTCGTCAAGGGGTCCATCTTCTGGGCCTCCCCCATCGCATCCAGCCGTTTCCGAAGCGACCGGCAGGCCTCCAGGATCCAGAAGTCCCGGACGGTCTCGTCCACGGCTTTGATCGTCTCGGGCCGAATCGACGTGTACGTCGTCCCCGGCTGCGGCGAGTAGATCCGGCTCTTCCCGACGATCGCACCGAAGTGGGATCCGAGACGCGGGCGCGCCACATCGGCTGCCCGTCGGTCCCCACGTTCTCCACGTCCGTGATCACGCCGACGACGAAGACCCGGTTCACCTTCGCGCCGAGCGGGGTGACGATGTACGAGGGCGGTCGCTCGCCGGTGCCTTCCGTCTCCAGGTTCGCGTCGTTGTACTCCGAGGCGAAGAGCCGCCACGCGACCTCGCGGATCACGCGGACCCCTCCAGGCCTTCGAGCATCTCCCGCGCCTCCGCCTGGACATCCACCTTGAGCAGTTTCGCGGTTTCGACGATCATCATGAGCCCGTAGTCGTCTGAGGTCACGTTCCCGCGGGCCTCGATTGGCTGGGCCACCAGGAGGTCCGCGAGTTCGTCCCGCACGATCTCGGTCGACATCGCCTCCTTCGCGGCAGCGATGCAGGCGTCGAGGGTCTTGTCGAGGAGCGCCTCCGTGAGTTCCCGGTCGAAGACCGCGGTGAGGGCGCCCGAGCCGTCGTCGAGGACCGCCTTCACGCGGAGGTCCGGCTCTCCCTTTACTTCGCCATGGAGTCGGCACGCGCCCTTTCGCAGAACTCGCCGGCATTCGGGGCAACGATAGACGAGGCCCGAGCCTTCTCGGAGATCGATCAGGATCCCGCGCACGGTCACGTCGGCTGCGCCACCCCGTTCGGCGAGGTCCTCAATCCACATCCGTGGGCTGACGTTCAGCCGCTCCGAGGGCGGAAGCAGATCCGGTTTCAACCGGGTGATCGTCGCGCGCTCGTCGAAGCTGATCTGCGGGATGCCGCGCCACGACTTCACATAGGCCCCCTCGATCCGGAGGACCTCGTCGTCTTTCAGGGTGAAATCCTTCCACGCACTGAACTGCGTCTTGCCTGTCTCATCCGCGAGGACGCCCGAGAACACGGCCTTCGGTGCCCCGTCGACCTCGACCTCGCGCCGCTCGACGGACAGGATCCGCGCGGTCACGGCGACATTCGAGCCGCCTTCCCGCAGGTCCACGACGCGGACCGGGGTCGGCTTCCCGACGTACGGCTGGCCTACGCCCGGCTTGTACTCGGGCAGGGCCGTCGGCGCCTCCTTGGCGACCGCGGTGCGGACACCGAAGTTCACCTGGACCTGGCCTCGGTATTCCTTCGTGTACGCGTTCTGCACGCGGACGACGTCTCCTTTGGCGAGGGGGACCGACAACGGCTCCCACGCGGTGAAGGGGATCGTCGTCGTCGGATCGCCGAGGATGCCGTACAGGATTCGCTTCGAGCCTCCTTCCACGCTCACGTCCTTCTCATTCACGCTCACGATGCGGGCGAGCAGATTCACGCTCTGTTCTCCCGGCATCAGTTCCCGCAGGGTCTTGCTCACGCCCGTCGCGAGGGTCGCCGGGTTGCCCCCGTGCTTCTTCACAATCGACCGCTTCGCCGTGTCCAGCGACACCCGGTACACGTTCAGGTAGCTCGACAGTTCCCGCTCGATCTCTTGCTCGCTCACTTTGTTTCCAAGCGCCCGGTTGATGTCCTGGACATGGGGCGCCAGATCTTCCTTCACAGAATTCACGTTCCCGAGGCGTGTCTGTTTCTCGCCTCGTTCGCCAGGAGGAATCCGCGGTATAAAGAGGTTCGGCGAGGTGGCCGAAAGTACTCCCGATGGGCACGGAAGGTTCATTCCGTGGGCTCCCTTGGCGCATGCCGTGGATACCGACGAGATGCTCCACGGCGTGATCGACTTCCTCCGGATCTGGCGGGAACAGGCTCCCGCGAAGGTGCCGACCACCTGGGGCACGATCTACCGGGACGATCGGTTTCCCCTTCTCCACGAGGCGAACCTGGGGTGGGTGGCGATTCCTCCCGAAGACGGTCCGAAGAAGATCATCGAGGATCTGGGAGAGGCGTTCGGCGGAACGGCGATTCCCCACCACGCACTCCTGTTCGAGGACGCGGAGAAGGCCTTTGCCCTCCAAGAGGAGTTTGTCCGCCTGGGATTTCGTCCCACAGCGGAACTCGCCTTGGCGAAGGTCGGACTCCCCGACTGCATCGTGAATCCGGATTTGGAGCTGCGACCGGCTGCGATGGGGACCGCGGTAGACGACTTCCGCGCGATTACAGAGGCCACCGACGTGGCCTTCGGCCACTCTCGCGACGTGATCGGACAGCTGTGGGGCGTCTGGCGCGAGCGATCTCAGCGGGTCGGAATGCAACCGTACGTGGCATACCTGGATGGCACGGCGGCCGGGACAATCAGCGTGTGGCCGCGGGGAATCTTCGCATGGATCGACAACGTCGCGACCCACCCGGATTTCCGGATGCGAGGCGTCGGTCGCACGATGCTCTTCGAAGCCTGCAAGCGCGCGATCGAGGCTCGGTGCGAATGGACCTTGTTAATCTCGGACCTCTTCGACACCCCGAAGGAGATGTACAAGACGCTCGGATTCGAGGCCATCGGCGAGGTCCGCGGCTTCCTGCGAGAATGAGGCCGAGGGCCGAATCCTTCTTACGCGGCGGCCCGATGGCCGACCTCGTGGACCTGGGAATTAGGGGCAAAGTCGCCCTCGTCGCCGCAGCGAGCCAGGGGATGGGCCGCGCGACCGCGCTGGCCCTCGCCCGCGAAGGTTGCAAAGTCGCGATCTGCGCGCGCAACGAGGGGCCTCTCCAAGCGACCGTCAAGGCAATCCGCAAGGAAACCGGGGCCGAGGTCCTGGGAATCACGGCGGACGTCGGACGGGCCGAGGACGTGGCGACCTTCGTGAACGGGGCCGTCCAGGCCTTTGGCGGCGTCGACCTGCTCGTCGCGAACGCGGGGGGTCCGCCCACGGGTCGCTTCGAGGCGCTGACCGAGGAACAATGGTCTCGAGCCTACGATCTCACCTTGCAAAGTTGCGTTCGGCTCGTCCGGTCCAGTCTCCCCTCCATGAAGCCGCGCGGAGGTGGAGCCATCGTGGTGATCACGTCCATCAGCGTGAAACAGCCGATCGAGAATCTGCTCCTCTCGAACGCGATGCGCGCCGCCGTCGTCGGGCTCGCGAAGACGCTGGCCCGCGAACTTGGACCGAGCCGCGTTCGCGTGAACGCCGTGGCCCCGGGATGGATCGCGACGGACCGCCTCACGGAGTTGACCAAGGTCCGCGCGGATCGGGAGGGGAAGACGCTCGCGGCGGCGATGGCCGAAGACGCGAAGGAGATCCCGTTGGGTCGAATCGGAGAGCCGCACGAGGTCGCCGATCTCATCGTGTTCCTGTTGTCCGACCGGGCATCGTACCTGACCGGGAATGTGATCCAAATCGACGGCGGCCTCTATCGCGGAGTGCACTGACGGACTTGCGCGGCGTTCAGGCATCGCGCTTCGGCTGTTTCGCGGGCGTGTTTGCGCAGGACCAGCAGGAACGGCGGGACACGCTGTTCCAAGCACGGCACTTGCGGCACTGCCACGTCTCCGAGGTCGACGCCGGCGACCGAGACAGGCTGCGGCGGGAGATTGCGGCTCCGCAGGACCAGCAGATCGTCAGCTCGGCCTCGTTGGCGACCGTGCAATGCGGGCACTCCCAGCTCGGGCCCAGGAGTCGCGGCAATTTCCGCGTGCGAAGACGCCAGTCGACCCACGCGAAGACGACGCCGCCGACGAGAAGGAGGAGGAGTGCACCTGGAAGGAGATCTTCCACGTCTGCTGACGTTCTCTCGCGGCGGTAATATAGACTCCCGGCCCCGTATCACACTCGATTCTTGGAGAGGCGCGAATTCACTGATTGAACGTCTCGACCTTCTCGAAAGTCTGCTTTAGGTATTTGATCAAAACGTCGCGATTCCGCCGCAGATGGCTCTCGTACCACACGCGGACGAGGTCCGCAAAGAGTCGATGCAAATCGTCCACGTTCGTCTTGTCGAGCGGCTGGTCGTAGAGCGTGTGGATCGTCCAGATCCGCTTCCACCCGCTGTACTTGTAATAGTGCTCGCCCTCGCAATATTCGAACGTCACCCGGAGGTGGGCCTTGCCATCTGTCTCGACGTAATTGACTTTCAAGGCGTCCCCGACGCGGCCCTGGTCCATCGATCGGTCGAGGAGTTGTATGGATTGTACGGCCGCGGTGTTGAAGCCGGGCCGCCAGTGCCAATCGCCGTCCGGGAAGGTGTCCGGGAACACGCCCCAGTTCGTATACGAGGGCTCGAGGGCGAAGTGCACGTTGATCTTGTTGAAGCGCTTCCAGACCTTCCAGAAGTCCTCGATCAGGGTCTTGTTGAGTTCGAGCCGGGCGACGTTCTGCTCTCCCACGTTCTCGATGATTTCCCGAGTCTTCTTCTCGAGTTCCGCGTCCAGGGAGGAGAACCAGTCATCCCCCTTGGCCTTCTTCGCCGCCATGGCCAAGTCCCTTCTCTCCGGCGCCGAATGAAATCTCTCGCTATATAGGTATTTGTCAGCGACATCTGGAGGAAGCGACTCAGTCGTCGCCCGCGATGGCGACCATTGCGTGGAACGTCCGGAATGCCTCGGCGTAATCAGCGGCCTCGAACTCGAACCGCAATCCGCCAATCCGGCGGACGGTCGGGATCATGGCGGCGCGGTCCGCTGCATAGGTGCCGCGGAACTCGACAACCATTTGGACGGGAGTCTTCGCTCGAAGGGGCGGGATCGTCTTCGCCTCTCGGACCGCCTTGGTGGCCTCGGCCCGAATCTGTTCCCGCGCCTTCTTCGGGTGCAGATTCCTCGCGGACGTGGCCCCCGTCGCGTCCTTCACCGCGACCGTGTGCACGTTCGGGCTCAATGCCTTCGCCTCCGCGGTCACGGCCCAGTCGCCCGTTACGAGGACCACCGGGACTCCATGATGGCCCGCGAGGTACGCATTGATCCCGGTCTCCCCCACCTCCGTGCCGTTCACCCGGACCGCGGCGATCCTTCCGCTGTAGGTGTGATCCAGGATCGCCCGCGGTGTTCCCGCCCTCGCATGATAACCGATGAACAGCGCGGCGTCGTAGGATCCATCGAGGTCTTGCATCATGGCGAACCCTCGTGGAGTTCCGCGAAGGAGCGTCGCCGCCTCGTGCAGCTCTTCCGGGATGAGGTTGTCGAAATTCCAATGGGAGTCCGCGATCAAGACTTCTGTGGCGCCGGCCTTGAGACATCCTTCGATCGCCGCGTTCCCTTCTTGGGTCATCAGGCGACGACTCTGCTGGTACGCCTCGCCTCCCTTGATCGGGTCCGTCTCGATCTCCCGGACGACACCGCAGATTCCCTCCATGTCGATGGAGATGAAGGCCTTCATTTCTTGCGCCAGCGGACGGCATCGTCCGATTCGCCTTAACGTTTCGGAAGGCCGCGTTCGTTGTGGCGTCGCGGAATACCGGGCACACTTTTAAGTGTCGACACATGCACGTGTATTGCATCAACCGGGGCCTGCCCCCGAGGAGGAGTTAGACCCCACCATGGCATCGAAGAAGAGCAAGACCACGAAGAAAGCGAAGAAAGGCAAGCGCTAGTCGACTCGCGCTCGCCGATTTCGGTCCTGAATTGATTCACCTTTTTCCTTTCTTTCTTTCGTCCTTTCTCCCGCTCATGCGAGCCGCGAGTCGCGCGTGGAGGACTTCGCTCACGAGTTTCCCGTCGGCCCGCCCGCGGACGCGCTCCATGACGCGGCCCATGAGGGCCTTCTCGGCTTTCTCTCCTCGAGCTTCGATCATGTCCTCGGACTCCGCGACGACCGCGTCCACAATCGTCTCAAGTTCCTCTCGGTTCATTTCTTTCACCCCGAGGGAGGAGAGGGCCTCGGACGCGCGAACCCCGCGACGGGCCATCTCCCTCAGCACGTCGGGGACGGCCTCCTTTGCGAACCGACCCGCCTTCAGGAGGGAGAACAATTCTCTGAGACAGTCGACGGGGATCCCGTCGATGTCTAACGACTCGCGCCTCAGCTCGCCGAAAGTGTAGAGCAAGACGGTCGCGACGAGACGCGGCTCCCCAAACTCGCGGGCGATCAACTCGAACAACTCGTCCATTCCCTCCTGAACGAGTTGGTGCGTTTGTTGTTCATGAATCGCGTACTCGCGTGCGAGCCGGGCCTCGGTGACGTCCGGCCGTTCGGGCAGATGCTCCCGAATGCGATCGAGCCGTTCCCGCGTCACTCGGATAGGCGGCACGTCGGTCTCCGGATACATCCGGGCTTTTCCCGGAAGGGGCCGGCTGTACGCCGTCGTGCCATCGGGTCGCGGTTCCCGTGTCTCCGGGGGAACGCCTTCGATTGCTGCAGCGGCCCGAGGGACCATCTCATCAATCGCCCCGCGGGCCCTTTCCTCTGCTTCCGCGACGAGAACGAACGCATCCTGCTCCCCGATTCGAAGAGCGGTGCGGGCCGCAGTCACCTCGGATGAGGTAATTCCATAGGCTGGCAATTCGTCGGAATGAAAGATTCCAGCCACCCCCGCGACCCGCGCGTGGGCGGCGAGTTCGGGCCCAAGCTTGTCCTTCAGGAGACCGGCAAATCCAGGCAGGGACCATCCGAGGACTACTCCGCCTTTCTCCAAAGCGGTGGCAACGACTTTGGATTGCGTCCCTTTGAAAGCGGCGCTGAGATTGTGAACCTCCGCAGGGATGGATCGAACGCCTCGCCTCTTCAATTCCGCCGCGGCCTCGAGGAGCATCCGCTGCCTTTCCACCTCCTTTTCCACGAACGTGGAGATGAGTCGGAGTTCTTGCACGCCCTTGATCTCGATCCGCGATCCGCCTTTGATCGAGACGTTCAAGTCCTCGCGGATCGTCCCGATCCCGCGCATCACCTTCCTCGTCGCACGAAGGAGGGAGCCGAAGGCGAGGGCGACCTCCCGCGCCTCTTCGGGCGTCTCGATGTCCGGGCTCGTCGCGATCTCGACGAGCGGAATCCCTAGCCGATCCAGGCGATAGACCACCTCGCCCTCCGCCTCGCCCAGCTTCCGCGCCGCGTCCTCCTCCAGGAGGATGGTCGGTACGCCGATTCGCTTCCCGTTCGTCTCGAGGTGTCCGTCCAGGGCGACGAGGGCGGACCGCTGGAAGCCCGACGTGTTCGAACCGTCGATTACGATCTTTCGCATGAAGTCGATTTCGCTCGCTGCCTTCGCGTCGAGTAGGAGCGCGATTTCGAGAGCGATGTCCAAGGCCTCCGGGTTCGGTGGATGGGGCGGTTCTTCGTCCGCCTCGACCAAACAGGAGTTCGGTGTTGTCTCATAGACGAAGGTGAGGCGCCGCTTCGCCTCCTCGATCGCCGCGGCGTCGATCTCGCCGAGCTCGGACTGCGTCGGCCGAAGCCGTCGACGGAACCGTTGTCCACCGGGGGAATCGACGAGGACGGACGCGTCCTCGCAGAACAGTTTGTGCGTCGCGAGTTGCTGGTGGATCTCCAGTCCGACCTTCAGGCCGAGGGCCCGATAATCCATGGGTCAGGAATCGAAGGCGCGGGATTAATCCTTCCCTGGCGGAGATGCGGCGACTCCGGCTTTCCGCAGGGTTTCTTCCAGCTCGGCGATTCGAGTCCCCGACTGCTCGAGTTCCTGCTCCAGCGACGCGATTCGAGCGGCGGCCTCTTTGAGCTCCGTCCACAGGATGTGGTATCGTCGGCTCGCGCGATATTCGCGGAGGGGCTCCGGGTCCGATGGCTCCGGTTCTCCGTCCGTGGAGAGCAGGTTTTTCACGTAGAAATCGCGGTCGAGCTCTTGCATGGCCCCCAAGCGGAGGAGGAGATGGTGCGGGTAGTCCGGTTTCAGGGTGGACGCGGCGCGCAACGCCATCAGGACAGCGTACTCGCCGCAGCAGTTGAAATCCCGGGTGGGGACGTGCTTCTCCCCGTGGGTCTGTCGATGCATCTGGACGAACATGTCCCAGATGCCTTCGTACTCGTCTTGGGCGGACATGGGAAATCGGAGTCGCAAACGCCTCCCATGGCGATGTACCTTTGGAATCGTCGCCCGGCTGCGAATGGGACCGGTGGATTCTTGTCCTCCGCGAGCCAACGGCCCGGACGATGGGCCGCGTCTTCGATTTCGCGAAGCGACGGATCGCGGGCTATATCGTCTTCTGGATTCTGGTCCTCCTTTTCCTCGGCCTGTTCTATGGAAATGATCGGCCCGCCCAAGCCGGCGCGTTGTTCGTCCTCGGCTTCGCGTTCACCGGCTCCCTCCTGTACACGCGACGACTGAAGAGGAAGCAGCGGACGCGCCGTGAGGCTCGAGAGGCCGGTCAGCGGATGCAGCAGGCGCAGGCCATCCAGCCCCCTCAGAGGATGCCACTGCAGGCTCAGACGCCTACCAAACAGCTGCACGGTCGCTAGCGGTCCTCTTCACGGTACGGGGAGCGCAAGGTGCCGTCCTCCCGTTTCCGGCGGTGCTCCTTCTCGTTCTTGAGCCATGCGAGCAACCGCGACGCCGCGCCGAACGGCCGGAATTCGAAGACGACCTTGCCGTGTTCCTTGTCCTTCGTTTCCAGGAGCACACGTTTGCGCTTGTGGACCACGTCGATCGTCTCCTCGAGTGGGATCTCGTGGTAGTGTTTCCCTTTCTTGCCGCCCGGGAGGTCGAGCCATTCCATGTCCAGGAGCAGGAGCCGCCGCCGGGTCTGCCACACCCATCCTTCCCGTTGTTCGACGAGCGTCTTCTTCGCAAGGGACACGGGTTTGAAGATGGCGTACTTGAGGGAGCGGTACCCGATGATCTGATCGCCGCCGGTGAGGACGGGTTCGTTCGCATCGGTGAGGACGACCCCCACTTCACCGACCTGATCGATCTTCATCGGATGTGCCGAACCCTGGGAGCGGGATAAGCTTAACGAGCGCATCGACCGCGGATCACTCGGCGAACTCATCGAGGCCGATTTTGGGATTGATCTCGCCCGCGACGTTGGTCGCCATCGCGCGGGCGACTTCGGCATGCTCGCGGGTGTGGCCGAGGACCCACATCAGCTTCACGTAGGCCGTCTCCGGCGTCATGTCCTGGCCTTCGATGACCCCTGCCTTGAGGAGGTCTCGGCCGGTGTCGTACACGCGCATGCTCACACGTCCTTGGAGGGTCTGTGTCGTCATGATGACGGCGATGCCGTCTCGCGTGGCCCGGTGGAGGATCGGGATGAGGTCGTGGGCAACATGGCCCAGCCCGGTTCCCGCGATGACGATGCCGTGCTGCCCTTCGAGGACTGCCTCGAGTTGGGTCGGCGGCTGGCCCGGATAGAAGCTCACGAGGGCGACCTTCAGGTCGAGGGCGTCATCGACCTTCGTGGGACCGCGAGCACGCGGCAGGGTGCGGTCCGTCAGCTCGACACTGCCATCCGGAAGGACCCGGCCGAGCGGCGTCGCGTTCAGGGATCGGAACGCATCCCGGCGTGAGGAGTGCATCTTGCGAACCTTCGTGCCGCGGTGAATCTGTCCGAAAGTGTCGCTCGTCTCTCCATGCATCACCGCGACGACCTCGCCGAGGTTCGCCACGGAGACGCGGGCCGCGCTCAAGAGGTTCGATGCGGCATCCGAGGACGGTCGGTCGCTGGATCGCTGCGCCCCTACCACGACGACAGGGCCGGTCAGGTCGCGCAACATGAAGCTCAGAGCCGCGGTCGTGAAATGAAGCGTGTCCGTCCCGTGCGGAATGATGACGCCGGCCGCGCCGGAGCTGAGTTCCTTCGCCACCTCCAGGGCGAGGTGCTGCCAGTTCTCCGGTTTCAGGTTCTCGCTGAAGATGCTGTAGATGACCCGTGCCCGGACGTTGCACACGTCGAGGAGTTCGGGGACACTGAAGACGAGCTCTTCGGCGGTCACCGCCGGATGGACGGCGCCCGTGCGGTAGTCGACGTAGGAGGCGATCGTCCCTCCGGTGCCCAGGACCGCGACGACAGGCTTGCCACCCGTGGCCTCGGGAAGATGTCGCTGCACCGGACTCGGTACATGCGTTGCCGTGACTTCGATCGATTCGATATCGCCCACCGCAATGCCGATGTTGTATCCGTTCGGCAGCTT
>WNGN01000405.1_pt1 | contig 26737 bp, 26 predicted proteins | sample 5400561 | NCBI WGS metagenome assembly WNGN01 (sample SAMN13153379, study PRJNA577476) | soil metagenome | isolation source: 115 cm soil or saprolite under Garry oak tree replicate 2 | place: USA:California | collected 2016-06-15 | reverse complement strand
CCTCCTCGAGCAGCCGCAGGCGCTCGGCGAGCAGGTTGGAGGGGATCCCGGGCAGCGCGCGCTCGAGCTCGGCGTACCGGGCGGGGCCGAGCAGCAGCTCGCGGACGACGAGCAGCGTCCACCGGTCCCCGACCGTCTCGAGGGAGCGGGCGACCGGTCCGGGAAGCGGGTAGCGCTTGGTCACGGATGGCACCGTAGCAGAGGTGCTTGCACTTGACTTTCTGAAGCGCCGGGCCGACGCTCAGGGCATGTCGACACCTGCCGTGGCCCCGGCCACCCCCGCTGCCGAGCTCCTGGCCGAGGCGCGGCGCATCCGCGACCGCCACTTCGGGACCAGGGTGACCTACTCGCCCAAGGTCTTCATCCCGCTGACCATGCTCTGCCGCGACCACTGCGGCTACTGCACCTTCGCCAAGCCTCCCGCCCGCCTGAACGCCGGCCCGTACCTCACCCTCGACGAGGTCCTCGGCATCGCGCGGGAGGGCGCGCGCCAGGGCTGCCACGAGGCTCTGTTCACGCTCGGGGAGCGGCCCGAGGAGCGCTACCCGGCCGCCAGGGCAGGGCTCGCCGCGCTCGGCCACGCCTCGACCGTCGACTACCTCGTCGAGGCCTGCCGCCTGGTGGTGGGGGAGGCCGGGCTGCTGCCGCACGCGAACGCCGGCGCGCTCTCCCGGGACGAGCTGGCGCTGCTCCGGCCGGTCACGGCGAGCCAGGGCATGATGCTCGAGTCGCTGTCGGAGCGGCTGCACGAGCCGGGCGGTCCGCACGCCCGCTGCGCGACGAAGCTCCCGGCCCGCCGCCTCGCCACCCTCGAGGCAGCCGGGGAGCTGGCGATCCCGTTCACCACCGGGATCCTCGTCGGCATCGGCGAGACCAGGGCAGAGCGGCTCGAGGCGCTGGCCGCGATCGACGCGGCCCACCGCCGCCACGGGCACGTGCAGGAGGTCATCGTCCAGAACTTCCGGCCGAAGCCGGGGACGGCGATGGCGAAGGCGGCGGCGCCCTCGCTCGACGAGTACCTGTGGACCATCGCGGCCGCCCGGGTGCTGCTCCACCCGTCGATCCACCTGCAGGCGCCGCCCAACCTGACCGAGGACTTCGGGGCGCTGCTCGAGGCCGGCATCGACGACTGGGGCGGGGTCAGCCCGGTGACCGCGGACCACGTGAACCCGGAGCGGCCCTGGCCCGCCCTCGACCGGCTCCGGGAGGTCACCGAGGCGGCCGGCATGACGCTCGCCCCCCGCCTCACGATCTACCCGGAGCTCGCCGCCGACCCAGGCCGCTGGCTCGACCCGGCCATGGCCTTCCCGGTCCTGGACCGCTCCGACGCCGAGTCACTCGGGCGCGACGACCGCTGGGCGGCCGGCGAGGTCGAGCCGCCCCCGCGGCTCCTCACCGCGGGCGGGCGCGGGCCGCGGACGCGCGGGCGGGTGGCCGAGGTGCTCGACGGCGTCGCCGCCGGCCAGGAGGTCGGCGAGGACGAGATCGTGGCGCTGTTCGCCGCCCGAGGCCCGGAGGTCCGGGCGGTCGCCGAGGTGGCCGACGAGCTGCGCGGGCGCGACGTCGGCGACGTCGTCACCTTCGTGCGCAACCGCAACATCAACTACACCAACGTCTGCACCTTCCGCTGCAAGTTCTGCGCCTTCTCGAAGGGCCCGAACAGCCTCAATCTCCGCGGTGCGCCCTACCTGCTGGGCCTCGACGAGGTCGCCGGCCGCGTCGTCGACGCGCATGCCCGCGGCGCCACCGAGGTGACCCTCCAGGGCGGCATCCACCCCAGCTTCGACGGCGACTACTACATCCACGTCGCCCGCGCGGTGAAGGAGGCCGTGCCGGAGATGCACGTCCACGGCTTCACGGCGCTGGAGGTTCACGAGGGTGCGCGGCGCCTCCAGGAGCCACTGCGCGACTACCTGCTACGCCTCAAGGAGGCGGGGCTGGCGAGCCTGCCCGGCACCGCCGCCGAGATCCTCGATGACGAGGTCAGGGCCGTGATCTGCCCCGACAAGGTGAACACCGACGAGTGGCTGGAGGTGCACCGCACCGCCCACTCCGTGGGCCTTCGCTCGAACGTGACCATCATGTTCGGGCACGTCGAGCACCCCAGGCACTGGGCGAGGCACATCCTGCGGACCCGGGCGCTCCAGAAGGAGACCGGCGGGTTCACCGAGTTCGTGCCGCTGCCGTTCGTGCACATGGGCGCGCCGATCTACCTCAAGCGCCAGTCTCGCCCCGGGCCGACCTTCCGCGAGGCGCTGCTGATCCACGCCGTCGGCCGCATCGCCTACCACGGCGTGATCGACAACATCCAGGTGTCCTGGGTCAAGATGGGCGCCAGCGGGGTCCGGCAGGTGCTGCTGGCCGGCGTCAACGACCTCGGCGGCACGCTGATGGACGAGAACATCAGCCGCGCGGCCGGCGCCAGCCACGGGCAGATGATGGAGGCTGACGACTTCCGCGCGATCGTCGAGCCGCTCGGCCGCCGGCTCGAGCAGCGCACCACCCTCTACGGGCGGACCCACACCGAGCCGGCCGCCCGCGCTGGGCTCAGCCCTGCTTGACCTCGATGCGCTTGGCCTGGCTGCCCGCACTCTTGGGGATCTCCAGTCGCAGCACGCCGTTGTCATAGTTCGCCTGCACGCGGGAGGCGTCCACGTCGCGGGGCAGGCTGATCGAACGGCGGAAGGCGCCGTAGCGACGCTCGACGCGGTGGTAGGAGCGGTCGCCCTTCTCCTCCTCGGAGCGGCGCTCGCCCTGGACCGTGAGCATGCCCTGGTCGACGGTCACGTTGAGGTCCTCGGGCCGGAGCCCGGGCACCTCGACGTCGATGTGATAGGCGTCCTTCGACTCTGTCACGTCGAGGGCGGGCACCCAGCGCCGCGGCGCCGGCTCGTCACCCTCCTCGCGGCTGAACCAGCGGTTGAGGGTCCGGTTCATCTCGTCACGGAACGACTGGAGGTCCTGGAACGGGTCCCAGCGGCTCACCGACATGCGCGTACCTCCCTGCTGACGGGTCTTCGCGTCCTATTTACCACCCTGCCGCGAGGACAAGCACCGCCGACGGATCAATCACCGGATTCCAGCTCCGTCACGCGACGTTCCGCCTGGCCCAGCGCCTGCTGGGCGGTCTCGGCGGCGGTCTCGGCGTCGACCGCCTCCTCCGTCGCGTCACGAGCGCGTCGCGCCGCCCGCTGCGACCGTGTCTTTGCGGTGTCGGCCGCATCGCGAGCCTCGTCGGCGACCCGCCGGGCCTCCTCGGCCGCGCGCCGGGCCTCCTCAGCCACGCGGCGTGCCTGCGTGGCCTCGCCGGCGAGCCGTCGTGCCGCCTCGGTGGCCTCCGTCTCCGCCCCGGCCGCCTGGTCAGCGGCATCACGGGCCTTGCCGGCGGTCTTGGCCGCCACGCGCGCCTCGCGCCGTCGCTGGTCGCGCTGCCGCCTGGCCGCGTCCAGCTCGCGGCGGCGGGCGGCGTCGAGCTTGACGCGGCGGCGGGCCGGTCTGGCGGGGCGTTCCGGCGCCTCGGGTTCGGGTGCCGGCTGCACGAGCTGGAGCCCGGCCACCTCCCCGAAGCCGCTCGGCGCGGCCACCTCGCGGTCGAGCGTCCCGGCGCGGACCGCCGCCGCGGCGGTCTCGTCGACCGAGGCGGCCTGCAGCGTCGCCGCGATCGCGTCGCGGTGGGCCTCCGGCGAGCGGCCGCTCTCCTCCAGCACGTCGGCGGCCTCCGCGAGCAGCCGCTCGATCGCCACCCGCCGCTCGGCGCCCGCCGTCCGCAGCGCGCCGCCACGCAGCCCCGAAAGCGCGCGGCGCTGCGCCTGCCGCAGCCGCTCGCCCGCCTCGATCAAGTCGGTCACCAGCTCCGGGCGCCGCCGCGCCGCCTGGTTCACCGCCCAGGCCGCCACCGTCGGTCGGCGCAGCCCGGCCACGCGCTTGGCCGCCGCCGCGTCCCCGTCATTGCGGAGCCGCCGCGCCAGCTCGTCCCTGGCCGCCACGAACTCCTGAGGCGCCAGCCCAAACAGCCGTTCGATCCCCGCCTCCACGTCCATCCCGCAATGGTGACGCCTCCACCCGCCCGCCGCAGCCCAGGTTGTCCTCGACCGCAGGTCCCCGGGCCGACCTAGACGATTGATTCCAAGGGCTGGGTGCGGAGATGCGGGATGACAGGAGGGTGCCCATGATCGGCGTTGAAACCCAACGTCGAGCCTGGAGGCCCGGTGGACGCCGACCTGGACACCCTCGCCACCGCACTGTACGTCACCATCGACGACCTGCTGAAGCAGGCACCCCACCTGGCACCGTGGCGGCCACGCGTGGGGATACCGCCCAAGCTCAGCGACGCGGAGCTGCTCACGCTGGCGGTCATGCAGGCCCTGCTGGGGTTTACCTCCGAGGCCCGCTGGCTGCGCCACGCAGGCCGGTATCTGCGCCACCTGTTCCCCTACCTGCCCGGCCAGAGCGGCTACAACAAGCGCCTGCGCCGCACCGCCGGGTTGCTGCGCCACGTCATCCGAGCAGTGGCTGCCGACACGGCGCTGTGGACCGACGATGTGTGGGTGGTGGACTCTACCCCGGTGGAGTGCGGCCGCTCCCGCCAGACGGCCAAGCGCTCGGCGCTTGCTGGGTGGGCGACCTACGGCTACTGCGCCAGCCATTCCCGCTGGTTCTGGGGACTGCGACTGCACTTGGTCTGCACCTTGCACGGCCTGCCGGTCGCGTTCGCCTTGACGGGGGCCAAGGCGCCCGAGCGGGAGGTCTTGCTGGACATCTTCGCCGTGGAGCCGGAGTTGGTGGCGGCGCGGCCGGGGCAGGTGCTGATCGCCGACAAGAACTACTACGGTCACGAGTTCGAGCGGATGCTCGGCGGGTTGGACCTGCGGTTGTTGCGGCCGGCCCGCAAGGGCGAGCCGGAGCGTGCTGGGGTGGGGTTGTTCAAGCCGCTCCGCCAGCTCATCGAGTCCGTCAACCAGACCTTCAAGGGGCAGTTGGACCTGGAACGGCACGGCGGGCGCACCGGTGTCGGGGTCGCGGTCCGGGTGTTGCAGCGCATCCTGGCGCTCACCGCCGCGATCTGGCACAACGACAAGACCGGACAGGCGACCCTGCGGTCGCTGGTTGCCTATGACCACTGACCCCTTGGAATCAATCGTCTAGTCGCGGAATTGGTGGGACTCGGTCACACCGCTGGGTTACGCTTCGTCAAGCGGCGAGCGCAGCGGTTCTGGGCCGGGGAGGACCTCCAGGTCGTGGCGCGGGAGTTCGGAATCCAGGTGGCAGACCTCGAGGACGCCCTTCGTGTCGCATCCCGCCGCGCTGCCTGACCTCTTCATCGATCGAAGCCTGGGACGCATCCAAGTGCCGAACCTGCTTCGTGCCGCCGGGCTTCGTCTCGTCACGCTCGCCGAGCACTACGGCATACCCGCCGACGAAGAGGTCGCCGACACGACCTGGTTGACGCGCGTCGCGCCGGCGGCGTCGCCGGATGTGGTGGAGCCGGCGGCGTGGCCATGTGGCGCCTGGCCACGCCTGCCGGCTCCCGAGATGGAGAGTTGCCAGATGGCGGCCCGGGGAAACCCCCCGGGCGCGCAGGTGCGGGGGCGCTCAGCCGCCGGAGGCGGCGGGGAGCAGGGGGAGGAAGCGCTCGCGGATGGCGGCGTAGGAGAAGTGCTCGACGCCCACCTGGTAGTTGGTCTCGACGGCTTCCTGGTGGCGGCGCGGGTCCTCGAGCCAGGCGGCGGCCTGCTTGATCGCCTCGCCGTTGAGCTCGCCGTCCTCGATCTCGATGCAGCGCACACCGGTCGGGGCGATGTCGCGCGCGTACACGGGGTAGCGGTTGACCAGCACCGGGCAGCGGTAGAAGAACGCCTCCAGCAGGGCGTTGCCGAAGCCCTCGTAGCGGCTGGGGTAGCTGACCAGGTCGGCGGCGGCGTAGGCGTCGGCCAGCAGCGGCTTGCCGGGCTCGTCGACGGGGTCGACGGCGGCCGGCACGAAGCGCAGGTCGACACCGAGCCGCTCGGCCTCGTCGCGCAGGAACTGGCCGTAGCGGGGGCCCTCGTCGCCCTCCTGGTGGCTGACGACCACCTTGACGTGCTCGTCGGCCAGCTCATAGGCGAGCTGCAGGGTGGTCTCGATGCCCTTGCGCGGCACCACCCTGGTGGGCTGGAGCAGGAGCAGGTCCTCGGGGTCCAGGCCCGCGGCCTGGCGGTAGGCCGCACCGTCGCCGGGCCTGGCGGGGCCGCGCTCGAAGTCCATGACGTTGGGGAGGATCACGGAGTCCAGGCCCCTGCGGCGCCGCAGCTCGTGCTGGGCGGTCGACTGGATGACGATGTGGCGCAGGTTGTCGAGGGCGGGCGGGAAGGCGCTGGACAGCAGGTGCGGGACGATCGTGCGGCGGAAGCGAGCCCGTTCCCAGGCGAAGTCGTGGTGATGGCCGACGGCGGGCAGGCCGCTCTCGGCCAGTAACTGGCCGACGGCGAGCCCGAGCGGCAGGTTCATGGGCAGGCAGAGGATGTTCTCGGCGACCAGCACGTCGACGTCGAATTCGTCGACGAACCGGCCCACGGCCTCCTTCAGCTCGCGGGTGATCGAGTCCATGGCCGCGGGCGTGGCCGGCGACCAGGTCCCCTGGCCGAAGGCGGCCTCAGTGATGCGGAAGACCGCTGGTGCCTTGAAGTGGGCGAGCGGGTGGGTGGTCCCCGGGTGGAACCGTTCCCCCAGCTCACCGGCAAACCATGCGACGTCATGCCCCGCTTCCTCTACGACGTCGGCGACCTTGCCGGTCTCCAGGCTGACGCCGTCGGTCCCGTGGAAGCGCGTGGACACTACTCCGACGTTCATCGTCCTCCCCAATGATCGATTGACTTGCTGAAGGTGTCGCGCAATGGGGGACTCCTTGGTACGTCTAACCGATTGACCGATCCGCTACACGACCGCCTGGCGATCGTTGGATAACAGCCTGGTCTCTGGATCGCGGTCCACATGTCGATAGGTGGTCGAGTCGCTAGACGATCCCACCGATCAATGCACCGATGGCGAGGATGAGCACATAGGCGACGATGCCACCACCGATCATGGTGGCACGCAGCCAGCCCGGGATCCTCGGCCGTCCGAGCGCGTGGTAGGCGATCACGCCGAGGAACGGTACCACCAGCACCACTGCCACCCATGCGATGGTGGTGCCGCGGCCGAGGTCGTCGCGACGCGCGAGGTCCGACAGGGCCAGCGAGACCCACGCGGCGAACAGCGCGAAGGGCAGCAGGTAGCCGTAAAGGCCGAAAATCACCTGCCAAGCGGATGAAGCCAGGATCGGGACGCCGAACACATTGGGCTCCTTGCGGACGGTGGCGCGCTGATCGGCGGGCGGCGCCGGCAGGGCGATCTGGTCGAGGTCAGGTTCTCGACGGCCACGCCGTCGGCGGTGACGCTGATGGCGTTGGGGCGGCGGAACTCGCCGTCGACCACCACCTGGTTGCGATCCGTGCCCCGGATCACCAGCGAGGGGATGGTGACCTTGACCTCCTCGCGGTACACGCCCGGGCCGACCAGCACCAGGTCGCCCGGGCTGGCGGCGTTGACCGCCGCCTGGATGGTCCGGTAGTCCTGGGGCACCCGCCGGGTGACGCCGCTGGCCTGGCGGACCACCGGCAGGTCCCTGCCGGTGGTGCTCTCGCTGGTCTCGTAGCGGACGTCGCCGACCACGATGGTGCCGGCCATGCCCTGGCCGTCGCTGGTGCCGTGGAAGGTGCAGTAGAAGCGGTACACCCCCGGCTTGAAGAGCGTGACCGTGGCGGCGTCGCCCGACTGGATGCTCAGCGGCGTCGACCAGCCGCCGTTGGCGGCGACCGCGTTGTGGACGGCGCGGCCCCCGTTGGAGAAGCGCACGCGGGTGCCGGCGGGCACCCGGGTGACGTCGCGCTTGTAGAAGTTGTCGAGCATCTCGATGTCGAGCGCGCCGCGCCGCTGGTTGCCACCGCCGCCGCCACAGGCGGCCAGCGCGAGGGGAATGCCGAGGGCCAGCAGCGCCAGCCACCCCAGACGCGTGACCCGCGCTGGCGCGACCCCCTTGGTGGCTCGCGTCGGTGATGGCATGAAGGGCTCGAAGGCGCTCGGTTGGTGACCGGCCTATCTTCTCGCCGCCCGCGGCATCCGGGTCAACGTGAAGCCGCCGAGGCTCCAGCAGCATTACGTACGGGCTTCATGGTATTTCCGGGCAGCTTCCGAGCCCAGATGGAAACCGTGGCCCACACGACGCCGCTAGCGCTGGAGACGCTGCTCGGCTTCGCCGAGGTCGATGTCACCGCGCGCGAGCGCCTGAAGGATCTCGACGCGATCGCCGGAGGGCCCGGGCGGAGGCGCCGCGCCCTTGTCGAGCCCGAGCCTGGCGAGCAGGGCGTCGAAGCGGAGCCTGGCGGTCGGGTAGCTCACCTTCAGGTAGTTCTGGAGCTCCTTCATGTTGCCCCTTGAGGCGAGGAACACGCGCAGCAGCTCGCGCTCGTCGCCGGTCAGGGCGCAGAACTCGCATCCCTGGAAGTCGCCTGACAGCTCGGTGCCGCAGGCCTGGCAGCTCAGCCTGGTGAGGGCGAGGGTCTCGCCGCACACTGGGCAGTCGTGGGGTGGTCTCCGGTCGCTCATGTGTCCGCCGTCACCGTGATCTTGCTCATGTTCGCGTCGATGTCGAGAGTAGCCGTGCCGTTGCCGATCTTGACCTCATCGCGCTCGCCGGGGCTGAAGCCGCTGACCACGCCGTGGCCGGGCAGGGTCAGCTTGCTCAGCTCGGGCCGCGCCCGGACCAGCACGTCGGAGCCCTTCTCCAGGTGGAGCTTGACCGAGCCGGCGTCGCAGCGGATGCGCGACGCGCCCTGGGTGAGCAACGCTTCGATCCGGAGCGAGCCCGCTGCGACCATCGCCTCGATCGGACCGCGGACGTGCTCGATCCTCGCCGAACCGGCCCGCACGTCGAACCGCAGCGGCCCGGTGAGCCCGTCGGCGCGCAGCGTCCCGGCGGACAGCTCGACTTCCAGCGGCAGGTCGGGCCGCATGCGCACGGTCAGCTCGTTCTGGCTCCACGAGCGGCGCTCCCAGGGCGCGCCCCCGGTCCATTCCGCCCCCGCCCTGGGCGGGCGGGGCGGCCTCGGCGGGCGCGGCGGGCGGGAAGGCCGGCCGGGTCGGCCGCCGACGAAGTCGGGCGGGATCGTCAGGCGCCAGTTCCGCATGCCCCGGTTGAACACGAAGCCCGGCATGTCCGCCTCGTCGAAGGCGCTCTCGACGATCAGCAGGTCGCCTTCGCGCCTGGCGATGTGCGGGCCCTCGGCGATCGCCTCGCGGACGGTGGGGTCGGCGACGATCCGGGCGGAGCGGAAGTTGCCCACCACGCGGACCCGCTTGATGCCGGTATCGGTCCCCGCCGGCGGCGGGGTGGCGTGGTCACGGGGCCGCTCGCCGGTCGCGGCGCCGGTCTCCTCGGATGGCTCGTCGTGCTCCCACCCCTGTTCCTGTTCGGCCTTCTCTGCCTGGTCCAGGAGCACGGCGGCCTCCTCGGGACTCAGTCGTCCCTCGGCCACCTCTTGCAAGATCGCTCGTTGCACCTCGTTCATGACTACGAATGGAAATGCAGACTTCAAGGATTGTCAATATCTCGTTGCCATTCTTCTGCACGCCAGGCCGCCCGGCGGCACAGCCGATAAGCTGGCCGGCGATCCATCGCCGGGGCCGTCCAAGCGCCGTTCATTGACCAGAGGTGCCGCCATCCGCCGCTCGACCGACCAGCTCGTCGACGCCTTCCGCGCCCGCGCCGGGCGCGACCCGGAGGGCGTCTGGTTCGCGCCGGGCCGCGTCAACCTGATCGGCGAGCACACCGACTACGCCGACGGCTTCGTGCTGCCCGTCGCCATCGACCGGGGCGTGCTGGTGGCCGCCGGGCCGCGCGACGACGGCCGGCTGCGCTGCTGGTCGCTGCAGGAGCCGGCACCCGCCGACCTGCGGGTGGAGGCGATCGGGCCCGGGAAGGTCGAGGGCTGGGCCGCCTACCCCGCCGGCGTCGCCTGGGCCCTGACCCGGCCCGCCACGGCGGGCGAGGAGGCCGGGGCGGAGCCAGCCGCGCCCCGCGAGCCCCTGGAGCCGCTGGGTGGGGCGGATCTGGTGGTGGATGGGGACGTTCCGGCGGGCGCGGGGCTGTCGTCGAGCGCGGCGCTGGAGTGCGCCACGGCGCTGGCGCTGGCGGAGCTCTGGGGCGCGCTCGGCAGGCTCGGGCCGGTCGAGCTGGCGGCGACGGCGCGCCGCGCCGAGGTCGAGGTCGTGGGCATGCCGTGCGGGGTGATGGACCAGATGATCTCCATGCTCGGGCGGGCAGGCCACGCGCTGTTCCTCGACACCCGCACCTTGGCCACCGAGCAGCTCCCGCTCGGCCTGGAGGCGGCGGGGCTGCGCCTGCTGGTGATCGACACCCGCGCCACCCATCGGCTGGTCGAGGGCGCCTACGCCGAGCGGCGAGCCTCGGTGGAGGCGGCCGCGCGGGTGCTCGGCGTGCCCGCCCTGCGGGACGCGACCCCGGAGCTGGTCGAGGCGTCCGCCGCCGCCCTGGGTGACCCCGGGCTTCGGCGCGCCCGCCACGTGGTCACCGAGAACGCCAGGGTGCTCGCGACGGTCGAGCTGCTCCGCGCGGGCGGGCTCGACCGCCTCGGGCCGCTGCTGGCCGCCTCGCACGCATCGATGCGGGACGACTTCGAGATCTCCTGCCCGGAGCTGGACACCGCCGTGAGCGCGGCGGTCGCCGGCGGGGCGCTGGGCGCGCGCATGACCGGCGGGGGCTTCGGCGGCAGCGCGCTGGCACTGGTCCCCGACGCGCTGGTCGACCGCGTGACCACCGCCGTGCTGGCGGCCTTCGAGGTCGCCGGTTTCCGCCGGCCCGAGGTCATTCCCGTGCTGGTGTCCGGCGGTGCCCAGCGGGTCGCGTGAGCATCGCTCCAATTGGGAACCATCCGCGCCGTCGGAGCGTCGAAGCCCATCAGACCGAAGAGCCGGATCGACGAGCCAAGGTGATGCTCCATGGGAAAGCGGATCATTGCGGTCGCGGTTGGGGTCCTGGTCGCGGTGGCGCTGGGTGTTGGCGGCGTCCTGGTCGCCAGCAGCAGCGGCCAGCGGACCCCGGCCACGCTGCCGGCGCTCGACGTCTCCAGCTCCAGTGACCAGGCAGGGACCTCGCCGCAGGCGGCGCCCGGCCGGTCGAGCCCGGTCGACGGCGACGCGGAGTCGAGGATTCCCCCGTCGGGGAGGGTCCAGTACCAGGCGCGTGGCACGCTTCCGGACCTGCCACGATCCGCCAGGGCATGGACCCTCCCCGACCAGGTCACCAAGGCACGGGTGGCCGAGCTCGCCGCCAAGCTCGGGCTCTCCGGGCAGCCCACCAGGAGCGGGCAGGCCTGGTCGGTCAGCGACGGCAGCAAGCGGCTGTTCGTCAACCAGGTGGGGGGCGGGCCGTGGACGTTCAGCGGGCTGCGGCCGCCGCGGCAGGTCGCGCTGCCCGACCGCGCCGGCGCCGAGCGCATCGCCCGCGACCTGTTCGGCCGCGTGGCCGCCCCCATGAACGGAGCCGAGCTGCAGCTCGTCCAGAGCTTCGACCGCTGGTCGGTCTCCGCCTTCCCGCGGGTCGGCGGCCAGCCGACCACCGGCTTCATCTGGACGGCCGGCATCGGCGCCAAGGGCGAGATCCTGTCTGCCACCGGCTGGCTCGACAGCCCGCGCCAGGGCGACGACTACCCGCTCATCAGCGTGCAGGAGGCGCTCCAGCGCCTGCGCAACCGGCAGGTCGCCGGGCCGATCATCGACGAGTCGGGCCTGATGCCCTGCGCCAGGACGGAGCAGCCCCAGCCTCCGGCCGGAGGCTGCGGGCCGGCCAAGCCACTCACGCTCCAGGTGACCAACGCGCGGCTCGGGCTCCAGTTCGCCACCGCGCTGGCAACCGGCGGCTCCAGGCAGTCCCTGGGCTACCTGGTGCCCGCCTACCTCTTCCAGATCAACGGGAGCTGGGAGCGCCAGGTCAGCGTCATCGCCGTGCAGGACCGGTTCCTCGGCACCACACCACAGCCGACCGCGGTGCCGCTGCGCCCAGGCGGCTGAGGGCAACGGGAAGGGGCCCGCCGCCACCAGGCGACGGGCCCCTTCGAATTGCGGTCAGGCTCCGAAGACCAGCACCTTGGTGCCGACCGGGACGCGAGGGAAGAGGTCCACGGAGTCCGGGATGCGCATCCGGATGCAGCCGTGCGACGCGTAGGTGCCGATCGAGCCGGCGTTGAAGGTGCCGTGGATCAAGATCCCCGGCGAGTTCAGCCGCAGTGCCCTGGTGCCGAGGGGGTTGCCCGGCCCCGGTGGGATCACCAGGGGCATGCCAGACCCCCAGCCGTGCGGTGCGGGGTTGTGCCAGCTCGGGTTGACGATCTTGTCGATCACCTTCCAGGTGCCGCTCGGGGTGGTGAAGCCGGCCTTCGCGGTCGCGACCCGGTAGCGCTTCACGACCTTGAGGGCCTTGTAGAGGGTGAGCTGGTTGCTGCTCTTGTTGATCGCGATGGTCGCGCCGGCCTGGCGGTCGGTGACGTGCGGTTGCAGGACCCGCGCGGGCATCGCGACGCTTGCCGGGTACCCGGCCGCCAGCGCCGCGGCGACCATCGACGTGCCGGCGGTCTGGTCGAGCGACCAGCCGCTGCGCGCGTGCTGCACGGTGAGCCGGCCGTTCGTCAGCTTGATGCCGGCGTCCTGGACGTTCCGGTCGACCTTGCCGGCCACCGAGTCGACGAACGAGGCGACCCGCGCCTGGTTGTCGTTGTAGCGCATCTGGATCTCGCGGTTGGTCGACTGGCCGCTGACCCGGTACCAGAGCTTGGCGACCCAGGAGAGCCCGCGCCCCGCGAGCGCCCGGTCGACGGTCTGCGAGACCTCGGCCGCGAGGCCGAGCTGCGCCGGGGTGACCGTGAAGCGCCGCTCGTCCGCCACGAGCGTGACCTGGCTCCGCAACTTCGGCGTGACCTCCCGCAGGACCGCCTCCATTGCCTGCTGGCGGGTCATGCCGCTGACATTCACCCCGTCGACGCGCGTTCCCTTGAGCATCCGGTCAGCGCTGCCCTTCACCCGGGCCGTCGCGGCCACGCTCCCCACCGCGACCAACCCGACGGCGAGGACGGTGACGATCAGCACGCGCCGGCTTGCGAGTCCGAGGCGCTTTCTCAGAGGCTCCATGTTCCCGATCCTCCGTTCCCGCGAGACACAACCGTCCGCCTCGTCGCGGGCCGCCCTGGCGGGATCCCCCTCCCGCCGCCACGCGCACAGCGTTGCGAACGCGACGATCAAGCGTGCTCTCGGTTGCGGGATCCTCGATCTGAAGGCGGGGTGTCCCGCGGGGCTGCCTTGATTGGCCGCCTTTGTCACCCTGGGCAAGCGCGCCGAATCGGCCAACCGCGTGGTCACGGCGGCGCTCGGCCGTCGGCCGGATCGTTATGAAGCAGGCCGCTTCCAGGCCCCGCGGGACGCCCCGATCGCCGCCATGGAGGCATCGGTCGCCGCCGGCGGGTGGTTGCCGGCCGCCCGCTCCACGATGATGGCGTGGTGCGTGACGACCAGACCGCCGTGGAGCCCGCCGTGGCGCTGCGGCGCATCGCCTTCCTGCTCGAGCGGGCGCTCGAGCCGAGCTACAAGGTGCGCGCGTTCCGGCGGGCGGCCGCCACCGTCGACCGCCTCGGCCCGGACGAGCTGGAGCGCCTGGCCGGCGCCGGCGGCCTGCGAGCCCTGCCCGGAGTCGGCGAGGTCACCGAGCGGGTGATCCGCGAGGCCCTGGCCGGCGAGGTCCCGGTCTACCTGCGCCGCCTGGAGGCGATCGAGGGCACGCCGGTGGTCGAGGGCGCCGCCGCGCTGCGTACCGCCCTGCGTGGCGACTGCCACTGCCACTCGAACTGGTCGGACGGCGGCAGCGACATCCGCGAGATGGCCGAGACCGCGCGCGACCTCGGCCACGGGTACATCGCGCTCACCGACCACTCGCCCCGGCTCAAGGTCGCGCGTGGGCTGTCGGCGGAGCGCCTGCGCGAGCAACTGGAGGTGGTGGCCGCGCTCAACCAGGAGCTGGCGCCGTTCCGGATCCTCACCGGCATCGAGGTCGACATCCTGGAGGACGGCTCCCTCGACCAGGAGGACGATTTGCTGGACCGCCTCGACGTGGTGGTGGCCAGCGTCCACTCCAAGCTGGCGATGGACCGGGCCGCCATGACCCGCCGGATGGTCCGGGCGGTCCGCAACCCCCACAGCGACATCCTCGGCCACCCCACCGGCCGGCTGATCACCGGCGGCCGCGGCCGCCGGCCCGAGTCCTCGTTCGACCCGGTGGCGGTGTTCGCCGCCTGCGCCTCCGCGGGCACCGCGGTGGAGGTCAACTCCCGGCCGGAGCGGCAGGACCCGCCCAAGCGCCTGCTGCGCCTGGCGATCGAGGCCGGCTGCCTGGTCGCCATCGACACCGACGCGCACGCCCCTGGCCAGCTCGACTGGCAGATCGGTGGCTGCGAGCGCGCGTTCCTGTGCGGCGTCACCGCCGAGCGGGTCGTCAACACCCTGCCGGCCGACGCCCTGGTCCACTGGACCACGTCCACCCGCTGAGACCGGCCGCTCAAGCAGGCGACCCGCCGGCCGGGCCGCCCGGGTGACGGCCGCCGCGCGCTGGCGGGTCACCCCTCCAGGGTGGCGAGCCGCTCCATCAGGGGATCGAGCAGCGCCCGGCCGGCGGGCGTCAGCGCGCGGTTCTCCCACAGGTGGCCCTCGGTGGTCCGCAGCGCCGGGAGTAGCGCCGCCAGGCGACGGGCGGCGTACCCGCGGTCGTTGACGCCCGTCTCGACGCACGCACGCTGGAACAGCGCCACGTTGCCGAACGCGTGGTAGGCGGCCAGCAGCCGCCTCAGCGGTCGCTCCTTTCCCTTGAGCGGCGACCAGTAGCTGCGCTCGTCCGAGCCGTCGTCGACCGGCCCGATCCGCTCCGCGAGGTGCAGGTACTGGTGCGTCGCCTCATGGACCAGCAGCTCGGCCAGCGCCCAAGGCTCGTGCGGCGCCGACAGGTAGACGACCCCCGGCCACTCGCCGGACACGCCGCTACGCGGCGAGGAGGACTTGGCGCCCACCACCACCGCGTCGCGCAGGCCCCACTCGACCCAGCGCAGGTACGCCGGCGCCGCGCTGCCGAGCAGGCCGAGCGCGTCCTCCAGCGACGAGATCGTCGCAGGACCCAGGCTGGCCGGCGCGATCGCGACGCGTCCGGGCGGCGGGAAGCCGATCTCCGGCTCGCCCTCGGCGAGGAGCGTGAGCAGGTGCCGCCGGCCAACGGCCGGCAGCAGCTCGAGACCGTCGGCCTGCCAGGTCGCGTCGGGAGTCAGCCGCACCTCGTGCTCACCACCCGGGCCCCGCGTGGCGACCCGCACGCCCGCGCCGTCCAGGCCGAGGCTGATCAGCCCGACGGTCGGGAGCAGGCAGCGGCCGAAGCGCAGCCGCGCCGGCTCGTAGAGGAAGCAGCTCCACGGCGAGAGCGAGCTCCCGCCGGCGGTCAGGTGCAGCGCGGCCACGACCGCGGTGCGCTCCGGCACGGGGTCGTCCCGCCGCAGCGAGCGGGCCACCGCTCCAGCCCAAGGATCCCAGGCCGCATGGAGCGTCAGCGCCGAGGCGGCGGACTCCAGCGCCGGCGCGAGGCCGTTGGCGCGCAGACGGAGCCGCTGCCCGTAGCGGTCCAGGAAACGCTCGAGGAGCCCCCGCCCGTCGCGCACCGCGATCGCCTCGGCCACGTCATCGGCCCTGTCCTCGTGGGGGTAGGACAGGGCGCGCAACAAGGTTGCCGCTGACCAGGCGACACGACCCTCCAGCATGAGGCGGATCAGACTACTGATCCGGTTCTGCGCAATTCAATGGGCCGATCACCGTAAATGTGATGGTTCTTTGGTGTCCGTGGCGGCCGGGGGAGCCTTCGACCACAATGAGGACGGCCCACTGTCCCACGTCGAAGCATTCGAGGAGTCGCACATGGCCACGACGGAGACCCGCCCCGACCTGGCCGACACCGAGACCGGAGAGGGCGACGGCTACGCCCACTACGCGCGGAAGGAAGAGATCACCCGCGCCGCCATCGAAGGCGGGACCATTACGGCACTTTGTGGTTTCCGATTCTCTCCGGTTCGTGATCCCCAACGCTTCCCGGTCTGCCCAAGGTGCAAGGAGTTGGCCGCAATGCTGTGGGGCTCCGACTGAGCACGTTCTTCGCTACGTACCAGCGGCTTCGTACGCCCGGTTGGCCCGATAAGCCGGCGTCTCTCGCCATGGAGTCCTCCTTGGCTGCCTACCGGGGGGCCGAGCGGTTCCCCAGTCCGCCTTGTGGCGGACGTGGCCGGGCTGCTTGTTCGGGATTTATGCGTCTGCGCCCGTCCTGTTGTGTTCGGTACCGGCCAACGCGGCCAGCACCACGGCGCACGTGGCGGATGCCACACGAAGAGGCAGGCAGCCTGCCTGGTGGCCGCTGTGGCTGTCCGTCGCCGGTGGTCGAGCGTGAGCGTGGGAGAGACGCGGGCGATCCCACTCGGCTCGACGGCTAGACGACTAACGGAGGTTGACGAATGTCCTGCTGGCGTCGGGGACGGAGGTGGAGACGTTGTTGGTCGTGTCGGTGAGCGTGATGCCGGTATAGGACACCGAGGCAAGCACGAGCGTCTGCCCAGACGGGCACTCGAACGAGCCCTTCGGCTGCGGCCCGATCGGTGGCGAGGTCGCACCCGTGACCCGGCCGTTCGTCGGGTCCCTGGAGAACCCGACCGTCAACTCGCTGCTCACGGTCTCCTTGTTCGCCGCTTTCGGGTGGTTGCCGCCGCCGTTGATGCAGGCGTACACCGCGGTCGCGTTGTCGATGTGGATCGTGTAGTTGACGGTCTGGTTACCGACACCGGCCTCGTCGTAGCTCACGATGAGGGAACCGCTGTCGTTGACGCTGCTGCTCACGTTGAAGAAGTGCGCGCCCGATGTCGCAAAGGCAGCACTCGTCAACATGACCCCGGCGACGGCGAAAGACATGCCCACCGTCAGGAGTCGCCGTACATATCGCTTCATGGTCAGCCCCCCTTGGCTGCGAAAACTTCGAGTGCCCGCGTCTCTCCCGAGCTTGGCCGTGCACTGCTTGGCACGTGACGCTGACGGGCCCTGCGGTCTCCTCCCTTGCGCTGGCCTGCTGCTGTGGGGCCCATGACCGCGTACGAGTCACCTCAGTCCCGACCGACTCTTGGTCTATACCACACTGCCCGCACTTTACATACGGAGTTCTTTGTAAATAGCGGATAAGCTGGCGGCGCGGTCACGGTCCTCGCCTGGCGTCACGCGGTCGCGGGTTCGCTGGGGGACACTCAGGCAGCGGCGTGGTCACGCCCACGTTGCCTGCACCGGCAAGGTGCCCTGGGTGGCCTGCGGATGTGGCCGTCAGACAGCCGCATTCTCGCAGCTCAGGACGACTCTTGCGCGCTCAGGCCCCTATCGCGTCGAGGCCCTCGCGAAATGTCGAGGTTAGCTGACCAAGTATTGTGCAATTGCGGTATGTAGCGGAGCGAGCCAGGGCGCCCGCGGCGAACCCGTTCCCGCCGGGCATGACCTCATGGCGGCAACACCGGACCCCCGCGCGGCACCGCCTGCCCTCTGGAAAGCTGTAACAGAACCCGAGGAGGCAGCCCATGAATAGCCAACCGACGGCTACGGCGGCAGGAACGATTGACATCGGCGGCGACCTCACGGTGAACCGGCTTGGCTTCGGCGCGACGCGGATCACCGGCCCGGGGATCTGGGGCGACCCGCCGGACCGGGAGCGGGCCAAGGCGACGGTGCGCCGCGCGGTCGAACTCGACGTCAACTTCATCGACACCGCCTACTCCTACGGCCCGGGCGTCAACGAGATCCTGATCGCCGAGGCGCTGCATCCCTACCCGGAGGACCTCGTCATCGCGACCAAGGGCGGCTCCGTCCGGCAGGGTCCCGGGCGCTCGGAACCGGATGGCCGGCCCGAGAACCTTCGCCAGGCATGTGAGGGCAGCCTGCGCCGGCTGAAGCTGGACCAGATCCCGCTGTACCAGTTCCACCGGCCGGGACCCGAAGGTTCCCGTCGCCGAGTCGGTCGGCGCACTGGCCGAGCTCAAGCAGGAGGGGAAGATCCGGCACATCGGCGTGTCCAACTTCTCGACGGAGCAGTACCGCGAGGCGGCGCAGGTCACCCCGGTGGTCTCGATCCAGAACCGGTACAACGTTGCCGACCGGTCGTCGGAGACGGTCCTCGACCTCTGCGAGCAGGAGAGCCTGGCCTTCCTGCCGTGGGCGCCGACCCAGGACACCGAGCGGGTGGTCCCGGTGCTCACCGCCGCGGAGCGGCATGGCGTCAGCCCGCGCAAGATCGCCCTGGCCTGGCTGCTGGCCCACTCGGCGCAGATCCTGCCGATCGCCGGCACCGGGTCGCCCGAGCACGTGACGGACAACATCGCGGCCGCCTCCATCGAGCTCAGCCCGGACGAGCTCAACGCGATCAACGACGTGGTGTGAGGGATCGTCTGCCCCGTCCATCGACGGCAGTGGAGGAAGCCGGTGCTAGTCCGGCGCGGTCCCGCCACTGTCACCGGGGAGTGAACCTCGCGTCCGCCAGCGGAGGCGCATCCATTGGGTTGACCCCTAACAGGACATTCCGGAAGCTGGCCGGGTTGCGTCGTCCGGTGTCTGCGGGTGGCGAGGTGGCCGGGGATGCGCTGCTGGGCTGCCTGGTGTGCCGCGCTGCTGGACGTCTGCGGTGGGACGGTGGTCAGCGGTGGCCGAGCGCGGCGTGCAGCGCTCCGAGGAACGCTTCGGGCTGATCGGCCACCAGGAAGTGGCCGGCGTCGTCGATCACGTGCAGCGGCCAGCCGTAGCGGGCGCTGGCCCGCTGGGCGCTCCCAACCGGCATCACGCGGTCCTGCCGCCCCCAGATCAGCGCGGTCGGAACGTCGATCCGCGCCAGCTCCTCCGGCGGGATCTGCCGCCAGCCCAGCTCCCGCAGCAGGCGGCGGTTGGCCTGCTGCACGCCAGGCGTGCGGGCACGGTCCAGGGAGTAGACCAGGAACGGCTCCCAGCGCTCCCCCAGCCGCCGGCGCACCCGGTCGAGGTCGACCGTCACCTGCCGCAGGAACCGGACCATGGTGGGCCGGCTGGGCCGCAGGCTGTGGCGGACCAGCGCCAGCAGCACCCCAGGCGCGGGCCGCACCCGACCGACCAGGCAGCCGGTGTCCACCAGCACCAGCCGGGACACACGCTCGCCGTGGCCGGCCGCGAACCGGGCGGCGATGCTGCCGCCCAGCGAGGCCCCGACCAGCACCGGCGGTGCCGCGCACGTCTGCTCGATCAGCTCGCCCAGCCACGCCAGCACACTGCTGGGGTCGGGTGGCCCCTCGGGCGTCTCCGAGGCGCCGAGCCCCGGCAGGTCGGGGACGACGACGTGGTGGGTCCGCACCAGGTCGGGGATGACCGGCAGCCACCCTGCCGCCCAGCCGCCCTGGCCGTGCAGGAGGACCATATCCGGGCCGTCGCCGCCTTCCAGTATGGCGGTGGACACCCCGGCCAGCCGGCGTCGCCGTTCGGTGACGGGGAGACCGGCCAGCACCCGCTGCCGGGCCTGGTCGCCGGCCGCGCGACGGCCACCGCCCTGCACGATCGGTTGTCTGCGCATGGCCGCTCGCTTCTCCTTCATCCGACGGGCACCGACGAGGGGTCGGCCGCGGTGGGCGCCGGCCGCGGGTCGAGCGAGTCGACCGTGGGCGTGAACCAGTGGCCACGCTCGCAGCCGGTCTTGACGTGCTCGACCGGGCCGTGGGTGGACCCCCAGGTCCAGCGGTCGACGATCCGGGCCGGGGCTCCGCAGGCCGGGTCGGGGCAGGCGACGATCTCGATCATGGCTGGCTCCCTTCGGGATTCCGTCGCGTCGCCGGTGATCGTCGGGGACGGCGGAGCGGCTGCCTAGGACAGCTTGTGAACTTCTCTCCCATGACCGCATGGTTCACGATTGGAACTGGACGGCGGTCACGGCGGCCGGGGAGACTGCGTGCATGCGCAACTACGGTCAGTTCTGCCCCATCGCGCGAGCCTCCGAGATCCTCGCGGAGCGGTGGACGCCGATCATCCTGCGCAACATCCTGCTGGGCTGTCGCACCTTCAACCAGATCGCGGCGGGCGCGCCCGGGCTGTCGCGGGCGCTGCTGACCCGGCGACTCCACGAGCTGGAGCACGCCGGCGTGATCCAGATCCGCCCCAAGCCCGACGGGCACGGGTCGCTGTACGAGCCGACCCCTGCGGGGCAGGACCTGATGGGGGTGCTGGTGGCCATGGGCGGCTGGGCCGAGCAGTGGACCGAGCTGACGACGCAGCACGCCGACCCCGAGATCGTCCTGTGGTCGTGGTGTCAGGAGTTCCTGCGCCGCGACCTGCTGCCCGACCGGCGGGTGGTGGTCCGGTTCGACTTTACCTTCCGTGGCCGGCGCTGGAAGGTCTGGCTGCTGTTCGAGGGGCGCGAGGGCGAGCTCTGCCGCACCGATCCCGGCTTCGGCGACGACCTGGTGGTGACCATCAGCGACCCGCTGATGCTCACGCACTGGCACATGGGGCGGGTCGAGTGGGCCGCGGCGCTGCGATGCGGCGCCATCCAGCTCAGCGGCCCGCCGACGCTGTGCCGCGCCCTTCCGACCTGGAATGCCGGGCCGCAGACCAACGCGCGCAGGCACGCGGCCCTCGAACGGACACCCGTGGGCATGCCGGTGTCCGCGCGCTGAGCCGTCCTGGACGGGCCGGCAAATACCGGTACCACGCCGAGCGGCTGCGCCGACCGTCGAGGTTGCCTCCCCGGGCGCAGTGCGATCATGCCACGGAAGGCTGCGCGGGAGGGGCCGCATGCTGCTGGGCGGGGAACCCGGGCGGTCCGGCTGGTGTACCAGATGCGACACAGGATCTCTGGAGCGACGAAAGGAGCCGGAGATGCCGAAGGTGAAGCGTCGTGTCCTTGGACCGGTCCTGGTCGGCGTGGTGGCCGCATTCGCGCTGCTGGCTCTGGCGCCCACGGCGGCGCTGGCCAAGGGAGCCTCGGCGGCCACGATCGACGGCGGTGGGCCGGGCGGCCCGGGCAACGGCCCGAACGGGCCGATCACCCTGCGAGGCGACGGCGAGCCGGGCAGCGGCACCGATCTCGGCACGCTCGCCGACCTCTCAGGGCTGTTCCCAGCCATGTTCGGGCAGTCGCCCGACCCGATGCTGGCGGCCGCTCCCACGCCGGCCAAGCGGCTCGGCCCGCGCTACACGATCACCTGGACGATCCCGGACGGCGGCGGCACCGCGAAGAAGGTCCGTCAGGACGTCTACCCGTATGCGGCCGGAGCGCCCGTCACCTACACCAAGCCCGGCCAGCCGGTGTTCGACCAGGCCACCAGAGGCGGCTGGTACAAGGCCCAGGACAGCCTGCGCGAAAAGCTGATCGAACTCGGCCTGCCCGACAAGGCGCCCTTGGTCCTGCCAGCCGTGAGCGGCAGCGACTCGGCCGCCGCCGCGCGGGCCACCTCGGGCGCGAGCCCGGCGCCGGTCCGCTCGGCGGCCGGCGCGCCGGCCCTCTGGCCGCGGATCCTTGCCGGCGCGGCCGTCCTCTTGGTGGCCGCCGGCTGCGTCGCCGTGGTCGTGCGCCGCCGGCCGGGTACGGCCACCGCCCGCTGAGCGTGCGGTTCCGCAGGCGTCCACGGCGGCGTCCGGGGGGCTAGCGGAGCAGTCCCTCGGTCCGGGTGATCTCGTCGCGGACGAGGTCGAGGCGGCGCTTGAGGTCGGTCTGCCGGTCCAGGTCCAGGCAGCCCGCCAGCTCCTGCTGCACCTGGGCCTCGCCGCGGCGAAGCCACGCCAGGCGCGCCTCCACGTTGCGGAGCAGGCGCAGGGCCCTGCCCACGCGAGCCTGCCGGAGCCGGCGCAGGATCGAGCCGCCGAGCGCGGCGCGCCGGATGCCCACCATCGGGTTGGAGGCGCGCGAGGTGGTCGGCAGCAGCGGGGGCGTGCGCTGCTGATGGATCAGATGGGCCAGCGCCACCATCCCGCCGGTCATGGTCTCGATGGCGACGTCCTCCTGGGCGAGGCCGCTGGAGACCACGTACTCGTCGAGCCCTTGGCGTAGGTACATGAGGATCACCAGGGCGGCGGGGGCGACGCCCTCGCCGTCGAGATGGAGGCCCTGGTCGTCGAGGCAGTCGCGCATCTCGGCGATCGCCTGGTCCACCCATGCGACGAAACGAGGCTCCGTATAGCGGTCGTCGCGCATAACCGCGGCCACATAGCGGGTGACAGCGTCCATCTGGCTCCTCGGATTCCAAGCAGACTCGCGGGCTGGGGGGAGAGCTCGCTGGCCAGGTTCCCTGGAGGAGGCCCATCAGGTCAAACTGGCGGCGGTTTCACCCTGGATGCGCGGTTCGGCCGGCGCCCTGGTGCGCGTAGTGTGGCCGTTGACCTGGCACCGGAACGCGTGGAGATGCACATGGGAGAGCGAGCCGAGGGGCGCGGCGTCAACCGCCTCGCCGGCGAGACCAGCCCGTACCTGCTCCAGCACGCCGACAACCCGGTTGACTGGTACCCGTGGGGTCCCGAGGCGATGGAGCGCGCCCGGACCGAGGACAAGCCGATCCTGCTGTCGGTGGGGTATGCGGCCTGTCACTGGTGCCACGTGATGGCGCACGAGTCGTTCGAGGACCCGGACACGGCGGCGCTCATGAACGAGCACTTCGTGAGCGTCAAGGTGGACAGGGAGGAGCGGCCGGACGTCGACGCCATCTACATGAGCGCGGTGCAGGCGATGACCGGTCAGGGCGGCTGGCCGATGACGGTGATGCTGACGCCCGAGGGGGAGCCGTTCTTCGCGGGGACCTATTTCCCCAACAGCGACCGGCTCGGCATGCCGAGCTTCCGTAAGGTGCTCCTGGCGGTCGCGGACGCCTGGCGGGACCGCCGCGAGGACGCGCGCCAGCAGGGCAGGCAGGTCGCCCAGCACATCGCCATGCAGACCGGCGCGCTCGCCGGGGCCGCGGGCGAGCTGGACGAGGGGGTGCTGCGGCAGGCGCTGGAGGGGATCGGGCAGGGGTTCGATCCCCAGTGGGGCGGCTTCGCCGCCGCGCCCAAGTTCCCGCAGCCGATGACCCTGGAGTTCCTGCTGCGCTGCCACCTTCGGGGCTGGCCGAAGGCGCTGGAGATGGTGCAGCTCACGCTGGACCGCATGGCGGCCGGCGGGATCTTCGACCAGCTCGGCGGCGGCTTCCACCGTTACTCGACGGATCACCGCTGGCTGGTCCCGCATTTCGAGAAGATGCTCTACGACAACGCGCAGCTCGTCCGCTTGTACGCGCGGGCGTGGCAGGTCACCGGCGCCGAGCGGTACCGCGAGGTGGTGCGCCGGACGGCCTCCTACCTGCTGCGCGACCTGCGCCATCGCGACGGCGGGTTCTTCTCCTCGCAGGACGCCGACTCCGAGGGCGTGGAGGGCAAGTTCTTCGTGTGGTCGTTCCAGGAGCTGTCGGAGGTGGCTGGCGAGCTGGTCGCCGGCTGGTTCGGCGCCACGCCGGAGGGCAACTGGGAGGGCGTCAACGTGCTGTGGACCCCGCTGCCGCCCGAGGCGGTGGCGGAGCGCGCGGGGGTCGCTGTCGAGGAGCTGGAGGAGGCGGTGCGCGCCGGCCGCGCCAAGCTGTTCGAGCACCGTGAGGCGAGCCGCGTCCACCCGGCCACCGACGACAAGGTGCTGGCCTCCTGGAACGGCCTGGCGATCGCCGCGCTGGCCGAGGCGGGCCGGGTGCTCCCGGAGCCTGCCTACGTCCAAGCGGCGGAGGCCTGCGCCGAGTTCGTGCTCGGCACCATGCGGGCGCCCGGCGGGCGGCTGTCCCGGGCGTGGCGGGAAGGGCGCCTCGGCGGCCCGGGCTACCTCGACGACTACGCCTGCATGGCGGAGGCCTGCCTGACGCTGTACGAGACCACCTTCGAGCCGCGCTGGCTGCGCGAGGCGGTCGATCTCGCCGGCGGGATCCTGGAGCTGTTCGCCGATCCGCGCGGCGGCTTCTTCCAGACCGGCAGCGACGCGGAGCGGCTGGTGGTGCGGCCCAAGGAGCTGTTCGACAACGCCGTGCCGGCGGGCTCGTCGGTCGCGGCCGACGTGCTGCTGCGGCTCGGCCGCCTGGTCGGCGAGGAGCGCTACGAGGCGGCCGCGCTGGGCGCGCTCCGTTCGGTGCGAGAGCTCCTGGCGCGGGCGCCGACCGGATTCGGGTACGCGCTCGGCGTCGCCGACTTCGCGCTCTCGCGCGTCCGCGAGGTGGCGATCGTGGGGGACCCACGCGCCCGCGACACCAAGGCCCTGCTGGCGGAGGCGCGGCGCGGCTACCGGCCCAACCAGGTGATCGCGCTGGCGGCGCCGGGCGACCAGGAGGCGCTGGGCGCGGTGCCGCTGCTGGCGGACCGGCCCACGCTGGACGGGCACGCGACCGCCTACGTCTGCGAGCACTTCGCCTGCCAGCAGCCGGTCACCGAGCCCGACGCCCTGGCCGCCCAGCTCCGCTGACGCCTGGCCGCTGTGGTCCCGGCGGGCCGGGGAAGCGCCCGATGGCGCTGAAACGGCTCGGCCGCCTGGATGCCGGTACGGTATTGGCATGACCTCCACGACCTCACGCAAGCGAGTCCTGGTGCTCGGCGGCGGCTTCGGCGGGATGTACACGGCCCGGCGCCTGGAGCGGCGCCTGCCGCCGGACGAGGCGGAGATCGTGCTGATCAACGCGGAGAACTACATGCTCTACACGCCGCTGCTGCCCGAAGCGGCGGCCGGCACGATCGAGCCCCGCCACGTGGTGGTGCCGCTGCGGCAGGCGCTGCGCCGCACGCGCGTGCGGGTGGGCAACGTCACCGCCGTCGATCTCGACCACAACACCTGCACCTACGTGACCGCCGGCGGGTCGGAGCGCCAGATGGGCTGGGACCGCCTGGTGGTGGCGCTCGGCTCGGTCAGCCGGATGTTCCCGGTCCCGGGCCTGGCCGAGCACGCGGTCGGCTTCAAGACCCTGGCTGAGGCCATCTACCTGCGCAATCACGTGTTGGAGCAGCTCGAGCTGGCGGACGCCACCGAGGACCCCGACGAGCGCAGGGCGCGGCTCGGCTTCGTGGTGGTGGGCGCCGGCTACGCCGGCACCGAGCTGATCGCCGAGCTGCAGGCGCTGGTGCGCCGCGCCCTGCGCCTCTACCCGGCGCTGCGCCACAGCGACACCCGCTGGGTGCTGGCGGACATGGCGCCGCGGGTGCTGCCGGAGCTGGGCGGCCGCCTCTCGGACCGCGCCCTCCAGGTGCTGCGCGGCCGCGGTGTCCAGATCCGTCTGGAGACGACCCTGGAGCAGGTGGGCCCGGACTGGGTGCGGTTCACCGGCGGCGAGTGGATGCCGGCGACGACCATCGTCTGGACCGCCGGGGTCATGCCCGATCCGCTGGCCGGCAAGCTGGGCCTGGCCAGCGACGAGCGCGGCCGCATCGTGGTCGACGAGCACCTGGCGGTGGCCGGCCGCGACGACGTCTTCGCGGTCGGCGACGTGGCGGCCGTGCCGATCGCCGGCCCCGAGCCGAGGACGGCCCCGCCCACCGCGCAGCACGCCCTGCGCCAGGCGAGGGTCTGCGCCGACAACTTGGCGTCCACCCTCGGGCACGGGCAGCGCCGCCGCTTCGCGTTCGCCGGGCTGGGCTTGCTGGTCAACCTGTCGGAGCACTACGGCGTCGGGAGGGTCATGGGGCTGCCGGTGTCGGGCCTGCTCGGCTGGCTGGTGACCCGCACCTATCACTGGTTCGCGCTGCCGACCTGGACCCGGCGCCTGCGCGTCGGCCTGGACTGGGCGGTCGCCGCGGCCTTCCCGCGGGACGTCGCCGAGCTGGGCACGCTCGGCCACCCGGAGCCGCTGCCGTCGCCCGAGCGGCGGGACTGACCAGGGGTCCGGGGGCTCAAGAGCGAGGCCCCGGCCCGGGACCACGCGGGCCAAGCAGGGCCGAGCGCCAGCCCCCGGTGGACCAGGCGAGCGGGGCAGCTCCAAGGAGGAGCTGATGGACCGAGCGAAGAAGCTGGGCGTTCGTGGCCGTTCGCGGATGAACAAGGGCGAGCTGGCCGGCGCGATCGCCTCCAAGCAGCGCCAAGCCGACCGCAGGAAGCGGTGACGGAGCCTTCATGAGCAGTGACGCGGTCCCAGAGGCCGACGCCCACGAGCAGGACGAGCCGGTCCTGCCCTCGGAGGAGTCCGAGCGGCCCCGCCCGCGGATCGGCGACGAGACGCCGGAGGCCGACGCCTACGAGCAGTCGCTACCGGTCCCCCTGGATGACGAGGACGACGGCCGCCGCTGAGCCTCAGCCGCTCCGCGGCGGCTCGGACCGTCCACCTCCGCCTGCGGAGCGGCCTGGGGGCCCTCCCCGCCTGCCGCCGCCCTGCCGGCGGTTGGCGGTCCGCCCCTGACCGCCGGTCGCGCGATCGCGACCGGCGTCCCGCTCCTGGCCGCCGGCGTTCCTACCCTGCGTCCCGCCCCCCTTGCCCTGCGTGCCGCCCGGCCGGCCCTGGCGGCCGCCGGGTGCGCCGGGCCGGCCGGTGGGCGCGGCGGAGCGGCCGGTGGGTGCGGCCGAGCGGCCGCTGGGCGCGGCGCCGGGGCGGCCTTCGCCGCGGCCCTG
>WNGN01000384.1_pt1 | contig 26779 bp, 21 predicted proteins | sample 5400561 | NCBI WGS metagenome assembly WNGN01 (sample SAMN13153379, study PRJNA577476) | soil metagenome | isolation source: 115 cm soil or saprolite under Garry oak tree replicate 2 | place: USA:California | collected 2016-06-15 | reverse complement strand
AAGCGGACGCCCTGCAGATTCTGCGCGAACACCGACACGTGGAAGCCCGCCGGTACACGGAGGTCGTCATCAGTCCCTTGGCCCGCTGCGGGTGCAGGGCCGCGGCACGCGACGGCGATGATAGTGACTGACAGCACACACAGACGCATTGGCTACCTCCGACCGATGGCGGTGACTCGTAGCAGCAATTTACCGTCCGGGTCCACGCGGACCTCGGTCGGGGAGAAGGGCAGATCGACACGAGCAGACGTCACGCGGCTTCTCTCGCTTACTATGACATCGCGGCGCATGGTCGCGCCGTTCGGTCCCCGAAACTCGAGCGTCAGCACGGGGAGGCGGAACAGACCCCACTCCGGTTTCTGGCGTTGCGTGATACCCACGACGGCCCGCCGCGCTCCGGCGTCGTATTGCCACGTGATGTCGAGCTGGGGGTAACCCGGCTGATACAGCCACTGGTGGAAGAACCAACCGAGATTCGCTTTGGCTTCCTTCTCCATTACGCGCTGGAAGTCCTCACTCGTTGCGGTCGAGTCGCGGTGAGTGTCGTAGTAAGTGCGGAGCCCGCGAAAGAATGCCGAATCCCCCATGAGTCCCCGCAGCATGTGCAGCACCCATGCGCCTTTGGGATAGCTGTTCGCGTTCAGCAGCTTGATGGGATCGGCGGTATACCCCGAGTCCACGATAGACCGGTCGGTGACGTCGGATTTGAAGTAATTCTCGGCGTTCGCGCGCATCGCGTTGGCCAACACCGAGTCGCCGTCCAGCGCAGCGCCGATTACGCCATCGAAATAGGTGGCGAAGCCTTCGGAGAGCCAGATATCGGGCCAGTCGCGTTCTGTGACAGCGTCGCCGAACCATTGGTGCGCGGTCTCGTGCCGCACGACGCCTTCACCCATCCGACGCTCGACGTACGGCTTCTCGGCGTAGAAGATGGCGCTTGAGTTCTCCATCCCGCCGAAGCGCGTGGACGACTGCACGTGTGCGAGCTTCTCGTAGGGGAATGGCCCGATCAGTCGCTGCATCACCTCGACGATTTCGGTGGCGCGACGGAACGGGACCGAGTCGGCGAACGCCGAGTCCTCGGGATAGGTCCAGACTTCGATCGGGATCGTGTCCCGACCGTTGATCACGGGGCGGTGCTTGCTGACCGTAAACTCGCCCGCGCCGATGACCATGGTGTACGTGGGAATTGGGCGGCTCTCTGCCCACCGGCACAGGACCCGCCGTTCGCTTTCTTGCCGGCTGCACGGCTCAGGTTTGCCATTCGAAACAACGCGCCAGCCATCGGGCATCTGCACCATGAACATGACCCTGGCTTTGTCGCCCGGATGGTCGAGCGTTGGAAGCCAGTAGCGCGCGCGCTTGGGCCAATTGTCGGCGAAGGCCGCGCGTCGCCCTCGCGCCGTCGATCCGATAATGAGGCCGTCCTGGGGACTACCGTGATACTTGATCTGTATACCAGCGTTGCCGACTTCATTGCGCGACACGAAGGTGCTCAGGACGCGCCCGTCGTATCGGAAATGAAGCGAAGTCCTCGAATCGTACCCATCCGTCCGCCAGACCGAATCGACCTGCATACCAACCAAGTCCAAGCGAATCGTGTCGCTCGCTTCTGTCATCCTCACCATCACCGAGGCGAGGCCGGTGATCACGCTGCCCGTATCGGGAACGGTCACTGTGTACAAGTAGGAAAGGGCATTGACCCGCGGCTGTTGGCCGGCACCGGGCGTCGCGAGCAACAGCGCTGCGAGCAGGCTACCGACCGTTCGCATACACGCCATCCAATGCGCTTTCCCCCTTCGGCATTTTCTCACGACTCGCCAACGCCTCAGCCGCGGCTCGCTCCACCTGCTCCGTGATCTCTCCTTCGATTTCGCCGAGAGCCTTCGCGTTAACGCCTTCTTCCTTCAAGTACTCCTCGTACAAGCCGATCGGGTCGCGCTTGCCCCACGTGCGAAACAAGTCGGCGGGAAACGTGTCGCGGGCCTCGCGCTCATCGTGGGTCGCGTGCCCACCCATCCGAAACGTTTCCGCGATAATCATGGCGGGGCCGTTTCCACTTCGACACCGCTCGGCGGCGATTCGTGTGACCGCGTACGCATCGAGCACGTTGTTGCCGTCGAAGGACGCTCCCCAGACGCCGTAGCTGGCGGGCCAATCTTTGAAGTCGGCGGGCAGATGGTGCTGCTCGAGGCGCGTGCCCAAGGCGACCTGATTGTTTTCGATAATGAAGATGGCGGGGACGCGCTGCACCGCCGCCAAGTTGGTCCCCTCGTGCGCGGCGGCGGTATTGGTCGATCCATCGCCGACCCACGTGAGCGCGACGCGCGGCTCGCGCTTCAGCTTGAACGTGAGCGCAATTCCGGTGATCACGGGCACCATGTCGCCGACGTGGGAAATGGGCTGGAGGACGCCGTGCGCGAACGAGCCGACGTGGAGGTCGCGGCCGCCGCTCGGCGAATCGGCCGTCGCGAGGTAGGCGCGCAGCATGTCGGCGATGGACATCCCCATTTCGCAGCATGCCGCGGCGTTGCGGATCATCGGCGCGACGATGTCGGTCCCGCGCTCGAGCGCGTGCACGGGCCCGACCGTGGTCGCTTCCTCGCCCGTGCCGAGCCACGCCTTGGAGATGACCCCGGTGCGCACCCACCGTTTCAACTCGATGTCGTGAAGCCGCGCCCTGAGCAGCCCGCGGTACAACTCGAGTTTCGCGTCGCGGGACAGACCGCGCACGATCGCGGCACGTTCGGGATCGCTCTCGATGGTGGAATGGAAAGCGCGGACCAGCGCGGGATCCGGCTTCCAGTCGACGTATTCCGGTGGGTCGAACGCGGGGAACCGCTTCACGGCACGCCGGCAACGCTCCGGCCGAGGACCTGTCCGTCGCGCTTGAATACCCGGCCGTCCTTCATCACGAAGTCGACATGCTGGAGCACCGTAATGTCCTGCAGCGGATCGCCACGCACCGCCACGACATCAGCCCGCTTCCCGACCGCGACGGCACCAATGTCGCGCTCCAGGCCGAGCAGCGTGGCGCCGTTCGACGTGCCGGCCACGATCGACTGCATGGGCGTCATGCCGTAGCGCACCATCAGCTCGAACTCGCGCGCGTTGGTGCCGTGCCGCATGACGCCGGCGTCGGTGCCGAGGGCGATCTTCACGCCGCCGTCGAGTGCCATCTTGAAGGAGGTGTGCTGCCGCGGCGCGATCGCGAGCGCCTTGGCCGCGATCGGGGTCGGCAAGCGTCCTGCGGTCGCCAGCGACTCCACGGTGAAGCCGGCCAGCAGCGTGGGCACGAGCCACGTGCCGTGCTGCTTCATGAGCGCGACGGCTTCCGCGTCGAGGATCGAACCGTGCTCGATCGACGTCACGCCGGCGCGTACCGCCGCTTTGATTCCGGCGGTGCCGTGCGCATGGGCCGCGACGCGGCGGTCAAGCTGTGTCGCGGTTTCGACGATTGCGCGCATCTCTTCTTCGCTGTATTGCTGCACTCCGACCGAGTCGGTCAGCGAGAGCACGCCGCCGGTCGCGCAGATTTTGATCACGTCCGCGCCGTACTTTACCATGTATCGCACGGCATTCCGTACCTCGTCGATGCCGTTGGCCACGCCGACCTCGATGCCGCCCTCGTGACCCAACGCGTCGGGCTGCAGCCCGTTCGTCTCGTCGCAGTGACCGCCGCGAATGCCGAACGAAATGCCGGCGGCGACGATTCGCGGCCCCTGAATCCAGCCGGCATTGATCGCGTTGCGCAGCGCGACATCGCCAAAGTTCGCGCTGCCGACGACGCGTACGGTGGTGAAGCCCGCGTCGAGCGTCTGCTGCGCGTGGGCCGCGCCGAGCAGCGCGAGCTCGCTTGGCATCTCGGTGAGACGGCTGTGTTGCCAGTCGCCATCGCCAATCGTGCGGCCGACGAGATGCACGTGCGCATCGATGAACCCGGGCAGTACAGTTTCGCCCGACAGGTCGATCACGGTTGCGCCGGCGGGCACCGGCACGTTCGTCCCGACCGCGGTGATCCGATCGCCCTGCATCACGATCACCGCGTTCTTCACGGGCGCGGCCCCGGTGCCGTCGATGAGCGTACCCGCGCGGATGGCGGTGACCCCCGGTTGTTGCAGCGCCAACACCGCCAAGAGCAGAATCACGAGAACCTCTCCTTGAGCTTCCCGAGCAGGCCACCCGACGATTCTGCGGACCGGCCGCCACTCAGCGCGTCGCCAAATTCGATCGCCGTGGTGAAGCGATCGTCCGGATTCGTCTGCAGCGCCTTCGTCAACGCCTTTTCGACGGGCTCGGGGACGTCGGGACGATATTGACGAATCGGCACGGGCTGGCTGCGCAGCCGCGCGATCATCATCTCTTGGGCATTGCGCCCCTGAAACGGCAGCTTGCCGGTGAGCATCTCGAAGGCGACGATGCCGAGGGCATAGATGTCACTGCGGGCATCGAGCGTCTTGCCGCGAATCTGCTCCGGGCTCATGAACTCGGGCGTGCCCAAAATGATGCCGGTGGCGGTCAGCTTGGCGATCGCCGGATCAGCGCGCCGCTCCTTGGCCAAGCCGAAATCCATGACGACCGCCCGCTCCACGCCGCCGCCCCTGCCGCCCCCCCCGTCATCGGGCACCAGCATCACGTTCTCAGGCTTCAGATCCCGGTGAATGATCTGCAGCTCATGGGCATGGTGCAGGCCGGCGCACATCTGCTGCAGCAGGGCCACGCTCAGGGGGATGTCCATCGGCCCACCGCGCACTTCGCGATCGGACAGCAGCTCGCCCTTCAGGAACGGCATCACCAGATAGATCAGCCCGTCCTCCGACTCGCCGAGGCGCAGGATGCGACAGACGTTCGGATGATCGAGGCGCATCGCGAGGCCCGCTTCGCGGCGCAACCGCTCGACCGAGCTTTTGTCTGAGGCGAGCCGGGGCGAGAGCACCTTGATCGCGACCGTTTCGCCGGACGAGATCTCCTTGGCCAGATACACGTAAGACATCCCGCCCTCGCCCAGCTTCTTCATTACCTGATAGCGCGCATCGAGAATCTGATTGGAGAGACTGGAGGCCCGGTCGAGGCCGGACTTCCCCGGCGGGAGCGGCGTGCGCGCCCCTGTGCCGCTGCCCGGCGATGGCGGCGCCGAGGGCTTCTTCGACTGGATTTCCACGAGCATGCTTCCGTCTTTGGGACAGAAGCGCGCCGCGGTGTCGGTGTACACCGACCCGCATTTCGGGCAGCGACGCTCGCTCATTGCCGGACCAAGTTGCGGCCTTCGTTCTTGGCGCGATAGAGGGCTTGATCGGCGAGTGACACGAAGCTGTCGGCGCTGTGCACGCGCTCATCCGGAAACGACGCGAGTCCGATGCTGATCGTCATGTGCAGCGGATCCTCGCCTGGATCAGCGAAGTCACGGGCCATGACGCGACGGCGTAACCGTTCGGCGAAGATCGCGGCGCCATGCGGCGCCGTCTCGGGCATCACCACCACGAACTCCTCGCCGCCGTAGCGGGCCACGATGTCGACCGATCGCACTTCGCGCCGCAGCAGCTCGCCGACCTGCCGCAGCACCGAGTCGCCCGCGATGTGGCCGCGCGTGTCGTTGATCGATTTGAAACGGTCGATGTCCGCGAGCAGAATCGTCAGCGCCAGATTGTAGCGCCGCGCGCGATCCAGCTCCTGCGCCAGCGCCTCGGCGAGCGCCCGCCGGTTCATGCAGCCGGTCAGCGCGTCGGTCAACGCCAGCTTCTCGAGCCGCTGCTTGTCGGAGACTGCGGTTTCGAAATCGTACGCCTTCTCGATCGCCGACACCGCGGTCTTGATGACCGTCTCGGCGAACTGCGCGTCGGCCCGCGTGAGCGGTGGATCGTCGCCGGTCGTGCGCAGGAAAAAGACGCCGATCTGCTGGTCTTTCATCCAGAACGGCAGCGCGACCGCCGAGCGGGTGGGGACTTTGATCTCCTCGCGTTCCCAGCGGCGCCGTTCGTCCTCGTAGAGCGCATCCGTGGCGACATCTTCGACCAGCACGAGCCGGCCGGTCGAGACCGCTTTGCGGATCTCCGGATACCGGGCCAACTCGATCTGGAGGTTGCGCAGCATCGGGTTTTCGTACGCCGCTACGACGATGCCCTGCTGGTCGCCCGGTTTGGCCAGCACCATCGAGCACTTGGAAATGTTGAGCGCGCGGGCCACGCGCCGGGCGAGAATGTGATACATCTCATCCGGCTTGAGGGAATCGGTGACCTCGTGGAGAATGTCCACCATCGCGGCGCGGCTGCGCGCCTCTTCCCTTGCCTGCGCGAGCGCGCGCCCGACGCGTATGTGGGCTTCGACCCGGGCGAGGAGCTCTCGCACGCGGAATGGCTTGGAGATGAAGTCGGCGGCGCCGAGCCCGAGCGCGCGCACGGTGGCCTCCTCGGGCGGCATCGATGAGACCATCAAAACCGGGAGATCGCGATAGCGCTCGTCCTGCTTGAGCCGCTCGAGCAGCTGCAGCCCGTCGACCTTGGGCATCATGATGTCGAGCAGGAGGATCGCCGGCTTGATCTCCTCGAGCTTGGCGAACAGCCCGTCGCCGCCCGGGCAGACCGCCACCTCGTAGCCGTTCTCTTTCAGGATCCAGGTGAGCGTCTGGACCAGCGATGCGTCGTCATCGGCGACCAGAACCCGCGTCGCGGGAGCTGCCATCAGTCGTGAGCCTCGAGCAGCGAGGGATCCACGTTGCCGCCGCTGACGACGAGCACGGTGGTCCTGGAGCGTGGCACCGCGCCGGCCAGCAGCGCGGCCGTCGTGGCCGCACCCGACGGCTCGACCGCGAGCCGGCAGGTCCGCCATAGAAACTGCACGGCCGCGCGGATGCTGTCATCTTCGACCAGCACGACGCCGCGAATGCGGTCGCGTTCCCGCGTCAGCTCCGCGAAGGGGATGTTGCCGACATTGAGCGTGATCAGCCCGTCGGCGATGCTGGCTGTGCGGTCGAGTCGGACCACTTTCCCCGCCGCCAGCGACCGGTGCAGCTTGGGTGCGCCGGCCGGCTCGACCCCCCACACGGCCGCCTTGCTCTTCGCGGCCGCCAACCCGGCGACGATCCCCGAGATCAGACCGCCGCCGCCGACCGGCACCACTACGGTCTCGACCTCGGGCAGCTGCTCCACGATTTCGAGGGCGACGGTCGCCTGCCCCGCGACGATGTCGGCATGATCGAACGGCGGGACGATCGCGAGCTGCTCGCGCTTGGCGATCGCTTCGGCCTTGAGACGTCGATCCTCGGAGGTGCGACCGGCGAAGACGACTTCCCCGCCCCACTTTTTCACGCCGGCGATTTTGACCGCCGGGGTGGTCTCCGGCATGACGATCACCGCCCGCACGCCGAATTGCTTCCCGGCATACGCCACCGCCTGCCCGTGGTTGCCCGACGAATAGGTGATCACGCCGCGCTTGCGGGCGGGCTCAGCGAGCTTGCGGATAGCGTTGTAGGCGCCGCGGATCTTGAACGCGCCAATCGGCTGCTCGTTCTCGAGCTTGAGGTGGGCGCCCAGCTCCTCCACGTAGATCAGTGACGTGCGGCGCGCGATGCCCCGCAGGCCCGCTGCGGCTTCCGTGATGTCCTGAGCGGTGACCACGCTACTTTTTGGCTTTCGCCTTCGCCTTGGACTTTGCGGCGGGCTTCGTCGGAGGCGGCGTTTCGTCGTCGTCTTCGTCCACCGCTTCGTCTTCGTCTTCCTTCACGACGCGCGCCACGTCCACGACCAGGTCGCCGGGCGTCAGATTCATGATCTTCACGCCCTGCGTGTTGCGGCCGGAGATCCGAATACCCTCGACGGGCACGCGGATCATGATCCCCTTCTTCGTGATCATCATCAGCTCGTCGTCGGGCAGCACTTCTTTCAGCGCGATGATCTCGCCGGTTTTATCGCTGCGCTTCAGCGTGATGATGCCGCGGCCGCCGCGATGCTGGACGCGGTATTCGTCCAGCTCGGACCGCTTGCCCATACCCTTTTCCGTAACGGTGAGCAGCGTGGATTTGCGGCGCACCACGACCATATCGATCACATGGTCTCTCTTGTCGAGCTCGATCCCTTTCACGCCGGTCGTCGTGCGGCCCATGTCGCGCACGTCTTTTTCGTGGAAGCGGATGCTCATGCCATGCGCGGTCGCGAGCACGATGTCGTTCTTGCCGTCCGTCACCTGGACGTCGATCAGCTCGTCGCCCTTTTCAATATTGATGGCCCGAATGCCGACCGAGCGCGGATTCCCGAATTCCGAGAGCACCGTCTTCTTGACCACGCCGGCCTTGGTCGCGAACAGCAGGAACTGATCCTCCGAGAACTCCCGCACCGGGACGAGCGCTGCGACCTTCTCGTCGGGCTTCATCGCCACGCAGCTGAGAATTGGCTTGCCTCGAGCGGAGCGCGCTGCCTGCGAGATCTCGTGCACCTTGAGCCAGTAGCATTGGCCCTGCTCGGTGAAGAACATCACGTAATCGTGCGTGGACGCGATGAAGAGGTGCTCGACCCAGTCGTCTTCCTTCTGATGCGCGGCGATCACGCCCTTTCCGCCGCGCCGCTGCCGCCGGTACGCGGAGACGGGAAGCCGCTTGATGTAGCCGGCGTGCGAGACCGTGATCACCATGTCCTCCTCGGCGATCAGGTCCTCGATCGAGAATTCGCCCTGGTCGGCGACGATTTCAGTGCGCCGCTCGTCGCCAAAGCCGTGGGCCAGCTCCGTGAGCTCTTCCTTCAGAATCTTCATGCGCCGCGGCTTGGAGGCGAGGATCTCCTTGCATTCCTTGATGAACTTGCGGACGTCCTTCAGTTCCTCCTCGAGCTTCGTGATCTCGAGGGCCGTGAGCCGCGCGAGGCGCATGTTGAGGATTTCGGCCGACTGCTTCTCGGACAGCTTGAAGCGCTTGCGCAGCGCGGCGTCTGCCGACGGCGTGTCCTTCGATTTCTTGATGATCTTGATGACTTCGTCGATGTTGTCGACCGCGATCTTCAAGCCTTCGAGGATGTGCTCGCGGTCCTGGGCGCGCTGCAGCTCGAACTCGGTGCGCCGCGTGATGACGGTGTGGCGGTGTTCGATGAAGTGTTGCAGCAGCTCGACGAGCGTCAGCTCGCGCGGCGTCCCGTCCACAAGCGCCAGCATGATGGCGCCGAACGTCTGCTGCATCTGCGTGTGCTTGTAGAGCTGATTGAGCACGACCATGGGGATTGTGTCGCGCTTCAGCTCGATGACGAGCCGGATTCCTTCCTTATCGGACTCGTTGCGGACGTCGCTGATGCCCTCGAGCTTCTTCGCCAGCACGAGGTCGCGGATCTGCTCGTGCACCCGTTCGGGACTGACCTGATAGGGGAACTCGGTCACGACGATCTGCTGCTTGCCGGTCGATTCCTTCTCCTCCGCGATCGCGCGGGCCCGGATGATGATGCGGCCGCGGCCCTTCTCGTAGCACTCCTTGATGCCCTCGCGGCCGTAGATGATGGCGCCGGTCGGGAAATCCGGGCCTTTGACGAACTTGCGGATGTCCCGGATCGTGGCGTTGGGGTGATCGACGAGATGCACGATCGCCTGGACCACTTCGCTCAGATTGTGCGGCGGGATGTTCGTCGTCATGCCGACCGCGATGCCCGCGGAGCCGTTGACGAGCAAGTTCGGCAGCCGGCCGGGCAGCACCGTCGGCTCCTGGAGGCGGTCGTCGAAGTTGGGGACGAAGGCAACGGTGTTCTTGTCGATGTCCTCCAGCATCGTCATGGCGACGCGCGTGAGCCGCGCTTCCGTGTAGCGGTAGGCGGCGGCCGAATCGCCGTCGACCGAACCGAAGTTCCCCTGCCCGTCGATCAGCGGATAGCGCAGCGAAAAGTCCTGCACCATCCGGACGAGCGAGTCGTAGACCGCGATATCGCCGTGGGGGTGATACTTGCCGAGCACGTCGCCGACGACGGTGGCGGCTTTCTTGTAGGGCCGGCCCGGAACCAGGCCCAGCTCGTGCATGGCGTAGAGGATGCGCCGATGCACCGGCTTCAAGCCGTCGCGCACATCGGGCAGCGCGCGCTGCACGATGACGCTCATCGAATAGTCGAGGAACGATTCCTTTAATTCGTCTTCGATGAGGCGCGGCAGAATGCGTTCGCGGACGTTAGGACCGGTCATTTCGATCTTTGTGGAGGTGAGGTAAGATGATAAAAATTAACTACTTAGATAGTGAAAGACAACTGCGGGGACATGCAAAAACTAGGTGCACAGACGCACCGCGGGCAACAGGTTACGGGTCTCAGGACGAGACTTCTACCACGACCTTCCCCAACTGTTGGCCCTTCGCCAATCGCTCGTAAGCCTCCCTCGCGCGCTCGATCGGAAACGCGCGATCCACAACCGGCCTGAGCTCTCCCTGTCCGAGTCGCCGCACGACTTCCGCATATTCCGCAGCGTTGCCCATTGTCGAACCCAGGATGCTCCAGTGATGCCAGAACACACGCCGCAGATCGAGATTCACCTGCGGCCCAGATGTCGCGCCACAGGTCACTAGTCGGCCCCCGCGCCGGAGACAGCGGAGCGAGTCGTCCCACGTCGCGGCTCCGACATTCTCGACCACGACGTCCACGCCCCGCCTGTTGGTCAGGGCGCGCACCTCAGTCGCCACCTTCTGAGTGCGGTGGTTCAGGGTTACATCGGCCCCGAGCTGCTTGGCGGCGGCGAGCTTGGCGTCGTCCGACGACGTCACGATCACCCGCGCGCCGAGGAGCTTGGCGATGCGCATCGCGGTCAGGGACACACCCCCGCCGATTCCCCAGATGAGCGCCGTCTCTCCGGGCTTGATCTGTGCCCGCGTGACGAGCATCCGCCAGGCGGTCAGCGTCACGAGCGAGAATGCCGCCGCCTCGGCCCAGGTGAGCGCCGGCGACAGGTTCGGCCCCCGCACCACATTCTGCGCCGGGACCGTCACCAGCTCCGCCATCGTCCCCGGGAGATGCTCGCCCAGCAACCGGTAGTTGACGCACAGCGAATGCTCGCCGGCGCGGCAGAACTCGCAGGAGTAATCGGAGATGCCCGGATTGATGAGGACGCGATCGCCGGGCTGCACGCTCGTGACACCGGGGCCGACGGTCTCGACGACACCGGCGCCGTCAGCGCCCACGATGTGCGGAAACCGCTCCGCGCCGCCCCCGGCCGGCAGGCCCTCGACCACGAAGAGATCGAGATGATTCAACGCCGCCGCCCGGATGCTGACGCGCACCTCGCCCGCTGTGGGAGCGGGGGCGTCCGGAACCTCGGTGATGTCGAGCTGGTCGATTCCGCCAGTGGCGGTGAGGACACAGGCGCGCATGGCGCCCGTAATCTAGGGGCGGAACGCCGGCGTAATCATCTGCTCCAGGCCGATCGTCGGCAGCGGGATCGGAGTCGCCGAGCCGACCGGCTGAACGTAGACGCGGTACACGGGATTGCGACGATTCTGCGGCTCCGCGTTCACTACCAGGGCCAGGAGATCGCCGGCCGGAGAGACCGCGAACGACGCCATCGCGAGGTCGGTGCCGGTGATCGCGGTGGTCGCACCGGTCGCGAGATCGGCGCGGATGACCTGCTGGACCGTGCGATTGCCCTCGCGACGCTCTGCCAAGTAGACGAGCGTACCGTCACGTAGAAACCGCGGCTCGGACTCGCGTTGTTGCGGCGATCGCGTGAACTGGCGTTGGTTGGTGCCGTCCCGGTTCATCAGCCAGATATCGCCGTCCTTGTTCCGCGTGGAGACGTACGCGATTATCTGACCGTCTGGTGAAACCGCCGGCGAGGAGTTGACCGAGTCGCGCGTGAGCTGGGTCAGAGCGGTGCCGTCCACGTTCACGGCCCAAATCTCCTGCTTGCCGGCCGTGCGGGATGAGTGGAACACGAGCGACTGACCGTCCGGCATGAATGACGGCCGCCCGTCGGGCTGCGGATCGCTGGAGACGCGCGTGGTTCCCGTCCCGTCTGCATTCATCACATAGATCTCGGCGTTGCCGTCGCGCTGCGAGACGAAAGCGATACGCGAGCCATCCGGCGAGAACGCGGGATCGCTGGCCGAGGCGGTATCGGTGGCGGGGGTCAACTTCGTGAGCTGCGCGAGGTTAGAGCGCTCGACCGCGTAGAGCTGGAACTTGCCGGGCGTGCTCGGCGCCGCCCGCGAGCTGGCGACGACGATCTCACCCACGACATACACATCGGCGATCGCGGTCTTTCCACCGGGCGCGGTGGCCGTCACCTTCGCATGGCCGTACCCGGCGCCGGTTACCGTGCCGTCCTCCCCGACGCTGGCGATCTGCGGACTGTCGCTGCTCCACGTCAAGTTCGTCGCGGGGCCGAGGACGTTTCCCTGCTCGTCGGCGTAATTCGCGCGCAGCGTGCGGCGCTGATTGATGCCGATGCCAACACGCGGTTGCGCGAAGCGCGGAAAGCCCGCGATCACGCTGATGTTCCAGGCGACGGCGAGCCCGGAGCCTGGACCCCGGACGGTCAGCTGCGTCTTCCCCACCGCCCGGCCGGTCAGCAGACCTGTTTGGGGGTCGAAACTGGCGATACCCGGATCCGTCACGGTCCACCGCAGCGGGGCCTCTGGAACAGGTGCGTTCTCGGCGGTGAGGGCGTGCGCCTCGAATTTAGTGCTGCCGGTCAATGGTACCTGAACCTCCTCCGAGAGCTTGGGGACAACTGTGAGCTTGGCCACCGCTGGATGGACCGAAACCTCGATGCTCTTGCTCTGTAGCAATCCCGAGACGGTTAGCATCGCCTTTCCAGGCCCGGTGGCCGTGACCGCGCCCCCGAGACTGACGCGTGCCACGCTTTGATCGCTGGATGCCCACTGCAGCACAAGCGGATTCACGGTCCGGTTGTTCTGCGTGGCGACGACGACGTGCAGGGTATCCACCTCGCCGGGCGAGAGCATCAGGGGCGAACCTTCCCGCACCGTGAACTCCGCCTGCTGCACAACTACAGGCGCAGTCGCGGTAAGACCGCCAGCAGCGGTCGCCTGGATCGTGCCCTGGCCCGGCGCGAGGGCGACGACGTTGCCGCTCTGGTCGACGCTCGCGACGTCCGGGCGGAGCGATGTCCACGCGACCACCACGGGCGCGGCGGGCGAGCCGTCCTGGCGCAGGGCCCGCGGCGAGACGCGCGTGTTCTCCGACGCCAGCAGGTAGACGACGCCCGGCTCGAGACGGAGCGCGGCGGCCGGCCCGCTGCCGGGCGGCTGGCCAGAGTAGGGGTCCGGACCCGCCGGCGGGGGAGGCGGCGGAGCACCGGGGGGTGCCGGGGGGGCGGGGGCTGGCGCACTGCCGCCGGTGACCTGGATGGCGGCCTGCCCCCGGCGGGCGCCGACCCTGGCTTCAATGATGGCCACACCGTTCGCCACGCCGGTGACGGTGCCGTTGTTGTCGACCTTCGCGATGTTGACGTTGTTGGACGACCAGATGATGCGTACCGTGGGGATGACATTTCCGATGCGATCGAACGCGGTCGCGAGCAAACCGGTGCGTTCACCGACGCGGATGGTCACCGAGGGGGGCGCGACCTGCACCTCGGCGACACTCTGCGCGACTAGTGCAGTCGGCAGGAGCAGCCCGAATGCGCCGAGAAGTCCGCATCTCGTCATGGCTGGCGAATGTGTGTCCGGCTAAATGGCGTTGTCAAGCCAACTTGTCACCGGGAGCGCCATTCCAAGAGACCAAAAGGGCGGTAGACCGTGTCACTTGCGAGGTCAGAATCCGGCGGTAAGCTATAGGCCACCCACGACGCCCCTGCACCTACCAGCATAGGAGAAGATCCGATGCTTGAGCAGCCGGACGTAACGGACAGCAGTTGGCCTGGACCGGGGTTCATGGAACCGATGTTCCCGTCGGCGCCCACGCCCGCGCCGATGCCATCGATGCCGATGGAGGAGTCGTCGCGCTCTTCCAAGCCCAAGGCGAAGAAGAAAAAGAAAGCCGCCAAGAAGGCCCGGCCTAAGGCAAAGAAGAAGAAACCGGCGAAGAAGAAGAAGGCCGCCAAGAAGAAACGCCGCCGCTAGCACAACTCGCTTCGCCATCCGCGGGAGCGTCTCGACGAGACGCTCCCGCGGACACGTTAAGGAGGACAAAACTATGCGTCGTGCGTCGTCCGTCCTTTGGCTCTCGATCGTGATCGGGTGCAGTGCACCGAAACTGCCGTTGGGGAATCCGCCACAGGAAATCGCGGCGATGTTGCAGCGCTCCGCGTCGGACTGGAATCGGGGCGATCTCGCAGGGTTCATGAGCGACTACGCGCACGACTCGCTGACGAGCTATATGGCGGGCGGGCACGTGCAGTACGGCTGGCAGGTCTTGTATGATCGCTATCAGAAGAACTACTTCGCGCCCGGGAAGTCGCGCGACTCGCTCTCGTTCGACGAGCTGCATGTGCGCGTGCTGACTCCCGACTTCGCGTATGCGACGGCGCGATTCAAACTCACGCGAGGTGATTCGGTCGTGGCCAGCGGGCCATTTACCTTGGTGCTCCAGAAACAGGGCGATCGCTGGCGGATCCTGCACGATCACACGGCGTCAGATCCGAAGTGAACGTCATACGTCCGCACGTCGACAGGATGCTGCTGTTTCTCGTCCTGCCGCTCGTCGCTTGTAACAAGCTCCTCCCCCCCAAGGATCGCGTCATCGCGCTCGAAGGTGCGACGCTGATCGACGGCGCCGGCGGCGCACCGAAGCCGGACGCGCTGATCATCGTCCGCAACGGTCACATCGAGACAGTCGCCCGTGTCAACGAGATCCCGATTCCGAAGGGCGCGGAGCGCATCAATGTGGTCGGCAAGACCATCATCCCCGGATTGATCGACGCGCACGCGCACGTGGAACGGTGGGCCGCAGGCCGCTACGTCGCCTGGGGCGTCACCACTGTGCGCGATCTGCACAGCGTCACCGACACGGCGCTGGCGCTGCGAAACGCTATGAACCTCGGCTCGATCACGGGCCCCCGGATGTTCACCGCCGGCGCGATGATCGACGGCGTGCCGCCGACGTATGCAAACGCGACCGGCATCGCGACCGCGGACCAGGCGCGACGCGCGGTGGACCAGCATGCCGTGGCGGGCGTGGACTATCTCAAGGTGTACACGAAAATCACGCCCGCGCTGCTGCGACCGCTGCTCGATGAAGCCGACAAACTGCACCTCGCCGTCGCCGCGCATCTCGGGAAGACCGACGCGCTGACCGCGGCGCGTGCCGGCGTCGTGTCGGTCGAGCACATGTCGGGCGTCGTTCAGACGGCGACGGGCAATCCGAGCTACGCCACCGCGCACAACAGCTTTCTCACGGGCTGGACGGCCGAGGAAAAAGGGTGGGCCGCCCTCGACTCGGGCGCCGTCGCCCGGACCGCGCGCGCGCTGGCGCAGACCAAGGTGACCATCGTCCCGACACTCGTTGTGCACGACATGCTCGCGCGGCTCGACAACCCCATCTTGTTGGCGCGTCCCGGGATGGAGGACGTGCCCGATAACGCGGAGAGCGTGCGAAGCGTGCCGAGCCTGCTGCGGCGCACGGGCTGGCGGGCGGGCGATTTCGATGCGTTCCGGCGCTCGCGGCGGCGGCAGGATCAGTTCGTGCGCGAGTACAAGCGCGCCGGCGGCGCGATCGCCGCGGGGTCGGACGCCGCGAACCAGCTCCTGATTCCGGGATATTCTTTACATGAAGAAATGTCTCTCCTCGTTGCTGCCGGTCTGACGCCCCTCGAGGCCATCACCGCGGCCACGCGCCGCGGCGCCCAGCTGCTGCACGCGGATTCCCTCGGTGTGATTGCCCAGGGCAAGGTCGCAGACCTTGTCGTCTTGAACGGCAATCCCGCGGCGAACATCGCCGCTACGCGCAATATCGCGATGGTCATGATCCGGGGCCGGGTGATCCGGCCCGATTCCCTGAGGGCCACATGGAAATGAGATCAGCACTCCGCCTGCTCTTCCTCTTACTTGTCACGGCCTGCGACCGGGGCGCGCCAGCCCGGCGGGGCGCGGGGGCCTACGACCTGATCCTCAAAGGCGGCTGGATCGTGGACGGCAGCGGCAACCCGCGCTATCGCGGCGACGTGGGCATTCGCGGCGACCGCATTGCGGCGGCGGGATTCCTGGGGACAGCGACGGCGCCCGAGACGCTGGACGTGAGCGGCCTCGCGGTCGCCCCCGGATTCATCGACATGCTCGGCCAGTCTGAGGGGTTCGTGCTGGTCGACAATCGCGTGCTCAGCAAAGTGACGCAGGGGATCACGACCGAAGTCACCGGAGAGGGAGGCTCGGTCGCGCCGCTGACCGATCTGCTGGTGATGGACGATTCCGCGTGGATGAAGAAGTACAACGTGCAGGAGGACTGGCGCGACCTGGACGGATATTTCGCGCATCTGGCGCGGACCGGTAGCACCGTGAACATCGCGACGTTTGTGGGCGCAACGCAGGTGCGTTTGGCGGTCGTCGGCAAGCAAGATCGTCATGCGACGCCGGAGGAGCTTGCCCACATGGTGGCGCTCGTCGACACCGCCATGGAGCAGGGCGCCGTGGGTCTGTCCACGGCCCTCGAGTACGCCCCGGCGTTCTACGCCCCGACCGAGGAGGTCATCGCGCTCGCCAAAGCCGCCCGGCGCCACGGCGGCGTGTACGCCACTCACATGCGCAATGAGGGCGGTCAGATCGACCAGTCCCTCGACGAAACATTCCGGATCGCCCGTGAAGCCGACATACCCGCCGAGATCTGGCATCTCAAGGTCTCGGGGCGTCGGAATTGGGGCCGGATGCCGCACGTCCTGGCGCGGATCGACTCGGCGCGCGCGGCGGGGGTCGACGTCACGGCCGACCAGTATCCCTATCTCGCCGGGGCGACCTCGCTCGACGCGTCCGTCCCGGCGTGGGCTCACTCGGGCGGGAATGATTCGCTGATCGCGCGCCTGCGCGATCCTGTCATCCGGGCGCGACTCCGCGCCGAGCTGCTCGCGCCGCCTCAAATCACAGACCGCTTCTACCGGGCCACCGAAGGGCCGCAGGGCGTCATCGTGTTCCCCTTCGATGATTCCCTGCACTACCTGCAGGGGAAGCGCCTCTCGGAGATCGCCGCGGCGCGTCACCGGGATCCGATCGAGACCATGTTCGACATCATCATCGCCGATCACGCGCGTACCGGCGCGATTTATTTCATCATGAGCGAGCCGGATGTGCGCGCCGCGCTGCAGCAGTGGTGGGTGGGGGTCAACACGGACGCCAGTGGCGTCGCGCCCGACGGTCCGTTCGGCAAGGACGGCACGCATCCTCGCGCCTACGGCTCGTTCACGCGGATTCTGGGCCGGTACGTCCGCGAGCAAAAGTTGATGCCGCTCGAGTTCGCCGTGCGGAAGATGACGTCGCTCGCAGCGCAGCGTGTCGGCCTCACCGACCGCGGCCTCGTAAAGCCGGGCATGTTCGCCGACATCACCGTCTTCAATCCTGAAACCGTGATCGACCGCGCGACCTTCGAGCAACCGCATCAGCCATCCGTGGGCATTGAGTACGTGCTGGTGAACGGGCAGCTGGTATTAAGGAAGGGGCAGATGACGAGTGCGCGGCCGGGGCGCGGGCTGCGGGGTCCAGGATACCGCGGGACGCGCTAGCGTGACGCTCGGGCGACTGATCGTCGCCTGGCTGCCGGTGGCGGCGCTCTTCACCATCGTGCCGCCGATCGGCTATCGGTGGGACCTGCCGCCCGACCATCATGCACTCGTTTGGTCGTTCCATCGCTGGGAAATTGGCTGGCGGTGGGTCGAAGCGCTGGTGGTCACGCTCTTCGCTTCGCTCTGGTTCGATTCGCTGGGCGCCGGCGAGTGGTGGCTGTTGTTTGCGCTCGTCGGATTACTGGTCGCGTTTCCACGTCGTCTGGTGATGTGGCAGCATGTGGACGGCCTCAGACGACGCCATTTGTTCGTACATGCGTGCTTCGATGTCGGCCGGTATGTGATCGCGGGTGGCCTGCTCGCCTGGCGTCTTTCGTAGCTATCTTCGCAGAACCAATGACAACCATTCGCCTGACTGCGCTCTCGCACGGCGCCGGCTGAGCCTGCAAGCTCGGCCCCGCCGAGTTGGCGCAGGTCTTGCGCCACGTCCCGACCATCTCGGATCCACGCATCCTGGTCGATGCCTCGACGCGGGACGACGCCGCCGTGTACCAGTTCACGCCGGACCGCGCGATCGTCGCCACGGTCGACTTCTTCACGCCGGTTGTGGACGACGCGTACGACTTCGGCCGCATCGCCGCCGCCAACGCGTTCTCCGACGTCTACGCGATGGGCGCGACGCCGCTGCTCGCCCTGAATCTGGTCGGCTGGCCGCGCGACACGCTGCCCTACGAGCTGCTCGGCGAGGTGCTGCGCGGCGGCGGGGACATCGCGAAGGAAGCGGGCGCGTTCGTGCTCGGCGGGCATTCGGTGGACGACCCCGAGCCCAAGTACGGCATGGTCGCGATCGGCGAAGTCCATCCCGATCGAATCGTGACACTCGCGCGCGCGCGCGCCGGTGATGCCCTCGTGCTCACCAAACCGATCGGGACCGGCGTGCTCACGACGGCGTTGAAACAGGACTTGGCGACGGCAGCCGACATCGCACCGGCTGTGAAATCGATGACGACGCTCAATGCAGGTGCCGCACGCGCGCTGCGCGCGACCGGCGACGCGGTCCATGCCGCGACGGACGTCACCGGCTTCGGACTGCTGGGGCACTTGCATAACATGCTGGCGGCCAGTGGCCTGTCGGCCGAAGTGGATGCGGCCGCCGTGCCGCTATTTCCCAAAGCGGTGGAGCTCGCGGAGCGGGGGGCGATTCCTGGGGGCACCAAACGCAATCGCGAAGCGCTGGCGCCGCACGTCCAGTTCGACGCGGAAATCCCGGAACCGATTCGCGTGCTGCTGTTCGATGCGCAGACCTCAGGAGGTCTCTTGATCGCGGTAGATCCCGATCGGGCGAATGCGCTTCTCGCCGCGTTGCAGAGCGAGCGGACGCCGGCCGCCGTGCGCATCGGCCGCCTCTCGCGCGGCGTGGCCGGCGCGATCGCGGTGAGGTGAAGGCGCGTGCCCGCGATTCCTGAATACCGGTCCCTCGCTCCCGAGGCGCTCGACGCATTGGAGCGTGCCGTCCGCGAGCATCGCCGGGTAGCGCTGCGGCGGCGCGGCACCGAATATGTCGTGGTGGCCGAGCGCCTGATAACGAGCGGACGCGACGACGCGCTGGCGGGACGGCTCCCCATGACGGGCGAGCTGCTCACGTTCCGGTTGCGCGATCTGGAGAGCTTCGCGGTACTCCCGTAAACACGTGTTCACGCGCCTGCTGGTGGGTCTCGATGGCAGCCCCAGTGCCGATGAAGCATTGGAGCAGGCGGTGCACCTCGCCCAGCGTTTCAAATCCAAGGTCGTGGTCGCGCATATCAAGGAAACACGTGGCCTGGGCAAGCGCGCCTCCGATTCAGGCGTGCTGCTGCAGCGGGCGCAGGAGCGCGTCGCAGACGCCGGCCTCGCGGTGCAGACAGTTCTCAGGCACGGTGATCCCGATTCGGAGCTCGCGACGCTGGCGGGGGATGTCGACACCGTGCTCGTGGGCCGGCGCGGCCGTTCCTCGCCGTCCGACGTACTCGGCAAGACGGTCACGTCGCTGATTCGCATCGCCGAGAGGACGGTGATCGTATGCGCCAGCAAGCCATCGCCGATGAACGCGTGCGCGATCGCCTACGACGGCCGGGAGACAGCGCAGCGGGCCCTCGAGCTCGTCGCACGATTCGCGAGCGTCACGCACAGTACGATTCATGTCATTCACGCGACCATCGATCCCGCCGTGGGTACCATGGTGGTCGGCGAAGCCGAGGCGCTGCTCTCGCTGCAGGGGGTCGCGTTCGTCACGCACCTCGAGCACGGCACGCCCGGTGAAGCGGTGGCGCGCGTGATTCAGCAGACGCAGTGCGACGCGCTCTTCGCCGGCGCGCACGTGTCTGGTGAGGGCCGACGCACTGCCGTGACGGTCTCACATGCCGAGGAGATCTTGCTGCACACTGATATTCCCGTCGTGATTCAGCCATGACCGGCCATTTCGTGCTGGTGCACGCCGACGAGAGTTGCCTCGGCAACGACTCCACCAAACCGAGCCGCGGCGGCAACGCCGCGCTGATCGAAGCGCCGGCGGGCGACAGCGTGGCGCGCTGGGATTTCTACGAATGCTCGCCGCAGACCACGAATAACAAGATGGCGCTGGCGGGAGCGATCGGCGCACTCGAGTGGATTCGTCGCCAATGGCGCCACGCGCTCGTGCGCTTCGTGTCGGATTCGGAGTATCTCGTCAAGGGCATGAACGAGTGGGTGAGTGGCTGGCAAGCCCGTGGCTGGCGACGCAAGACGGGAGCCCTCGAAAACGTGGAGCTGTGGCAAAAGCTGGCGCAGGTCGCCGCCATGCATACGGTGGATTGGCGCTGGGTACGCGGCCACAACGAGCACGTCAAGAATGAATACGCGAACATGCTCGCCATTCGCGCCGCCGACCAGCAGGAACGCTCCAACGGTCTGATCCCCTCGGGTTTCGACACCTGGCTCGCGCAACAGCGCGCCCGCGGCAAGTTTGTCGACTTCGATCCCGACCAGGAGCTCCATGAGCGCGCCTAAAGACGGCGTTGTCGCTAACACCCATCCATCAAACCTTTCCGCTGACGGTACCCCGAGTACCGTCGACCGAATACCGCTGTACGAGGTGTACATGCGCATGGCCGAAGAGCTGGCCAAGCGCTCGACGTGCGTGCGGCTGCAGGTCGGCACCGTCGTGACCGACCAGCGGCTCGAAAACGTCCTGGCGATCGGTTACAACGGCAACGCGCGCGGCCTGCCGAACAAATGCGACTCGGCGGTCCCGGGGAATTGCGGCTGCATCCATTCCGAGATGAATGCGCTCGTGAAGGCTCCGGGCAGCGTCCGCGACAAGGTCGTGTTCGTAAGCGCGTCGCCGTGCGTGATGTGCGCGAAGCTGATCATCAACTCCGGTGTGACGCACGTGTTCTATCGCAAGGCGTACCGCGATCCTTCGGGCGTCGAGGTGCTGCAGCAGGGCGGCGTTGTGCCGGTGCTGTATGATCGCTGGATAAGCGCGTGGAGGAATGGGGCGTAGTGGACGAGCTCGATCGATTGTTCGGCTTGCTGGTCGCCGCCCTCGCCCGAGAAACTCGAGTCGCGGTCCCGTTCGCGGCGGCAGAAATATACGAGCGGCTCGTGCCCTATCGCTCCAACCGCTCGCACCTGAACGTCGCGACCCATCAGGATTACGAGATGGCGGTACTGCGGCTGCTCGCGGGCGAGCGCGGCTATGTTCAGCTCGAACCCGATTCGGTCCGCGAAGCCATGCAACGGGAAATCGCGACCATCAACCCCGACCCGGCTTACTTCCGCAGTTTTCCCGAGGCGCAGGTCATGGTCAACGGCCGCGCCGCCGAGCGCGTGTTGATGGCCGAGCGCGCGTATGCTCCGCCGGCAGACGACGAAGACGACTTGCTCGACACGACGGGTGAAAACCCGATCCCGGCGCCGCCGCCAGTGCCTCAGGAGCGGTTCCGTATCGCCCGTCCGGCCCAGGGTCTGTCGGAGAACCAGTGCGAGTACTGTGGTGACGTTCTGCCCAGCAATCGCGACGTGCGGTTCTGCCCGCATTGCGGCCAGCCGCAGGAAGGCGATCTGAAGTGTCCCGCATGCGGCAGCCCGGTCGATGTCGGCTGGGCGTACTGTCTCTCGTGTGGGAAGCCGACGGGATTCGAATGACGCCCGGACGGCCCGACGGAAAGGGCCGGACGGCCAAGATTGCGGTGATCGCGGGCGACGGGATCGGACCGGAAGTCATCGAGGCGGCCATCCCGATCCTGGACCGAGTGGCTGCGAAACACGGCTTCTCCCTGGCCTGGGAGCGCCTCCCGTATTCCGCCGATCACTATCTCAAGACCAAAGAAACACTGCCCGACGCTGCGTTTCAGCATCTGCGCGATGACGTGGATGCCATCTTCCTCGGTGCACTCGGCGATCCGCGAGTGCCGGGCAACGAACACGCACGCGACATCCTCCTGGGTCTGCGATTCAAGCTCGATCTCTACGTCAATTTTCGTCCGGTAGAGCTGCTCCATCCCGATCTGACTCCCCTGCGCGCTACGGCCGTCGACTTCGTCATCTTCCGCGAAAACACCGAAGGCCAATACCTCGGTCGCGGGCGCTCCTCGGGCGACGAGTACATCGCCGAGGAAGTCAACACGGGAAAGGGCGTGGAGCGGATCATTCGCGCGGCGTTCGCGTGGGCACAGTCACACGGCAAGCGACGCGTCACCATGAGCGACAAGTCCAACGCGATTCCCGCGCATCGCATCTGGCAGGACAAGTTCAAGGCGATCGCACGGGAGTATCCGCAGATCACGGCCGAGCACCGCTATGTCGACGCGCTGGCGCTGGAGCTGGTGCGTGAGCCGCAACGCTTTGAGGTGATCGTAACGAACAACCTCTACGGCGACATCCTCTCCGATCTCGGCGCGGGACTCGTGGGAGGGCTCGGCATCGCCGCCAGCGCCAATCTCCACCCTGGCACCCGGCACGCGCTCTTTGAGCCCGTGCATGGTTCTGCACCGGCCCTCGCCGGCAAGGGGGTGGCGAACCCTGTTGCTGCTGTGTTGACGGGTGGTTTGATGTTTGAATACCTCGGGTACCCCGCTGCGGCTGCCGACCTCAAGCAGGCGGTCGGCAAGCTGCTGGCGAGCAAGGTCCGTACACCCGATCTCGGCGGTGACGCGAGCACGGCTGCGGTGGTAAAGAAGCTGGGGGACCTAGTTTGACTCCCAGTTGACGTCGTTCACAATCACGCGTTGAGTTTGGACAATGCCGCCGCTTCCGCTGGCCAAGGTGTTGAGCGCTGCTCTGCCGTTGTTGTCCGGGGAAGCACGGGCCGTCCTCGACGTGCTCGCCTCCCGGAATGGACTGCTGCCCCCCGCCAACGACGTCGCCCGGTTTCTCGGCCTACGGACGCGGCATCAGGTCGCCCGCAAGCTGCGTCGGGCCAGCCTGCCGCCGCTCGAGGAGCTCGCGGCGTGGACCCGCCTCTTCTATTGGATTCTCCAGTCTGAGCAAACCGGCGCATCGTTGCTGTCCCTCGCACGGCAGTCCGGGCACGAGCCGGCGACCTGCTACCGATTGGTGCGGCGCCTCATGGGCCAGCCGTGGTCGCGCGTGCGGCGGGGCGGTATCGCTGGGGCGATCCTGCGGTTTCGCGCAACCTGGAGAGGGAGCGCGATGCATCAGCTCACGCTCCAGCCGTTGTTGCGAGCGGCGGCGATGCAGGAGACGAAGTCCACGGCCGACCCGGTGATTCAGCCGGTCCGCCCGGTGAAGCCCGCGCCAGCGCAGTCGCCGGGCAAACCGCGTGGCGTGCTCGACTCCCGCTTGGCGATCGGCGGTTACCCGTTCGACGTCGCGATCGGGCCGGACGGCGTCGCCTGGTTAACCCGCGTGCATGCGGCGGTTGTGGAGCGACTGGAGCTCCAGCCCCTGGCGACCAGCGGCAGCATTCGCGTCGGTGTCGCTCCCACGCGGGTCACCCTGGCGTCGTCCGGCGAGCGAGGGTGGGTGACCAATCAGTTCACGAGAGACGTGGCGGTTGTGGACCTGGTGTCTCGCCGTCGCATCGGTTCGATCGCCATGGAGGGCAACGCACTTGGTGCGGCATTGTCGCCGGACGAACGAATGCTTTACGTCGCGACCAACCTCGATCAACTCTGCGCCTGCGCGCTAAGCGACAACGGTGGGCGGATCGTTCGCTCGACCAGCCTACCGCTCGCATCCACCGAGATCGCGCTCCATCCCGCAGGCAACCGCGTGTTCGTCCCGACGTGGAAAGCGGGTGTCATTCTTGAATTCGAAGCGCGCACGCTGGCGCTCGTTCGTCGATATGAGGTAGGAGGCGCACCGCTGGGTGTGGCCGTCTCGCGCGACGGCCTGCGATTGTACTGCGGCAATGAAGCGGGATGGCTCGACCTCATTCACCTGCCGAGCGGCAAGAGCCAGAGACGCATGCTCCACACTCCCGCGGACGAGGTCGGGCTCACTCCAGATCAGTCCGTTGTGTACGTGAGCCTGCGACCGGCCGGCCAGGTCGCCTTGCTAGATGCGCAGACGCTGAAACCGGTAGGCACACTCGAGACCGGAGGTCTCCCACGTCATATCGCGTTCGACAATTTGGGGAGCGTGGCGATCATCGCCAACGAAGCGGGGTGGGTCGACCTCGTGCACTAATCGACGCGCGTCCGATAACAATGGCGGGCGGATGGGGATCAAGCCATCCGCCGCTCGTGTTTTCGCCGAGAAGTTGGGAACTCTCTAGTGCTAAGCCGATTTAAAGTCTTCCGGATACCAGATAAGCGAGTACAATCGTCCGCTTTGAGGCACGTCGAGCACATCCTCCATCAGATTGCCTTTATGCGTTGATCTTCTCATCCACTCCCGACTAGAGATTGCCGTGGGACCCGGTGCATCGAGTTCGAACTCGAGTTCTCCCGCAGTACGACGACCCACCCGAGTCCGCGGGGAAATGTCTGCGCCAACCTCCAGCCATTTTTCAGAGGTGCTTTGCGCTGCGAACTGACTGGACGGCACAAATCTGTAGAGTTTTCCTCTTCTGATCTCGATCAGCACGCACCTTCCTTCTGCGCAAGAAACCCACCGGGTAACAGCCGCTGTGATAGAAACACGAAACTCCGCGGCCACACCCGCGATGGCCGCAATCGACACGGGAGCACCCTTCAAACGCTTCTTAAACGGTGTCGCCGCCATAAGAAATTCACCAGCGAACTGATCTGCCGTTGCCTCAATACCGATCGCTGTGGACCCCATTCCATATCCGAGGGTCTCCGCTGTGTCGGGATGGATGAGAATACCATTGTGGATCTGAATGAGGCCTGCCGTGACGTCGACAAGGATATGCTTGAGCTCATGCGCGAGCGTAAACCTCTGGCGTTCCCAACTGTCCCGTTCTTCAATGAGAACAGTTCCTTCAAGCCGTGGCATTCTTAGAAGGAGTAGACCTGCGAGGGAAGGCAAAACTGCCCGCCGGACGTCAACAGTAAGAATCTCGGTGAGCAATTCTTCAACGTCGACAAACACCTGATCTTGCTTGATACCAAACGAGCTCCTTGCGATCGATGCCCACTCTCTGGGGCTCGCGGAGCTTGAATACTTGGAGATCAAACTAGTAGCGGTGATTTACTTCTTTAGGAGAGCCTCTCGAACGAAAGTCATCACTGCAGCTCGCTTGTCGTTGGGCAGCGACTCCAACAATCTGGCGAAAGCGATCGTTTCTTCGGAAAGCTGTTCAGCATCACTGCCGTGCAGGTCACCGAGCGAGATGCCAAGAGCCGTGACGATGCGTTTCTGAGTCTGCAGATCCGGTTCACGATCGTCCGATTCGTAGAGTGATATGGCAGCTCTGGACGATTTTACCCTATCAGCAAGTTCCTGCTGCGTAAGGCCCGCCAGAATTCGAAATCTCTTGATCCTGGGTCCGAGTTTCATGACTACCTCCTCGCGTTTGGGGGTGGGGGAGGGTCTGGCTCTATCTCCGACTTACGCGATTGCAATAATATGCTACATTTCGTTACCCAAGACGTTGCATGAAGTCCTCCGTTCGAAGTCGAGCGGGGGGAATTTTCTTCGTCCGAAATGCTACGTTTTGTAACTAGCGCCGTCAATCGCATGTCGGGTGGACATTCGGGGGACGGCTCACAACTAAGGAGTTGCCCGATGGGACTGGATCCCTCCCCCGCTTCACCAATCAACCCCAAAGGCCCGCAGACCGAGCCGGTGACCAGCACGAAACATCAACAGGATGGTTTTGACGAACACGTATTCCTCATCGGTCGCCCGCCTCTGAGCGAGTTTCTCGGATTTGTGCGTCTTCTGTCTGTTGAAGGGCAAAGAGTGAGTCAGAGGCAGCTGGCTGACGAGTGGCGCAAGGCCAACGATCACGTTCGCGACATCGAGAAAACAGAAGCGGGATGGGCGGACAACCCAGTAGTTGAATCTCTGCCTGCCGGCTCTGACGAACTAAGGTCGCGTTTGCAAGCGGATCCGATGTTCCAGCAATCCTTCCAGATCGCTCCGACTACTCTCGGCATAGTTGAATTAGATAGACTTGTCGTGTTTCAAAAACAAATCAACCTACGTTTCGTTGCGCAGCTCAAGAATGGTCTAGGGCCGCAGCTCAATTTCGAGGAGCTCTTTCGCTTTTGTCTCCCATTCGACCATCCGCATCCGCCCGCCCAAATCATGCAAATGGCGCCAAATGCCTTCGCGTTTGTCTCGCAGTCGAATGACCTGCGTTTTCTGGACGCGCCATTGCTCGATCCAACGCAAATCCCAGGATACGTGCCAAGTGGTCCCCCAGTGGCAATTATTGGCCTTGTCGTCGGCTTCGGATCAAACTTTCTTAATGCGGCGCGTATTGAAAACCGCTTGGTGTTGGGCAACGGCAGTCATCGAGCGTACGCTTTGCGCGACATGGGGATCACGCACGTGCCTTGCCTCATCCAGCACGTGTCCAGACGAGAGGAGATGGAGATGCTCGGTTTTGGTGACGTCTTCACAAACGCGGACGCTTACCTGAAGGCACCCAGACCTCCAGTCCTTAAGGACTATTTTGATCCAGCCCTCCGAAAAATCGTGCCTGTTCGTCGCAAGAATAGGCAGGTCAGAGTAGCCTTCAACGTTGAGCAATCGGACACACCTGCCAGCTGAGCCG
>WNGN01000614.1_pt1 | contig 26843 bp, 21 predicted proteins | sample 5400561 | NCBI WGS metagenome assembly WNGN01 (sample SAMN13153379, study PRJNA577476) | soil metagenome | isolation source: 115 cm soil or saprolite under Garry oak tree replicate 2 | place: USA:California | collected 2016-06-15 | reverse complement strand
CCATTCTTATGGTTCTTGACCGCGACCGCGGCCATCTGTTCCTCGGTCGTGCCATATTCGTGCATGTGCGCAGTCGCCATCAGTGCGAAGAGTCCTGGGAAGGTCATGCCGTTCCACTGTTCGAACGGATAGTCGGAAGCTGTTGCGAGAATTCCTGTCACTTCAGGAGTTGGCTGGTTGGTCATCTTCTCCACCCCACCCACAAGAACGATGTCGTACAGGTTGGACATGATCGCCATAATTCCGCAGCGGAGAGCGGAGCCTGAGGAGGCGCAGGCATTCTCGATCCTCATTGCAGGCGCGGGGAAGAGTCCGGCCCAGCTCGCGGCGATGGGCGCGGTATGGGCTTGGTGCTCGTATGCCTCGCTCATCTGCCCGATGAAGGCGGCCTTAATGTCCTTGCTGGGGTCGAGTTTCTCGACTCGGTGGAATGCCGATAGGGCGGCTTCGGCGAAAAGTTCGCGGGCGTAGACCCCTTCGCGTCGGCCGAACTTGGAGAGGCCGGCTGATATTATAGTGGCTAGGGGCTTGCCGCGCAATTGGACCTGATAGTCTAGGGCGGGCTCTTGTAAAAATGACTTTCAGGCAAGACCGCGAACTATCGTCCACCTTTTCCACTATCTCTTCTTTTTCTGTTAACTATTGTTTTCTGTTATCTTTTTCTCGACCCCCCCGGGGGTATGTCAAAAGACAAAAAGTCCTTCACACTTTCTACGCATCCCACCCCGTCATGGCCCCGGGAACTAGGTTCTAAGCAGCTCGTCTACTCATGATCTGCAGCTCAAACGAGGAAAATAGGCTATTTCAGGTGGTTCCTGCCTGGTGGAGCTCAAATCGAGGGGTTGGAACGCCTGGTTTTGCGGTTCCTCTTTTCAGAGTTCCTCGAAACTGCGCCGAACGAATAAAAAGTTCGAAACCCTAACAAAATCACCGGAAAAATACATCTTTTTATATTCCGCAGCCTAAATGACTACCAAGGCTGGGATGATGGTTGTTCACACAAGTCGAAGCCGAATCCGCTGTCAACCAGGCCAAGATTGACATCGAGAAACGAACCAGCCGACAACTACCAACCCTCCTAACCAACTTCTCCGGATCCCTCGCGCTCTACGAAGAGGCCAAAAAACACCTCCCATCGGGCGCCTCGTCCAACGTCAGAGTCTACGCCCATGACCCCTTCCCAATCAGCTTCCAGAAAGGCCAGGGATCAAAGGTCTGGGATGTGGACAACAACCAGTACGTCGACCTTCTGTCAAGCTATGGCGCGGTTGTCTTTCGCAAACACCGGAACAGAAGCCACGATGGAGGCTATTCGTATCGCCCGAGCATTTACCGGGCGAGACAAGATTGTCAAGTTCGAAGGACACTATCACGGACACCACGACTACGTACTCTTCAGTGTCGAATCACCCTCGGTCGTGGCAGGCCTCGAGCAGGCACCTTCGAAACTCCCTTACTATCCAGGAATACCCGATGGGATATCCAGAAGTGTAGTCGTCGCTCCTTGGAATGACCCTGTGTCTCTTGAGAGGGTCTTGAAGCGGAACGCGAGCGACCTTGCTGCGATAATTACCGAACCGGTGATGGGCAGCGCAGGAGTCATACCGCCGAAAGATGACTATCTCAAGTCTGTCAGAGAACTCGCGGACAAGTATGATGCTCTACTAATCTTCGACGAGGTCCTGACCGGTTTCCGAATCGCCCCCGGTGGTGCACAAGAATTCTACGGTGTCAAACCCGACCTAGCTTGCTACGCGAAGGCTCTGGGTGGAGGTACACCGATAGCAGCGGTCGCAGGTCACCGGGACGTGATGGGAATGATCGGACCCGGCAAGATCGGCTACGGGGGCACATACAATGGAAACTCGATGTGCCTCGCCGCCGCGAATGCGACACTTGACGAACTCTTGAAAGAGGATGCAGCCGCGATCAGGCACATGCACCTTACCGGCGCAGAGATCATGGAGGGTCTCCGAGAACTCTTGTCGCGCTACGATCACGATGGCATAGTTCAAGGAATGGGTCCAATGTTCCAACTCTACTTCACCAGCGCACGAAAAATCCAGAACTACCGCCACACCTTGCAGAGTGATTTCGAAAAATTCCGTAGATTCCGGAATTTGATGCTCCGCCGGGGAGTCTACTTCCACCCTGACGGGAGGGAGAGAATGATGATCACAGCAGCCCATGATGATAGAGATGTTGAATCGATTCTGAGCGCGGCTGAGGACAGCTTCAGAGAGCTCAAAAAACCAAATTAGGCATCTATCTCTTACCTGATTTTTCGAGAATTAGATAGAATCGAATGCGACACTGTTTACCCAGTTTTCCGAGAATTGATAGAACAACCGATAAGAACCCAGAGAATCGAAGGGAGCTAACTGGAAAACTGGCCGGAATGGCGTATAACAGAATTCAACACCGCGAACTATCCATACTAGTAGGAGTCCTAGTAGGAATCCTCCTCGACGTATTCGCAACCACAACCGACTCCGTGACAAATTTCACTCTGACGGACCTCGTCATCTTCGTCACGATTCCTGCTCTCTCTGGTGCACTTGCAGGCTTCGCGGATCCGGATCACGCCATTGGAAACGGGATAATGGTCGGAGTAGTCGCGGGTCTAGTCTACGTCGTAATCAGCGCTCTAAAACTGCCAGTAAATGTTGGAGGGGATACCGTCCTCTTTCTCGCTCTAGCCGTCCCGATCTGGGGATTCCTAGGCGGAACCGGTTCGAGGTTTGCCCACAGAACTCTGACAACAACTCAGGAAGAGACTCTGCAAGTAGCGATGAGAACTTGTGCGAACTGCAAGACTGTAAATCCGCCCGATGCGTTATTCTGCAAGAACTGCGGAACTAAGTTGCCTCGTAATTCCAAAGCTTCGGGATAATCGCTCTCTCAGACCCCGCGACGGATCCTGCCTTGGACCCATGACGGGCTCCAACTCCCGGTGCAGTGAGTCTTCGGCGAACCGGTAGGGCACTCGAACAAAGCCCTAGGACCCTTCGTGCTGGATTTCGCTTAGAATGCTCTACGCTTGGATGATTACCTGTACACGCAATTGTCAATTTGACTCCCGCGTGTACGTTACCTATTTTAAGGAAAAACGTCTAATCCCAGCTACCCTATTTATGCAAAAAGGTAGGTCAACCCCAGAAAATTGTCGCGAATAGACGAAAACCTACACCGCATACTGAAAGACCACGGTCTCACAGAATACGAGATCAAGACCTACCTCAAACTAATCTTCGACGGACCGGCAACACCCTACGAGATTAGCGAGAGCGTCAAGATTCCCTACGCCCGAGTCTACGGAACGCTCGAAGGACTAGAGAAGCGAAAATGGATCAGGGCAAGACCCGGTCGCCCAGTCATCTACGAGTCTAACCCTCCCAGATCTGTCGCAGAGCTGGAGCTGGAGCAGAAGCAGTCCGAGATGGAAGCATTCACCAACCTGATGCGCAAAGACTTACAGGCAATCTACGAACGCCGCGAAGTTGTGAAACACATCAGCCTCTGGGTCATCCACGGAGGTGACAAGATAGCCGACAAACAGAACGAGCTCATCGCCACCGCAAAGACACGGGCCTATCTTCAGCTCGCAACAATCATCCCGCAAGACGTTGAAGACCTACGCGCGCCGATTAAAGCCGCTAGGGAGAGAGGCGTAGCCGTGAAGATAGTGTCCTTCCTGAATCCACGATTCGTCGATCAAAAAAGCCTCTCGGCGCTTTCTGAAGAGGCTGAAGTCGGTGTTATTCAGGAGCCGAGCGAGGAATCGCCTCGTCCCATGAACGTGTGCTCTGTTGATGGGAGAGATTCGATCGTTACGTATCTCTGGAACCTTGAAATGCCGTCAGAGGGAGGTTCGCGAATAGCCTTCAGACTATCAGATGAAGAATACGCGGGAGTCATGGAGAGATATTTCGAATACTACTGGCTCAAGGCACGTAGAATCTGAATGGGACTCTCTCCTGATCAAAAAATGGATCCGCGATAAATCTATATTCAGCAATTCTTCATTGATTGAAATGAATACGCCTTGAAGAAGCCTCTAGTTCTACTTCTTCTTGCGTTTCTGGCAACGTCGCTGATCGCAACTAGCTACGCACTCGCAACCACGCCTTTCCTTACAAACGCGATTTTCTCGATACATCCGCGAGTCGACCGGACTCAGGATCTTTCGTCACATCAGGGAATAACTGGTGGCGTCACAATTGCCAATGTCTCTCCAGTTTGTAGCCTGACAGGATCAGTGCCCGCAACGGGTCCCGAACTCGTCATCAGGTCCCCAACCGGAAAGGTACAGGTAGTGGCGCTCAGCTGGACACTCCAGGACCGCTGTGAGTTGACGGCACCATTTCAGGCGACGACCGGCCCCTTAACCTATTCGCTGAATTTGTCAAACTGCGGCTACTTGGGTTGCAGAGTCTTGCCGATTACTGCCGTTGTAGTACCTGGGGTCTTCACACCAGTAAGGATCAACATTGTCACTGTAATCTACTAGTTTTCTAATGGCCGCGCTGTTAGTGCAGAATGAGGGGCCGAGAATCCCGTGGAGCTAGACTTGGGAGTCGAGCTGGGCCATTATCATCATGAGCTTCTTTGACTCGTCTAGTTTGCGGATTATGTTCTGCAATTCTCCGCGGTAATAGTCCTTCTGCTGGCTATAGTCCTGATCGTTCATCTCTCCCGACTGGTACCTGCCCTGTAATGCCAAGTATCCCGATAGCGTAGTTCCGCCTAGTTGTTCTCTTAGCTGTCCAAGGCTCTTGTTTACTAGGTCATTCAGCTGGGCAGCGCGCTCCGTGAGGGCTCTGCTCACTTTGGAAATCTCTTCCTTGATCATTGCGGTCCGTTGTCTGAAGCTGTTCAGCTCAACGACCACTTTCTCAATTCCTAACTCGCTCACGATGTTACACCGAATTGAACTTGACATTGAACGATAGGGCACCAGTTATGCAAGTCGTAACCCATGTTATCGAATACGGGTGACCCGTTTCTGACGCGACGACTGTCATAGAGCCGAACGTTCTAGTAAGACCACAACACTCGTTGATTCTCGTACTCACTTGTATCTATTCGAGAAAGCCACGGATCTGACCCACCATCTGCGCAATGGTATGCCCATCTATCCAGGCGATCCATCGCCGTCGTTTGAGAATTTCGCAACCCTCCGGAATGACGGTGTGAACCTCACCAAGCTCGTCATGGGCTCGCACACGGGCACCCATCTCGACGCCCCTCGACATTTCATCAAGGACGGGATCGGAATAGATCGGATTCCACCGGACAAGCTGATAGGAGAAGCGTACGTCGCGGACCTGTCTAAGAAGCCGATCGGTAGTGGCATCACATCCAAGGATATTCGGCGAGAACTCGAAGAAACAATTGTGAAGGATGATATTGTTGTCATCTATACTGGATGCAGCGAACATTGGGGAGACAAGTCGATCAACCGAGACTACACCTATCTTACTGCAGACGCAGCCGACTATCTTGTCTCGAAAAGGGTCCGCGCTGTTGGAATAGATTTTCTCAGCGTGGAGAAGTTCAAGGCTTCGGAGCCGATCACTCACACGACCCTTCTCGGTAGTGGAATCTTCATCATCGAGTCTCTAAGCAGCGCGTTGAAACAATTTGTTGGCAAGAGAATCCTAATGATATGCATGCCGATAAAACTGCAGGATGGAGACGGAGCACCGGCCAGGGTAGTAGCGGTGCCTATTAGCGAAGACTGAACATCTCCTCCAAACTACTCTAGTAGTCTTAAAGCGCGTTCCAATACAGGGATCGAACCGTGACCATGAAGAAGCTCGAAGGTATGATAGCACCGATGGCTACGGCAATAACTCGCGACGAGAAGATCGACGAGAAGACTATTCGAACTCTGGTGGACTTTTTGATTGATGGAGGGATTGACGGGCTGTTCCCTTTGGGGACGAGCGGAGAGTTTGCGCTCTTTGATCGGGAAGAGAGAAAGACCGTTCTCGAAACGGTTGTAGATCAGACGAATGGTCGGGTCCCGGTGCTCGCCGGTGTTTCAGATCCCAGTCTGAACAACGTCTTGGCCTTTGCGAAGGATGCTCAGGATGTTGGCGCGGATGCGATCGTGGCGACTCCTCCTTACTATTACACCACCGGAGAGGATGGACTCTTCGACCACTTCGAGACTATTGCTCGCAAGAGCAGCCTGCCCCTTGTCGTGTATAACATTCCCGAATGGACCCATCTCTTCGTTTCCCCCAACGTTGTTGAACGATTGGCCGAGAAGCAGTTGATTGTTGGGATGAAGTATACTGAGTACAATCTCCTCAACCTTCTCCGGTTTCTGAAGGTCGTTGGAAAACGCATCGCGATTTTCGCGGGATCTGATGCGATGACCTTCACAAATCTGGAATTTGGTGGAAGCGGCGGAGTAATCGGAGTCGCCAACGTCGCTCCCAAGCTAGCGAGTTCGGTGTTTGATGAGTTCAAGCATGGAAATCTCGAAGCCGCTCGGCTGGCACAGTCGAAGCTTCTTCCGGTAATCGAGGCGATTAGCGTTGGAAGATTTCCTGCGGGATTGAAGGAGGCGATGAGAATGGTCGGGATGCCTGTGGGCGGTGTCAAACACCCGCTTCAGAGTCTTTCTGGCGAGGAGCGAAATAGTGTTGCGGGCTTCCTTAGAGAAGCGGGATTGCTGAAACGGGGAGCTTGAGAAGAATGGCAAAGCAAAGAGCCGTCCAAGCGTTCGCAAAGCGCTACAGGATGTTCATTGACGGTGAATGGGTTGACTCAAGGAAGGAAGAGACCATCGAAGTGGTCAATCCGGCCACTGAGAGAGTAATTGCTTCCGTTCCTAAGGCGAGGCGTGAGCAAGCGAAAGCTGCGCTCGAGGCCGCGGAGGATGCTCAACCTAAATGGGAAGATCTCGCGCCGCTCCAGCGTGCGTCTTTCCTATTCAAGACAGCTCAGCTGATTCGGAGGGATAGAGAGAGACTGGCTAGGCTGTTGACGTCGGAGCAGGGAAAGCCTCTATTCGAGGCCAGGGGTGAGATTGATGGCGCAGCGTCCAATTTCGAGTATTATGCTGAGTTTGCCCGGAGGATCGAAGGAGATGTTCTGCCCAGCGACAACCCTAGGCAGATGGTCATGATTCTGAAACTCCCGATTGGCGTGGTTGCGTCGATTACTCCCTGGAACTTTCCATCCGCAACAGTCGCCAGAAAGCTTGCTCCAGCGCTGATTACCGGGAATACGGTTGTGACGAAGCCGTCGAGCAACACTCCTCTCAGCACGATCGAGATGGTCAGGCTGATGGAGGAGGCGGGTTTTCCGAAGGGGGTTGTGAATGTTGTTACCGGTAGCGGATCTGAGATCGGTGATGAACTTGTGACGAACAAGATCACAGGTTTGGTTACGATGACCGGGAGTACTGACGCCGGACGGACGATTATGGAGCATGCATCGAATCATCTTCCAAAGCTGGTCTTAGAGCTGGGCGGGAAGGCGCCGTTTATTGTCTGGCATGACGCTGACATTCCTTGGGCGCTGAAGTGCGCGATATGGGCTCGATTCTGGAATTGCGGCCAGACCTGTATCTGCTCGGAGAGGATGTATGTGGACGAGAAGATCAAGGACAAATTTGTTCCCGCATTTGTTCGTATGGCAAACGATCTCAGGCTGGGGAACCCGCTAGAACCGGACACTGACCTTGGACCGATGGTCAGCAAAGAGGAGAGAGAAACCAGCATGAGTTTCATCGAGAAAGCGAAAGAAGAGGGAAACAAGATTGTCATCGGCGGAGAGAAACCTTCGGCCCCAACGAAAGGATGGTTTCTCGAACCGACGGTCATAGAGGATGTAAAACAGAAATCCTCACTTGTCCAAGAGGAGATCTTCGGACCAGTGGTACCTATACTCGAGGTCGACAGCTTTGACAAAGCCATCGATTATGCAAACGACTCAAAGTACGGCCTCGCCTCCTACGTCTTCACGAAGGATAGTACGCGAGTTCTGAAGGCGATGAACCGGATCAAATTTGGCGAGTCGTACATCAACCAAGTTGGACCAGAACAGCTTCAGGGAGTCCACACGGGCTTCCGACAATCCGGACTCGGTGGAGAAGGCTCAAGGTACGGGTTGGAAAGCTACACTCAACTGAAAACGTGCTACGTCGACTGGAACGATAAACCTAGCTTGTCGTATCTCTTCCCATACAAGTCGAAGTAGCCGTCGAAATTTACCCGCCGCTTACTGCAAGGATCGTAATGTCGTTCACATTCGTTCCCGTCGGACCTGTTATTACTAGGTCCTTGAGTTTTGAGAAGTAATGATAGGAATCATTCTTTCCGAGATATTGTTCGGAGTCCATTCCGAGCTCTAGACCCCGAGTGACTGTTGTTCCATCGCCGAGGGCCCCTGCCGCATCCGTGTGACCCTCGATTCCATCGGTCGCGAATGAGCCCACGACAATGCCACCCGAACCGTTAATCTTCACACCCGCCGCGAGAACGAGCTCCTGATTCCTGCCGCCCTTCCCTTTTCCCCGGACAGTCACAGTTGTTTCTCCTCCTGCTACTAGGGCCCCTGGAGGTGCGAAAGGCAGCGCATTGTCTCGGATATCCCTCGCGATCGAGCCGAAGATTCGACCAGCTTCTCGAGCTTCACCGGTTATCTGGATCGAGAGAACCTGGGTCCTGTAGCCTGCCTTCGTCATGGCTGCCCCTGCGGCCTGACAAGATGCACGACCGTTGCCAATAATCAGGTTGTGTACATGCTTGAAGGCCTTGCTTTCCTTTTTCGGAGTATCTGGTATCGACCCTGAGAGGCCTTCAGTGATAACCCTTCGAGCGTTTGTTGGGATCTGGGACCAGAGATCATATTTCTTGAGAACCTGTTCAGCGTCGTGATAGGTCGTTGGATCCGGGGCGGTTGGGCCTGACGCTATTGCATCTATTTTGTCTCCGACGACATCGGAGATTATCAGAGTCAACACGGTCGCTGGATACAGTCTCGCTGCGAGTCTGCCTCCTTTGACCTGAGAAAGATGCTTTCGTACAGTGTTGATATCCTCGATGCTTGCGCCAGATTTTAGCAGTAGCGATGTGACCCGTGCTTCGTCGTTCAAACTGATTCCTTCAACTGGTAAAGGCATTAGAGCAGAGCCTCCTCCCGAGAGCAAGACGATGACCATATCGTCCCGCGAAACATTCTCGACCAGGCGTAACATTGCTTGAACCGCTTCCATGCCCTTGCGTGTTGGAATCGGATGGGTCGATGGGCGATACCTTATTCGACGACCTCGAGGCTTTGGTCGCAGATAATCAGGAATTATTACCAGGCCTCGAGTAATCCACTTCCCCAATAGTTTCTCAACCTCATCAGCCATGTATCCCGAGGCTTTGCCACCACCTATGACGAAGATTCTTCGATAGTCTCTCAGTAGAAACCAAAGCTTGTCAGCTCGGAGTATAGGTCCATTGAGTCTCAGATGTTTTCTGATGATTCTGGCTGGATCGGCTGCTGCGAGGGCTGCGTCCATTGCAGTAAGAACGTCACGGTGTAGCTTGTCTAACCCACGCCTACGCTGAGTCCGAGCCGGGACCCTGATCATCGTTCCAGGCTAATCCTTCCAAGTGTCTTTGACGACCCAGACAGGCTCGTCCGGGTTGAAATATTCCTGACCCTCGACCCGGTGGGCTTCCAGGACCTTCTCGTCCACTTCTACCCCAATGCCTGGGCGGGTCGGAACCTTCGTCTGACCATCGTTCACCTTTGACTGGTCTCTTACCAGTTGTCTCTTCCAGGCAGGGAAGCAGTCGTAGAATGACTCTTGAATGAGGAAGTTTGGAAGGGCAGCGTCGAGCTGAATGGTCACTGCGTTCTGGACAGGCCCAAACGCGTTGTGAAAAGCCATCTCTACACCATACGCTTCGGCCAGAGCAGCTACTTTGCGAGCTGTCGTAACGCCGCCGATATTCGTCACATCTATTTGCAGATAATCAGTAAGATTATTCGCGAGGACGAAAGCCGCTTGCTCCTTGGTGAGTATCCGCTCGCCTAAGGCAACTCTAACATCGGTTGCTTCTCTGTATTTTCGAAGTCCCTCGAGGTTATCAGGATGGACAGGCTCCTCCATGAACAGGGGGTCGAACTCGCGAAGCTTCCTCGCGATTGCTATGGCCGCATTGGGGTCGAATCTTCCATGGTGTTCTATCAACAGCTGGACCTTGCCGCCGGTGGCGTCCTTGACAGCCTTTACTCGCGCGTAAGCCATTTCCAATCCTTTCGCATCAATTGAATCGTAGTGGGTCCCGAAGGGATCGAACTTCAGAGCAGTGTAGCCCATCGCTGCGAATTTCTTCGCTCGCACGCCAAACTGTTGGGGCGTGACACACTTGTCGTACCAGCCGTTCGCGTAGACCCTAACACTGTTCCTGAGACTGCCCCCAACCAGTTGGTGGATTGGAGCGCCGAAGTGCTTCCCCGCAATGTCCCAGCAGGCAATGTCGAACGCGCTGACTGCTGTTGTTGATTCGAAAGAGACTGGGAGGTAAAAGTCGTGCTTGTGCCATTCGTGAATGTTCAGCTCCATGTCCAATGGATCCTTTCCCTTGAACACACGAGCGACCTCGCGTAGAGACTGGATTACTGGCTGGACCCGTAGAGTGGGGACTGCTTCACCGTAGCCGATCGTGCCGTCTGAAGTAGTCAGTTTTAGAAGAACGGAATTTCCCGCCCAAGTTGCGCTTCCTTGTGAGGAGGGTTCGCCAAGCTGGTAAACCTCGAAGTTAGTGATCTTCAAACTGAAGCTTGGATGCCTCAGACTCGACCTTTTGACCTTTCAGTATGGCCCGAATCTGTTCCCGTTTCCTCGGCATCCGTGAAATTCTTACCGTCTTTCTTCGTCCCAGCGCGAACCAAAATACGGTTCTTCACTAGACTTGTTCTTCGGAAACAGAAAGTCTGACAACTGCCGAACACTCCGAAACTCATGATCGGGATGCTCCGTCGTAGGGTCCCCCCGATTCTCAGGACTCCACAACGCAGCCCCTGTCGTAACCCCAGCTCGTTTTCCAGCGATGACATCCGCAGGTGAGTCCCCGACGTACATCGACTCTCGCGGGTCGACCTTGAGTCGTCTCAAAGCTAAGTTGATCCCCTCAGGGTCTGGTTTACTGCTTTGGACATCATCTGCATTGATGCGGGCTTCAAAGTACTCTGATAGATTGAACGGATTGAGCGTGTATTCCATCATGTTCTTCTCCACTCCAGTCACAAGCGCCAACCGTCTACCGGTGGATTGGATTCTTCGCAGGAGTTGGTTAATCCCTGGAAAGACCAGCGCTCTGCTGGCGACGTACTTTCGATAACATTCGTAATAGTCAACGACTGCTTGACTCCGAAGGTTCTCCGGGAGGCTGGCTGTCATGCTCTTGATTATTGCATGCGCCGGAGGCCCAAATTTCGCAATCACTTCCTCAAGCGCTAACGTGGCATTGAGATATTTTCGAGAGATTTCATTCTCGCAATAAAAAATGACGGGTAGACTGCTAACAAGGGTCCCATCCATGTCAAATACGATGGCCCTTAGCGATGCCCCAGTAGAGCCTGCTTCACCTCGGCCAATCCTAGACAATTCGTCCATCACTTATGCTAAGCTGACCCTTCGTCTCTGATCCTCCTTCATGACGGCTTATCAAGTCTCTTCGCAGGCATTCCTATACGTTCGGTCTTGGAATAACTAACGGTTACGGAGTACGCTTTTCTATATACGCAGCGCTTGCACCGTTCATTTGCAAGGTGGAAAGATCAGTTGACCATGCGAGCTGAAAATCCTGCTCCAGGTTGGCCCGGGATTGCGCCCAGGTGGACCTCGAGCGCCAAAGAGGGCGTAGGAACCTCGGCCAGCTATCAAAGCAGGGTTTGGTTCACCGTTTCCCACGGAATCCTCAACGAGGTCTATTACCCGAGGATAGACCAGGCAAATACCCGCGACATGGAATTTCTTGTCGCTGACGGCGACCAATATTTTTCGGAAGAGAAACGAGATACTAACAGAAGAATCTCGCCCTTAGAACAAGGCGTGCCCGGTTACAGGCTCGTCAATTCCTGCAAGAGGGGACGCTATAGGATGACGAAGACTGTCATCACCGATCCCGATCGGGACGTGCTCCTACAGAAGGTCCGCTTCGACGCGGGCAAAGGCAAACTAGACGACTATGGTATCTATGCTCTGCTTGCTCCCCACATTGGAAACCGTGGCTATGGAAACAATGGATGGATCGGCAACTACAAGGGCACCCCTATGCTCTTCGCCCAGAGAGAAGGAGTCTCTCTCGCCTTAGCCTGTTCAAACCGATTCAAGAAGACGAGCTGCGGGTACGTAGGTGTCAGCGACGGTTGGCAAGACGTCAGTGCCAACAAGAAGATGACCTGGGAATATTCGACCGCCTCCGATGGAAACATTGCATTGACTGCAGAACTCGACTTGGCAGAGAATGACGGCGAGTGTGTCACGGCTCTTGCTTTTGGACGAACCCCGGATGAGGCGGGACAGCAGGCACGGAATGCTCTGTTGAAAGACTTCGATAGGGTCCAACAAGCGTTTGTCGATGGCTGGAAAGACGTCCAGTCTCAGAGCATGGATCTTGGAAAGACCCACGAGACCGGCTTCGACCTCTATCGTGTGAGCAACACCGTCCTTCGAACCCACGAGGAGAAATCCTACCCGGGCGCAGTGATCGCTAGTCTCTCGATTCCATGGGGATTCTCCAAGAGCGACGACGACTTGGGCGGATACCACTTGATCTGGCCTCGAGATCTGGCACAAGCCGCCGGTGGATTCATCGCATCTGGAGACACTGAACATGCCAGAGAGACACTCCTCTACCTGATGTCGACCCAAGAGGAGGACGGTCACTGGTTGCAGAACATGTGGCTTGACGGATCACCGTACTGGGGTGGAGTACAGATGGATGAAACGGCGTTCCCAATACTGGTCGCGGACCAGCTGAAACGTGTGGATGGTCTTTCTGGGTTCGACGTGTGGCCGATGATACAACGTGCGGCAGGATATCTTGTCCGAAACGGCCCTGTCACACAGCAGGACAGGTGGGAGGAAGACGGCGGATATTCTCCGTTCACCCTCGCGGCCGAGATTGCCGGGTTGCTTGCGGCGGCTGATTTTGCAGAAGAGAAGGGCGACTATGGTGTGGCCTCGTATCTCAGGGACACGGCAGACGCATGGAACGAAGCCATCGAACGTTGGACGTATGTTAAAGGAACGAAACTCGCGAACCGCGTTGGAGTCAACGGGTACTACGTCAGAATCGCGCCTGCGAATCCTTCCGATACTGAACTTCCAGCTTCAGCATTTGTCTCTCTCCGAAATCGTCCCTTAGGACAAGAAGTGGTCCCAGGCGAACAAGTAGTGAGCGTGGACGCGCTGGCTCTCGTCCGTTACGGATTACGATCAGCTAAGGATCCGCGAATCCTCGACACGGTCAAGGTGATAGACGCGATTCTCCGAAAAGAGACCAAGACAGGCCCAGTTTGGCACCGGTACAACCTCGATGGCTATGGGGAACACGATGACGGCTCGCCATTCGACGGGACCGGTGTCGGCAGAGGATGGCCGCTCTTGGCAGGGGAACGAGCCCACTATGAAATAGCCAGAGGAGAGGTTGAGGAAGCTGAGCGCCTCCTACACGTAATCGAGGCTCAAGCCAGCGCGGGAGGACTAATTCCAGAACAGGTCTGGGACGCGGAAGACATTCCCAAGCGGGGACTTCACAACGGCCGCCCCGCCGGTTCAGCCATGCCCCTCGTATGGGCGCACGCGGAATACATCAAACTCGCAAGATCCATCCGCGAACGAAAAGTGTTCGACATGTCGCCACAACCCGTCATTCGATATCAGACAAAGAAGACGGTCTCCAAACTCGTAGCGTGGAGGTTTAACCAGAAGATTCGGACAATCCCAAGTGGAAGAAATCTGAGAATCGAAGCGCTCGCGCCCGCGACCATTCACTGGAGCAGCGACGGTTGGAAGATCGTAACGGATTCCAAAACCGTTGACACTGGCATAGGGATTCACTACGCTGACTTAGAAACCTCCGGCCTATCGCCGGGTGAGAGTGTTGTCTTCACCTTCTTCTGGCTCGAAGCTAACAAGTGGGAAGAAACCGACTTCCAAGTTACAGTCGCAGAGCGACCACTCGCAACCGTTCAGGCTGAATCGTAAGGCTTAGCCATCGTCTCCAACCCATCCTATGAGCGTTTCCCAGGCCATGGACCCCGTCACCGAAAATGAACTGTTGACTCCTTACGACATCTACCTCTTCAAAGAAGGAAAACACTTCAAGCTCCACGAAAAACTAGGCTCCCATCCAACCCACCTTGATGGACAGGATGGAACATATTTTGCGGTGTGGGCGCCTAACGCGAAACACGTCTCGGTCATCGGAGATTTCAACGAGTGGCGGCCCGGCACACATCCGCTTAAACCGAGAACAGACGGCTCCGGGATCTGGGAAGGATTCATCGCTGGTCCGACAAGGGGATCCCTCTACAAGTATCACGTTGAATCGAAAGCCCATCTCGGATATTCGATGGAGAAGGGCGATCCTTTCGCTCTCCACTGGGAAATCCCATCACGCACCGCGTCGATCATCTGGGACCTGAAGCATTCATGGAATGATGCGGAATGGATGAGAACCCGCGCAGACAAGAACTCTCTCAGCTCGCCCTTCGCCATCTACGAGATGCATCTTGGATCTTGGAAACGGATCCCTGAGGATAACAACCGGTCACTGACCTACAGAGAGACCGCTAACGAACTACCGAGCTATCTCGAAGAGATGCGTTTTACCCACGTCGAACTCCTTCCGATAATGGAGCACCCATACTCCCGATCGTGGGGCTACCAAACCCTCGGCTACTTCGCCCCCACAAGCCGATTTGGCATACCGGAAGACTTCATGCACCTCGTCGATCAACTTCACAAGAAGGGATTCGGAGTAATCCTAGACTGGGTCCCATCACATTTCCCATCAGACGCCTACGGTCTTGCATACTACGATGGGTCTCATCTGTTCGAATATGCTGATCCGAAGAAAGGATACCATCCTGACTGGAAGAGCTACATCTTCGATTTCGGAAAAGGCGAGGTGCGATCCTTTCTAGCGAGTAGTGCCCTGTTCTGGCTGGATGTCTATCATGCTGACGTGCTCAGAGTCGACGCAGTAGCATCAATGCTCTACCTAGACTACTCCCGGAAGAAGGGCGAGTGGACCCCAAACCAGTATGGCGGGAGAGAAAACCTTGAGGCACTATCATTCATCCGAGATCTCAATCAAGCAGTTTACCGTGCACATCCGGATGTACAGATGATCGCCGAAGAATCAACAGCTTGGCCGATGGTGTCACGCCCAGTCTACCTTGGAGGATTAGGCTTCGGGATGAAATGGAACATGGGCTGGATGCACGACACATTGGAATACATGACGAAAGACCCGGTTTACAAGAAACACCATCACAACCAGTTAACTTTCAGCCTCTGGTACGCCTTCGCCGAAAACTTCGTCCTCCCACTATCGCACGATGAAGTCGTCTACGGAAAACGCTCACTGCTCGACAAGATGCCTGGAGACAGTTGGCAAAAATTCGCCAACCTCCGCCTCCTATACGGCTACATGTATGGGCATCCTGGCAAGAAGCTGCTTTTCATGGGCGGAGAATTCGGACAGTGGGACGAGTGGGATTTTGAAAAGAGCCTCGACTGGCATCTAGCGGGCGAACAGCCTCATAAACAACTCCGGTTGTGGGTCAGGGATCTCAACGAGCTATACCGGTCGGAACTGGCCTTGCACCAGTTGGATTTTGAAAGAAGTGGATTCGAATGGCTCGACATTGAGGATTGGGAAAAGAGCATCATCAGCTTCATCCGTAAGGCCAGAAGTCCGGATCACCTGATCATGACTATCTGCAATTTCACCCCCGTTCCTCGCAGAAACTACAGAATCGGTGTGCCGAGAGGTGGCTACTGGAAAGAAATTCTCAATAGTGATGCAAAAGAATACGGTGGAAGTGGGCAAGGAAACCTGGGAGGAGTGACAGCGGAAGCACATCCGTTCCATCGAAGACCCTATTCCCTCTCGATAACGCTGCCTCCGTTTGGTGCTCTCTTCTTCAAGTCTGACACTTGAAGCACTCTAGCGGCCAGCAACTGCGCGGCCGTGTATCTTTTCACTGCAACTTGACCCGCGTTCTTCCACCTGAAGTATTTCTCAACCCTACTCCTACAATTTTGTCGGATCTTCGAACCAAGACCAGGGTTCTTAGCGACCATTTTGGCGATAGACTTCAAAGGAATTCTTGGGGAGAGCCTCGCATTTCCTTCACTTCCACGTTTGTAACGCTCGTTGATCTGCATCACCTGTAAAAGAGAGATGAGAGATTCCGCTAGCTTTGCCACGTCTTCCGGCGGGACCAGAATTCCCGTCGCCGATTCGCCGTGACTGGAAATGTCAACGACGGTCTCAGTAATTCCGCCCACATTAGTCCCAACGACGGGATTTCCCGTAACCATTGCTTCAAGTGCGCTGATGCCGAAAGGTTCTGATCTTGAGGGCATGGCATAGACATCTGCGGCAAGGTGGGAGAGGAGGTAGAGTGAGGGGTGTTTGCCGAAGATAGCTCTAACGCTGTTGGGATTCTTCGCTACCTTCACGACGGTTTGGCTAGTAAGATCTGAATCGTTTGACGGCAACAAAAACAGAAGAAATTTCGCATCAGGGATCGTCTTCAAGACAGTGGGAACAGCCTCAAGGAGCAAATCTACCCCTTTCTGCGGGCTCAGCCTGCCCGTCATGAGCACCAAGGGTCCATCTTTCGGAAATACCTCTACCCTTCCTGGGTTGATGTTCCTTGACCGAGCTGGCTCGGTTGCGTTTGCCTTCTCGACGGCTCGTCCTGCTTGAGACAGAGCGCTTGTCAGTAGATACTTTCGAAGGTCCCACCTGTCCGGGGTCTCCTTCTCTTGACCGGGTTTGATCTTCTCGGATTGCTGTGCGAGCACCGTTGGCTCGATACTCGTCACATCCCAGTCGCAGCCGTTGTAGATGTATCCACTCTTTCCACGGATCACGTCTCCGACGTAGGATCGTACGTCGTGGCTCAGATACGACTCGCTCACGGAGGTGACATAGTTGGCCTCGTAGCAGCCGAACTTCTCTAACGAGTTGTGACACAGGTCGCTCCACACTTGGCTGTACTTCAGAGTCGAGATGCGATTTTTCCCCATTCCTACGGAATGCTGCAGGTCTCTGATTCCGCACCAGTCTTCAGAAGCATAATGCCAGGGCAATGCTACTCCACCCAACAGGTGGACTGTGAAGACCAGGGGAACAATCATGCCTCTCTCTTGAAGGCGTTGTTTCACGAGCACGCCTGCCGGGACCATGTGCCAGTCGTGAGCATGGATCAGATCCGGCAACTCTCCGGTTCTGCCCATCGAGAACAAGTATTCCGTATAGGTAGCGAGAGTTCGGGCGAGAAGCGACATCTTCTCGAAAGTGGTCTCGTGGTCGTAGATTATCGGGTCGTCCAGCCACTTGCTGGTTGCCGAGTCAAGGCCTTTGGCGAGGAAGTAGTTGACCCCGCCCCGCGAGCCTCTCTCCATGCCCGCTAGGTAGTTGTACCATGACCCGTTCAACCCGGTTCGATGGCCTTGGGCCATGAAGGTCCTCAACTCCCGCAAACCATACGCATCTCTGATCCTCGAGTCCAAGTGACTGCCATGACTCGGGAGGAAGACGCTGACGTCTAGATTAGAATCCACGGCCAGTGTCTTGGACAATCCTGCCACGGCCTCTCCAAGACCACCGGCCTGAGCCAAGCCAGCGCACTCGTGGGAAAGCATCCATACTTTCGATACAGGCCGAACAGTAGAACGACGAGCGTTCCTCGGTGGAAGCCTTGCGTTATTGGCCGGCATTTTTCGGCTACTGATGCTGGGCTGTCTTCTAGATAAATAGCCAAAGTTTGATAGCCTACCGACGGCTAGCGGTTCCGCTGAAAACAGGTGAGACTGTGCCAAGCAAGATATTGAGAAACGTGGCTTCAAACGTTCTCCGAAGCGTACCCCCACAGAACGCCTTCTACTTCTACCGCGCCATGGGAGCTCCAACCGGAGCAGCAGCACGCAATCTTCCCGACTTTCTGGGGATCCTCAACACTATCGACCTTACTTCCCTACAGTTCCATCTCGGACGCGGTGACTTTGAGAACTGGGTCAAGATGCTGGGCGATGACACGCTTGCCAAGCAGCTCGCAGGTCTAAAGGAGAAGAAACTGCGAGGAGAAGATCTAAGACTGCAACTGGTAGACACCGTCAAGGCGCGACTCGATAGTCTTCAGAAGACTCCGTAGACAATCCGCAACAGCGACGACTCTGAAGAACTGAAAGGGATCGTAACGGAGTCTCGTCTCAAGCTTGTTCGCGTGGACAGGATAGTTCTCTGAAAGCGATCGCCGTAACTCCTGGCAAAGCCGGTAGTATCCGCATGATTGATGCACCTCAACCTACTCCCTCAGCTGGAGAGGCACTCCTCCGAACTAGGAGGATCGGTATTTGTGGAACTGACCTGGAGATAATTCAAGGCTCATATGGAGAAGCGCCTTTGGGTTCTGATTATCTCATACTCGGACATGAGTGTCTAGCCACTGTCGAAGAAGTACCGAGCAATTCTGCAGGGATCAAGAAAGGCGATCTTGTAGTCCCAACTGTGAGGCGGCCTGACGGATGCCTCAACTGTCAGAACGGCGAATCCGACATGTGCCTTACAGGACATTACAAGGAGCACGGAATCAAAGGCCTTCACGGCTTCTGCTCGGAATACTCGGTGTCAGACCTCAACTTCCTCGTTCCAGTTCCAGCGGAATTGTCGGATGTAGCTGTTCTGCTGGAGCCGACGAGTGTTGCTGAGAAGGGTGTCTTCCAGAGCTTCAAGATTCAAGAGAGAATGATCTGGAAACCCCAGAGAGCACTCGTCCTGGGAACTGGCCCAGTCGGCCTCCTTACGGTGCTACTTCTCAGGCTCAGAGGCCTCGACGTGACCGCAGTTGCCACAAGGCCGAAGGAAAGTCTCAAGGCTCACATAGTCGAAAAGATCGGAGGGACATACGTCAACGCCAACGATCAAACAATCACTAGTCTCGGAAAGTTCCACCTGATTCTTGAAGAGACTGGAGTAGCCTCGCTGGCCGCTGAGGCGCAAGGCTTACTTAACAACAATGGAGTGCTGTGTCTTTTAGGGATCTATCAGCCCAAACTGGCTACGCAGGATATTGGACACTCGTACGATGACCTTGTCCTGGGCAACAAGATAACTTTCGGTTCAGTAAACGCGAACAAACGATACTTTGTCAGCGGGATTCAAGATTTCAGAACCATCCAACAGCGATTCCCCGGAATTCTCAAATCGATGATCACCAAAATGGTCGGATCATCCAATTACTCTCAGGCATACAGCCCTACCAAAGACGACATAAAACCAGTAATAGATTTCCAAACACTCACCTAAGACTATCTGATGCTAGGAACGGTGCGGGCAATAGTTCTCATCTTAGCGTTTCTTTCTATACCCCTTCCGTTGGAATATCACGGAGGAGCGTTGACGAGGCTCTTGTCTATCTCGGATAGGGTCCGTCGACCTGTAAGGGCCATGACGGTCGCCAGGTCTGTCTTGAGGAGAGAGAGCAGTTTTGAGACGCCTGCTTCTCCCCCGGCTGCGAGGGCCCAGAAAACTGGACGTCCTAGCCCGACTGCCCTGGCTCCGAGGGCAAGCGCCGTAATGATGTCGCTGCCTCGCCTGATTCCGCCGTCAAAGTAGACCTCGACCTCAGACCCGACTTCATCGACCACTTCTGGAAGAGCATCCAATGAGGCTGGAGCGCCGTCTAGTTGGCGTCCACCGTGATTGGAAACAACGACGCCTTTGGCGCCGTGCACAACTGCGCGTCTAGCATCCTCGCGCGTCAGGATTCCTTTCAGCATCAACGGGAGTCGGGTTATTTCTCGGAGGCGGTCGACGGCTTTCCAAGTGTTGGAGGCTTCCTTGCGAATATGGGCGTGATCGCCTTCGACGATAGGGTTTCTGAGAGGACGAACAATTTCCCTGCCGTTTCCCAAAACGATCGAAGAGGCCAATGGGGAGCCGGCTTGGTTCTCCTTGTCGCGTGTGCCAGCGACCGGCATGTCCACTGTCAGGATTATGGCCCTGTAGTTAGCCTTCTCGGCCCTCTCGATCAGGGTCTTGGTGTTAGAGAATTCTGGTTGTAGATAGAGCTGGAACCATCTGGGACCTGTCGGAGCTGCCTTGGCGATGTCTTCCATCGAGATTGAGGATAGTGTGCTGAAGCTGGCGAGGATGTTGGCTCTGCTTGCGGCTCTTGCCGTCGCAGCCTCGGCATCCGGGTGCACGAGGCCGTGGGAAGCAGCTGGAGACACGTAGAATGGCGCGGATACGTTTGTCCCCAAGAGGGTCGTACCAAATTCTAGATTCTCAACACCAACGAGAACTCTAGGTCGTAGGGTCCTCTGGTGGAAGGCTTCGCGGTTGGCCCTCATCGTCCACTCCTCGCCTGCGCCACCTTGGATGTAGGCCCAGGCAGACTTGTCGGTCTTCCTTGACGCCGCCTCTTCGAGATCGCTTAGGGTGGAGAAGCCGGCTTGTGACTCGTCTGTCATGATAACTACAGAAGATGCGGCCGGTTCTCTACTTCAATCTGAGCCTCTCGCGGCGACTGTGGCTGCTATGCTGTTTCTCAGCGTCAGGACATTTTGGGCGACTGATGCTGATTGGTTGTAGATGCTGGACCCTGCCACTAGGACTGTGGCCCCCGATCCCACAGCCAAGGGTGCCGTTTTCGAATCTACTCCTCCGTCGACGACAATCGAGGCTTTGAAATGTCGCTGACCTATCTCTCTCCTTAGATGCTGAATCTTGGCTAGCTGGTCTTCCATGAAGCGCTGTCCCGCGAATCCCGGGTGGACTGTCATCACCTGGACACAATCCGCAACGTCGAGAACGCTCTCCACCATTGTGACGGGCGTCTTGGGGTTTATCGCAACCCCCGCTTCGACCCCTAGCTTCTTGATCGACTGGAGAACCCCGGGAAGATCCTTGCAGACCTCTTCATGCACAATGATCCTGTTTGCGCCCGAACGTGCAAATTCTTCAAGAAAGCTTTGAGGATTATCGACCATCAGGTGTGTGTCCAAGAATAGGCTTACCGATTTTCTCAACGCCTGGACTACTCCGGGTCCGAACGTCAGATTTGGGACGAAGTGTCCGTCCATCACGTCTATCTGGATGCCTTCGACCCCGGCGTCTTCTGCTTCTTTCGCCTGCTGGCCGAGCCGGGCGAAGTCGGCGCTCAGAATCGAGGGCTCGATGGAGATTCGTGGCTTCATGCTGGCTGGCTCTTTGAAAGATAGAGGGACTCGAACTCCTGGACCAGTTCTGAATCGCCTAGATATGTCGGGACACGTTGGACGATGCTGCTGGGTTCAACATCCAGAATGTTCCCGGTGCCCGTGCTTGCTCGGCCTCCCGCTTTCTCCGTGATGAAGCCGACCGGGTTCGACTCAAACTGCAACCGGTACTTCCCCTCGGGAGCATCCTTCAATTCTGGATAGGCAAAGAACCCTCCCTTAGTCAGAACCTGGTTATAGTCACCTACGAAAGAACCGCCGTAGCGGAGAGACAGCTTACGTTTCTCCAGACTCTCCACAAACTCTCGTACGGTAGGGGTCCACTTTTCCCGGAGACCCCCGATTCCGTAGACTGTCGGTGGCTTCGGAAGCTGGCGAATCAGACCATCCGACACGAATCTGCTCCCACCGGATCCTTTGCCGAGGGCTGCGAAGGTCCTGACTCCATTGTGGAGCGCGAGTACGAACTGATGAAAGGGTCCGTAGAGGAAATACATGGCAGCCTGAAGATCCCTACCCTTAGCAGGTAGAGGCTTCTCTCGGTATACTCCAACTATAGTTCCTAGCAAGTTATTGCTCTTCAGATTTGAAGAACCATCCAACGGATCGAGAACAATCGAGTATTCTCCAGCTTTTGACTCAACAACCTCTTCCATTTCTTCCGAAGCGAGTCTCTTGACAAGGCCGCTTCTCAGCAACTTCTTGGTGAAGAGGGCGTTTGACCAAACGTCGATCTCCATTTGCTTCTCTCCATACGGGTTGATGCTACTTGCCAGTCCTAGCTCTCTAGGAATCCTGTCTCGAAGGATGGTCGATAGGTCGGCAATTAGTGAGATTAGTTTGTAGAGACTCCGGTCTTCGGGGGCTATGAGGTCTCTTAGAGTCTTGCCCTTCACGCGATTTCGCCTCCACTCGCGTGTGGGTTGGCTCATTTCAATTCTCCGATGACTTTCGAAAGTGCGGCCCAGGCGAGCTTCGGAATGCCCTTGTTGTCAAACAGTCCAAAGTGATTCTCTTGGGGAGGAAATGATCTCCACGCGGTGTCGATGTAGCGCCAGATTCCGATACCGGTCACGCCCTCGAGTTCGTGCGCGTCTCTGCAGGCGTTGGCAACATACTCGGCCTGGCGCTCAGCAGAATATCCCAGGAAGGAAGGACCACTGGGATATCCTGTTTCGGATATCATAACGGGTTTGCCCAGAGCCTTGGCTACATCGTGAGCCAATTTCAGGACCTTCGTGTTGATTGGGTGAGAGGACCTATAGTTTGGGTAGAAGTCTAAGCCGAAGATATCGCATGAGGATGAGTAGGCTCCGGGATCCAAGATCTTAGCGTCGGCTTCAAGATTGATTATTGTCTTGGCGGATGAGTCTTCGGTGTGCACGGCTGTATTGAGTCTACGTAGGAGTTGTTGTTTGAATATTGGATCACGTATCCACGATGATCCGGACCGCCATCCTCCCGCTTCATGTGCGGTCCACCAGTTGGGCTCGTTCTCAATCTGCCAGCACTTTACCTGATTCCTGTACCTGCGAACGAGTAGCCTCGCGTGGATCGAGACTCGTTTCAAATATACAGTCTTGTCGTGGTCGGGCTCTAGCCCTTGCGGAAGCATGCGATGATAGCCGCAACCTATGACTGGAACAATGCCTATGCCGTGATCTGTTAGTGTACTGACAAGCTCCTCTAAGGGCCAATGAGAATAAGACTCTTCGAGTAGCTGATCTAATTTTGCTTCGGAAATCGGGAAGGGTTCAAAGTATTTCCAAGGAAACCAGCAACGTACGAAGTCAACCTTTGACTGAACCAGATAGTCAGATAGAGAGACGACAGCTCTGCCCGCGACAGTTCTGGGTTCGACCTCACCACGTGCACGGATTTCCCGGTCATCGGCCTCGTCCAAAATCTTCCCCTCGGGCAGGCTGATCGAAAGTAGATGAGGAATGATTATGGATCGTGGAGGATTCATCCCGCTGTACCTCCAAGGATCGTCGAGGTCCAAGCCGAAGGAGAATCGGTCGGTCAGATCTAGCAAGGACGTTGATGAAACAGGGTCATATGGAAAAAGCCTTCGAACCGCCAGAGTGCACCGTTTACACCCTGTCCATCACAGGATTGCATTGTGATTCTAAGGAATGCTGATTATTGCTGTACCCTCAATAGTATGTGCTCAGATACCTAACCCATTTAAGATTCCCAACTCGACGCATTCATCTGTAAGGCTGCAGTAGGATGTTCTCAACCAGCCAGCAAGCCCCAATGGGAAACCGTTCGACCCTTATCACAATTGGGAAGAACGGAGAGTTGCGGCACCTCTTCTGGCCGAGCCACAATTATCCTCAACACGTTCGTGGATCCCTTCCCGGGATTCTGGTCGCGCGAAACGGCAACGAATCTTTCAGCTGGTTGACGGACGATCCTTGGATAAGGAAACAGCGATTCCTTCCTGATAGCACGATTCTCGAAACAAGTTTTGCGAACCCGGATGGGATACACGTGAAGGCGACCGATCTCGTCCTGCCTAACAGGGATGCTCTGGTCCGGATCTTCGAAGTGGTCAACGGAGGTAGCGAGCCGTCGAAGATCAGTTTTCTCTACTACAACGATTTCGACATAGCTGAAACGCCGCTAGGCGATGCTTGCTATTTTGACGAGAAGACTGACAGTGTAGTTTCGTACAAGCGACACTACTGGTTCGCGTACGGGGCGGACAAGCCCTCTTCACAGCACCAGTGCGGAGTACATGAGGAAGGCTCGGACGCCTTTGTTGATGCGAAAGATGGTCAGCTCGGTGGGAACTCGCTCGCATTGCATGCAGGAGTGAAGGGAGTAAACTCCTGTCTGAAATGGAATCTCGGTGACCTACCTCAGGGGGCGCGGGAACAGCTTGTCCTTCTAATGTGTTTCGGCCACAATAAACAGCAAGCGCTTGAGATCTTGGAAGATTCCAGACATAGTTCGCTGGCGGAGATGGTCAACGATGTTAATCGGTACTGCCAGGACTGGCTGAGACGGAATAAGGCGACAGTGGTCCAGGAACAGTGGAGGGAACTGCTTCGAAGATCGTTACTCACCCTCCAGACCCTCGTCTCCCCTGACCTAGGAGGAATAATCGCTGCGCCAACTCTAGAGCCTGACTATCGCTACGTCTGGTCGAGAGATGGAACATACGTCGCTTATGCTCTGGACCGTTGCGGTTACAATCAGGATGCGAGAGCGTTCTATCAATGGTGCAAGGAAGTCCAGCAACCCGACGGCGGCTGGGCCCAGAGATACCATATCGAAAAATCTCCGGGTCCTTCCTGGGGAGAACAGGAAGACCAGTGCGCGACAATTCTATGGGGTATCGGCCAACATCATAGCCTCACTAGGGACGAGGAGTTCCTAGCTGACATGTGGCCGACGGTTAAGAAGGGCGTCGAGCATCTCCTACGCACTAGGGACCCGGAGACTGGCCTTGTCGGACCCTCGTTTGACCTATGGGAAGAAAAACAGGCTCTTCACACATACACCAACGCCGCCGCAGTAGCTGCCCTAAGAGAAGGCGCCAGGATCGCTTCGACCCTCGGTTATGAGGTGCTATCCAACGCATGGTCAAATGAGACCAAGAATATACAGACTGCAATCGTCAAACACCTATGGGACGAGGAGAGCGGCCGATTCCTGAAATCTGTGAAGCCGCACGACTCATCAATCGACACTGCTATCCTAGGCCTCACCTATCCGTTCAGGGTTCTCGAACCGGACGATCCCCGAATCCTCAGTACTTCCCGACAGATCGAGAACGCGTTCACTTACGCTTCCGAAGGAATAGGCCGATACCCAGGCGACACTTATCACGGGGGAAATCCGTGGTTCATCACGACCCTTTGGATGGCTCTCTACCGTTGCCAGCAGGGAAACTACGAGAAGGCGAAGACCCTCATCGAATGGTGCGTGAAACATGTTGACGAACTACAACTCTTCGCCGAGCAGGTTCACAAGGACAATGGAGAGCCCATATCCGCGTCGCCCCTCGCGTGGTCCCACGCCATGTTCATTCTAGCCCTCCTAGATTATAGAGAAGCTTAGGATGGCGTCCCCCTCGAGCGCCGTTCAGTATCCAGCTCGGACGAAAGAAAAGAAACTCGGGAATTTCGAAGTAGAAATTACAGAATCCGACACATTCTACTTCTTACTCTTCTTTTTGGGCTTAGCTCGCGTCCCGAATTCACCGTATCATGTATAAGCTGACTTTTACATATAAATCTATTGTATTCTGCGGATGTTTACCAAACTGATAACTATTCTGGGATTGTTTACCCAAAATTACCGTATTTCTCTCACTTTCTAACGTGCGGTACACATCTATGCAGTTTTCGGCGAATAAGTTCTTCAGGATTCGTCGAATACGATCTGAGAATTGAGCCGTCTCTCAGAATCACATCTCCCTGTCAAGGATCCAGATCGGAGCCGTCAAAGAAGTGCTCCGCAGTTCGAACAGTTCTGAGTGGTCTCCAGGTTCAGAGCGCCGCAATACTTGCATCTGACTTTGACGATCTCTCGAAGAACCTCTGTGTGGGTCGAAGTGGGGTCAGGTTTCTTTTCGAACCCGCCCATTGCTCCTACCATGACCAGCATGATTCCGATTAGCATGATGAAGAACGAGATCCCGATGGCTAGGAAATTCGCAGCATCCAGCACGACTACCAAGACTGAGAAGACCAGCAGGAACACTCCGGTGAAGCTCGTCATTTTGGTGCCTGCCGTTTTGGGCTGTTTTGACAAAGACAACCCTCCAACGTGGGCCGGCGTTGAATTGGTGCCGTTACTTGTTGGTATTTTGAACAGTTACAATCGACGATGATGATCAAGTAAGATCGGCGGTTGAAGACGGTCCAAGATTAGGGGTGTGACGTCGTTTCCTCAGTCCTCTCACTAATCTCTCTCCACGATAGACGAAGAATGTTGATGTCCAGATGGTGTAACGAACGTTTAGGGTCCAAATTTGAGGAGTAGCAGATACTAGAAAAATGATTGCGACGACAATCTCAAGGTTACGACTAAGCTTGTATTTTCTCAGTAGATCGGGGGCTACTAGCTTCCTCTCCTCGGTCGCGAGAATGTGTGTAAACAGAGCTAGGATGCCATAGATGGCGCCTATGTCCAAGGCGTAGAGTGACGATGTAACATCGAAGAGCTGGCTTGATGTTTGTGGAGGATTGAGGAAGAATGGCAGAATGTTGAACAGGTACGGTTCGAGAGCGACGAGGAAGAGGAGGATTGTGTTGAGGACCCGGGTCCCGGTTGTCTGGACCGGAAGGACGGACATTATTTCTGTGAAGCGGAACCAGATTTGGATTAGGATCAGGAAGCT
>WNGN01001049.1_pt1 | contig 26850 bp, 27 predicted proteins | sample 5400561 | NCBI WGS metagenome assembly WNGN01 (sample SAMN13153379, study PRJNA577476) | soil metagenome | isolation source: 115 cm soil or saprolite under Garry oak tree replicate 2 | place: USA:California | collected 2016-06-15 | reverse complement strand
TCACCCGCAACGAATGTCACGATCGGCGTGTCCGGCGGCACCACGACTTTCTTTTCACCGTCCTTGTATTTCACCAGGATATTCTGGCCGTCGGTGCCTTTGACCGTCTCGGCGACGGTGGCGTTGGTCATGGTGCTGCCCGCGCGCTGGTCCCAGGGCCGGAAGCCTTCGGCTGCGCCGCGCTGGGTTTCCGGGAAAATATGAACCGCGACCGCCTTCTGGGTGCCGTCGGGCTCGGGCATCGCGGTGACGCCGATGTAGGACCCCGGCTTGATTTCCGACAGCTCGGTTTTGGCGACGCCGAACACCGCCACATTGTCGGTCACCCGGACCTTCATGTCGGTGCCCTCGCGCGACTTGATCGCCAGCATGGCGCCATCGACGCTTTCAATGGTGCCGCGGATCCGGACCGTGGGAGGTTGCTGAGCCCATGCCACCGATCCGAGTACGGATACTAAAGTCAACGACGCCGCGAACACGCGCGGCCTCAACGAAGAAATGTTCGGCATGGTTCTCCCCTTCCTCGGCTTTTCCCGGTAATGGGGGAAACACCGCAACCCCAGGGCTATTCCGTACGGCAGCGCCACCATTTACATCGGCGGCGTCAGCCCGTCGCGGCCGACGCTGACGCGGTTGGTTTCGAAGGTGCCATCCGGCAGCTTTTTCATGACGGCGATCACCTTGGCGCCCGCCTTAAGGTCGGATTTGTCGGCGGGTACATAGGTCACGACCGGGGTGTCCGGCGACACCGCGACTTTCTTCTCGCCGTCCTTGTATTTGATCGTCAGGGTTTGACCGTCGTTGCCGGCCACGGTCTGGGCCACCGTCGCATTGGTCATGGTGCTGTTGGGGCGCAAATCGAACGGCCGCGAGCCCTCTCCGGTGCCGCGCATGTCTTCGGGAAACACATGCACTTCGACCGCTTTTTGTTCGCCGTCCGGCCCCGGCACCGTGGTGGTGCCGATGAAGGAGCCGACCTTGATGTCATCAAGCGAAATCCTGGCGATGCCCACCACCCGCATGTCGCCGGTCATGCGCAGCTTGACGTCCTCGCCGCTACGCGATTTAACAGACAGCACATCGCCGTCAACGGCTTCGATGGTGCCGCGAACCCGCGACGGCGAGGTCTGTTGCGCGATCGCGTACAAGGACGACGCGGCCACCATCGCAACTGCAATCAGCGGACGGGTCAGGGTTGAACGATGGACGGGCATGAACGGGACCTCCGGCGGGCATCACCTAACACTGGACACCAGCGTCTCAACGATATTCCGCCTCAAAGCTTTGTGAGATCGGTCTCCACCAGAGCGCGAAGCTCGGGCGTGACCTCCGGGCGCGTTCCGAACCAGAGTTCAAACCCGCGCACCGCCTGGTGCAGCAACATGCCGAGCCCGTCGGCGGTCTTTAGTCCGCGCGCCCGCGCCGCCGACAGCAACGGCGTTTCCAGCGGCACGTATACCAGATCGGCGACAACCGCATGTGACGGAAGCAAGCCGGCGTCGAGTTCCAGTGCGGGCTGGCCGTGCATGCCAAGCGAAGTGGTGTTGACCAGCAGCCCGGCGCGCGGCAGCAGACTGTCGATGGTCTCCCATGCGACGGGATGGATGTTGGCGCCGAATTGGTCCGCAAGCACGCTCGCCCGCTCCGCGGTCCGGTTTGCCAGATGCACGCGGCTGATGCCGCGCTCGATCAATCCGAACACCACCGCGCGCGACGAGCCGCCAGCGCCGAGCACCAGCGCATCCTCGACCTTGTCCCATCCGGGCGCGCAGGCGTCGAGATTATAAATGAAACCTTCGATATCGGTGTTGGTCGAGCACAGTTCGCCGCCTTCGTACCACAGCGTATTGGCCGCGCCGACCGCGCGGGCGCGCGCGTCCGGCTTGGTCAACGCCAGCGCACGCTCCTTGTGCGGAATGGTGACATTGGCGCCGACAAAGCCGTGGGTCGACAGATGCAGCACGAACTCGGCAAAGCCTTCGGGCGGTACCGCCTCGATATTGTAGCCGCCCTCGATGCCGAGCGTGCGCAGCCAATAGTGATGGATCAGGGGCGATCGCGAATGCGCGGCCGGCCAACCGATCAGGCAGGCGGCAAGGGCTTTGCTCACGGCTGTCATTGCCAATCCCGTTGGGCCGCCCGGTAAGCGGGCATCGTCGCTGCTCAGATCGTACAAGCTGCGTCAGCTGTCAATGCTGTAGGTGAATTGGCTATAGGTGAATTGTCGCGGCAACGATCGCGCTTAGCGCCAGCGCAGCGGCGGCGGCGGCAAACCAGATCGCGGCGAGATTGATCCAGTAATAGGCGAGCGCACCGCACAAGGAACCCGCCACCAGCGCCGCCCACAACAGCAGATTCGAAGCCCAGCCCCAGCGCGCGCCGCCGGTCAGCGCCTCTGCCGCGAGTTGGCCGACCTTGACCAGCGCGCCGGTGACATAGGTGAGACCGAGGCCGGCGCCGCGGCCGAGCACAATCAGGCTGCCGGCGGCGGCGCCGATCACGAACATCGCGACCAAGCCGAGCGCCTCGATCGCGCCCAACCAATGCCCCTCCGCAAGACTGACGCCCATCCGTGTCGAGTTGCCGCTCATGAAGGAGACGAACAGGCGGCCGAGATGCAGGAAGCCGATGCCGTCGACATAGCCCGCCAGCGCGCTCAGGGCGCAGGCCAGGGTAATGTTGCGGCGTCAATCAAGCATTGCGCTGAATCACCATGCCGCGGGCGCGCCGCCGCTGCTATCGATCGCCCGCAACAACGGGGACTGTTCGGGCGCTCCATTCGTAGACTTCTTTTTCGTACACTTCCTGAAAGCCGGCCCGTTGCAGATTGCGATAGGAATGCTCAAGCATATAGAGGGTTTCAGACACCAGCAGCGAACAACCGATCCCTTCGGCCCGCTCGACCCGCTTGGCAATGAGGGCCTGTTGAGCGCCACGTTTGCGATGACTTTCGGCGGTCGCCGCCGCCGTCAGATATCCAAGGTCCTCGAACACGCAGAGGGCCGCGATGGCCACCGGGCGGCCGCCGTCAAACGCCATATAGTGAAAGAAGCCGTCGCTACCCGCAGACCGCGCATATTCAGGCCACAGCGTCTCGCCCAGCTCGTCGCGGGCTCCTTCGATCTCGTCGATGCTGACCTCGCGTATTTCGAGATCGGTTCTGAATTGAATCGGCGAAGCCTGGCTGCGGCACAGGGTCGGATAGCCGGTACGTCGAATGCGGGAAAGCCCGCTTCCCTCCAGCCACCGGCGCACCACATCCATGTTGGGGCCGGGGCTGAGCCAGACGAAGAACCGCTTCACGCCTTCGTTTGCGAACAGATCGATCAACCGCGCGACACTGTCGAAATCCATTCCCGCTTCTGTTCCGCACAAATAGGCGCGGTTGAGATTGGCGGATGCAAACGGACCCTGACGGTCGGGATCGATGGTGATGTAACAGCCGCCGAAGGGGGGGCCCTGGAATTGTTTTCGAATGAGGCTGTCGGGCTGGCATCTTCGATCCAGCCAGGCCGCAAGCCGCCTCATTTTCAACGATAAATCGATCTCGTCCATTGCGCTCCTCGTGGGCTGCGAATTCATGCAGCAGAATAACGCGACGGATCATGGATGGGAATCATGATCCCTGGCGGAACGGGAGCGGAAAATCACTGCATAGTGATTGAATCGTCGCAGACCTACCCAGCGGATTTGCCCACCGGCGGTCATTCCGGGATGCGTGCGAAGCGCGCAGACCCGGAATCCAGCGACGATCGGGGCGAGATTGCCCGATGTGCAATTGCAGATCTGAGGTACGCGCGGGCGCCTGTCAGGCGGCGGCGCAGAGCCCCGACCGCTGGCGCACCCCCATACGCGCCAATTGGCGCGTCGGGGAATGACAGCGGAAATTACGCCGCGACGCGATGCGCGGCGATGATCTGATCGGCGGCGCGGCCGGTAACCTCGGCCATGCGGTCGAACTGCCGGGTGAAACTTCCCGCGCCGGCCGTCGCCGACCGCAACTCCACGATCAACTCGCCGATCTCGGCTTCGGGCATCATGGCGCGGACGCGATCCCATCCCGGCCAGCCTTCGCGGGTGTCGAAGCCGAGGATCTGCCCCCGCCGCCCCGACAGGATCGCGTTGATCTTCGCGGTGGCATCGGTCGGACAGACGATCTCCACCACATGGATCGGCTCCAGCAGCACCGGCTGGCACTGCGGCAGCGCTTCGCTGACGCCAATCCGCGCCGCGGTGCGGAACGCGAGATCCGAGGAATCCACGCTGTGATACGAACCGTCAGTCAACGTCACATGGACGTCAATGACGGGAAAGCCGAGCGGCCCGCGCAGCAATCCATCGACCACACCCTCTTCCACCGCGCCGATATAATTTCGCGGCACCGCGCCGCCGACGACCTTTTCTTGAAACTCGAAGCCGCCGCCGCGCGGCATCGGCTTGACCTCCAGCACCACATCGCCAAACTGGCCGTGACCGCCGGATTGTTTCTTGTGCCGGCCACGCTGGGTGATCGATTTGCGTATCGTCTCCTGATATCCGATCGCCGGCGGCTGCGATTTGACGTTGACGCCGAAGCGCTCGCGCAGGCGCTCCAGCGCGACCCGCAGATGCATCTCGCCCTGTCCCCACAGCACGATGTCGTGGGTCTGCGGGTTCTGGACCATCGTCAACGAGGGGTCTTCCTCGTTCAGCCGCAACAGCGCCTGGCCGAGTTTGACGTCGTCCTTGCGGTCGGCTGCCGAGATCGCAATCGCCAGCACCGGGGGCAACGGCCCGACGCTCGCCAGTGCCGCTGGCGCGACCTTGCCGCTCGACAGCGTGTCGCCGGTCTTGATGGCGTCGAGCTTGCCGAGCGCGACCGTGTCGCCAGCCTCGGCGGAGGCGCGCTTGGTATCATGGGCGCAGTTCGGGGAAGATATGCCGGATGCCCGGCCAGCCTCGCCAGATGACGATTGCAGTGTCGTGCCGTCATCGAGATGACCTGCCAGCAGGCGGGTCAGCGACAGCTTGCCGCCGTGTTGCAAATGAATGGTCTTGAATACATAGGCCAGCGCATCCTTGGGTGAAGATGCGCCGAGACGCTTTGCAGTCTCGGTCACACCGGGCGATTCATGCCGCAGCGCCTTCATCAGCCGCAGCACGCCGTTCTCGCGGATCGCGGAACCGAGCAGCACCGGACAGATCAATCCTTCGCGCAATTCGCGCGCGAGATCGTCGAACACCGCGTCGCGCGGCGGCGGAATATCCTCGAGCAATTGCTCCATCAGCGCGTCGTCGTGATCGGCGAGCTTTTCCAGCATCGAGAACCGGGCTTCCTTCTCACGGTCGAGATCGCCGCCTTCCAAGGCTACGACTTCGGAGGCTTTATGCTCGCGATAGACGAAGGCGCGTTCCAGCGCCAGATCGACGAAGCCTGCGATCAGATCGCCGTTCCAGATCGGAATTTGCCGCAGCACCAGCGGAATCCGCGACGCCGGCTGCAATGTCGCGAGTGTCTCGCGGATGCGCTTGTTGGCCCTGTCGATCTTGTTGAGAAACAGAAAGCGCGGAACCCCGAGGTCTTCGAGCTCGCGCAGGATAAGCTGAAGTTGCGGCAGCTTGCGTTCGTCGGCCTCGCACACCACCACTGCGGCATCGACCGCCGGGATCGCGGCGCGCATGTCATGCGCGAACTCCACCGAGCCGGGGCAGTCGATAAAGGTGTAACTGTCGCCCATGAAACTGGTCGTGGCGGCGGTAAGGCCGACGCCCATCTTGTGACGGCGGGCCTCGGGGCTGGAGTCGCCTGTCGACGTTCCGGCATCGACGCTGCCGGCGCGGGGAATTGCGCCCGTGCGCGCCAATATCGCTTCAAGAAGTGTGGTTTTACCGCTTTGGAAAGGGCCCACCAGCGCAATGCACCGTGGACCGCGGGGACTTCTGACGTCCTGTCCCATTGCCGCCTCCTCATCTGGAGCTCGGCCCTTGATTGGGTCGGCAGGAAGGATGCTCCCCCTACGGTAGTGATTTTGCAAGCCGGAAAACGTCGCTGCGCTGCATCGTGATTTCTTTCCCTCTCCCCTTGTCGGAGAGGGAAAAAGAGACAAAGCCGCGACCTTGACTACCTTCCCGGCCGAAGTTCGAGGCTTTCCAGCCCGGCTGCGACACTAAGGCCGACCTGGCCCTGGACGCTGAGCGGTTGCAAAGCGATCGAATTGGCCGAGCCGCCCACCAGCACATTGCCGCCGAGGCCGACGCCGATGGTCGCGCTGCCCTGCGCGCCGGCATAATTGCCCGAGAGATCGCCGGGCCCGAGCCGCGCGACCGGCGCATACACGCCCCAGGCCAGCGCCGACTCCTGCGTGATACCAAGATCGAGGCCAACCTTGCGGATGGTCGCGACATAGCGGTCCTCCGGCATGCCCTCGACGCGCAGCACGCAACCGAGGTTGGTCACTGAGCCGACGATGAAGCCGACACTTGAACCGCCACGGCATTCGAGGACGCCGACCTGCACGCGCTGCATCGGCTGCTGGGCATTGGCGCGGGCAAACAGGGCAGCCAGCAAGGTGATGGTAATGGCGACACCGGCAAGGATGAATGAGCGGCGCATGAAGAAAATCTCCGGCTGAAAAGTTGTGATGCGAGCAGAAAATCAGGAAGCGCCATAGCCCCGGCGCTCTCTGTTTCTATGACACAACATCCGCGGCCGTGCCAGATTTGCCGCGCTTTGACCGCTGCTGTCGTATGTTCGGGGGATGACGGGAGCCGTGACGCCAACAAAAAAGAGGCCCGCCTGAGCGGGCCTCTTTGGTGGCCTTGAAGTTCTTCAGTGGTGGCGGCGATGGTGATGCATGTGCCGACGCGGACCGCCCTGCGCAAACCGGACCGGCTGCAATTCGATATCGGCGACACCGGCAGCGACATTCAGCCCGGTCTGGCCTTGCACGCTGACCGGCTGCAGCGCATAGGAATTTTGCGGCCCGCCGACCAGAAAGTTGCCGCCGCCGCCGACCCCGACCGATGCGTTGGCGCCGACGCCACCGTAATTGCCGGCGAGATCGCCGCGTCCAATCCTGCTGGTCGGTGCGTTCACCGCCCAGGAAAACCGGGTCTGATCGGTGAAGCCGATATCCAGGCCGTAGCGGCGGACGGTTGCGATGTAGGGCTCAGGACGGCGGCCTTCGCCCTGGAACACGCATTCAAGGCTGGTCACCGAGCCGACGACGAAGCCGACATTCTGGCCGCCATGGCATTCCAAAATACCGGCCTGAACCGGCGGCAGCGCGTGGGCGCTTGCCAACGATGCAACGAGTGCAGCGATGGCAACGCTTAGTGTCGAAAGTCGCATGAATTTGATCTCCGCATGACGAATTGAGCTTGCGGCAGGATCAGGAGGCAAGCGCCATGTCCAAAACAAGGCGCCTCCCAAATCCGCCGTCAAAATATCAGATGTTCGACGGCGAAGTGATTTGACTACCTCAGATTGCCACAAAAACGCTGAATGCGTTTGCAGGCGTCCTCGAGATCGGAAGTCTTGGCCGCATAGGAAATCCGAAACGCCGGACCGAGCCCGAATGCCGAACCCTGCACCACCGCGACGCCTTCGGTCTCCAGCAGTTCGGTAACAAAATCCTCGTCGTTGGCGATCACCTTGCCCGACGGCGAAGTCTTGCCGATGGTGCCGGCGCAGGACGGATAGACATAGAACGCGCCCTGCGGCCGCGGACAATCGATGCCGTTGGCCTGGTTGAGCATCGACACCACGAGGTCGCGGCGTTCCTTGAACATCTTGTTGTTGACGGGGATGAAGTCCTGCGGACCGTCGAGGGCTTCCACCGAGGCCCATTGCGAGATCGACGATGGGTTCGAGGTCGACTGCGACTGGATCGTCGCCATCGCCTTGATCAGTTCGGCGGGTCCGCCGGCGTAACCGATGCGCCAGCCGGTCATGCAATAGGCTTTCGACACCCCGTTCACCGTCAGCGTGCGGTCGTAGAGTTTCGGCTCGACCTGCGCCGGCGTCGTGAAGACGAAATCGTCATAGACCAGATGCTCGTACATATCGTCGGTCATGACCCAGACGTTGGGATGCTTCACCAGCACGTCGGTGATCGCCTTCAGTTCGGCGCGCGTATAGGCGGCGCCGGTCGGGTTCGACGGCGAGCACAGGATGATCCACTTGGTCTTCGGCGTGATCGCCTTCTCGAGCGCGTCCGGCTGCAGCTTGAAGCCCTGCTCCGCCGTGCACACCACCGGCACCGGTTCACCGCCGGCGAGCGCCACCATCTCCGGATAGCTCACCCAGTAGGGCGCGGGAATGATCACCTCGTCGCCCGGATTGATGGTAGCCATCAGCGCGTTGTAGAGCACCTGCTTGCCGCCGGTCCCGACAATGACCTGGTTCGGCTTGTAGGTCAGACCGTTCTCGCGCTGAAACTTGGCGATGATCGCCTGCTTCAACTCGGGAATGCCGTCCACCGCGGTGTATTTGGTCTTGCCGGCCTCGATGGCGTGAATCGCCGCCAGCTTGATGTTGGCGGGGGTGTCGAAATCAGGCTCGCCGGCGCCGAGGCCAATGACGTTGCGGCCGGCCGCTTTGAGTTCGCGTGCTTTATCCGTCACCGCGATGGTGGCGGACGGCTTCACACGGTCGAGCGCAGCGGACAGAAACGGCATCATCATCTCCTTGGCAAACGTCATGAATTGGCCAGCGCTTGGGGCAACTCCCGAACCGCCACACTGATCCACGACGCTTTTTGTTGGGATCGACGCACCCTAAGGCGCGTCACGCTGCATCGCAAGAAGGTTGGTCCGGCACGCCCAAACTTTAGGGAACGTTAAAAGGCTCGATTTACGGTCGGCGCAACATTCATGAAATTCTGCGGTAAAATGACGCATATCTGGCAAGGGCTGCGATCCGGCGACTGGCTGACCGACGCGCGGATGCGCGGCTATAGCCTGATCCTGCTCGCCATCTGCACCCTCGCGCTGGTCGGCTGGATCGCGGCGTCGGACGGCCTGATCGATCGCAACAGCAAGCCCATCGGCACCGATTTCTCCAACGTCTATGCCGCCGGCACGCTGATCTGGCAGGGCCGGCCCGCGGAGGCCTACGAGCCGGCGCGCCAGCATGCCGCCGAGAAAGCCGTGTTCGGCGGCCGCGAGGTGCCGTTCTACGGCTGGCTCTACCCTCCGTTCTTCTTTGTCGTCGCGTTTCTGGTGGCCTCCCTTCCGTATGCGTGGGGTCTCGCGATCTGGCTTGCGGCAAGTTTTGCGGCCTATTTGGCGGCGATGCGTGCCATCGTGCCCCGTCCGGAAACGCTGCTGATCGCGGCTGCCTTCCCGGCGGTGTTCATCAACATCGGCCATGGCCAGAATGGATTTCTTACCGCGGCGCTGCTCGGCGGCGCGCTGCATTGGCTGGATCGCCGGCCCTGGCTCGCGGGCGTGCTGATCGGCCTGCTCGCCTACAAGCCGCAATTCGGCGTTTTGATTCCCGTGGCGCTGCTGGCGGGCGGACGGTGGAACACCATCGGCGCTGCCGCGGCCACCGTCGCGGCCCTTGTGGCGGTCAGCTTCGTGACACTCGGCGGCGGCGTCTGGCACGCTTTCGCGGATTCCATGACATTCACACAAACGGTGGTGCTCGAGCCGGGCGGCATCGGCTGGGAGAAAATTCAATCGGCATTTTCGGCGATGCGGATGTGGGGCGCAGGCGTTCGCTCGGCCTACGCCATACAGATCGCACTGGCGCTGATTCTGGCCGCAAGTCTTGCGTGGCTGTGGCAGAGCAATGCCCTATTCGAGCTCAAGGCCTCGGCGCTGGCGACGGCAAGCTTGCTCGCGACGCCCTATGTGCTCGACTATGATCTCGTCGTATTGGCGGTTGCGATCGTATTCTTTGTGCGCCACGGAATGAACCGCGGCTTTCACGACTATGAGATCAGCCTGTTGGCGGCGGCATGGGTCATGCCGTTGCTGTCACGCGCCATTGCCGGCGTCACCGGCATCCCCCTTGGTCTGCTGGTATTGCTGGCGTTATACGTTTTCATAGTGCAGCGTGCGGTGCGGGATCGCCTGGGGTCGGTGATCAAGGTTCGCGGCATCGCACAAGCGTGATACGATTTGTTCCGGCGTGCTGGTAAGATCTTCCACGCGGTTGCAGTGCGGCAAAACCTTTCAACTATTTGCAGGTCGCTGACTTTTAAGATCTTTGACTTTATAGAGCCTTTAAAGTTCTTGGGCCTTGCGACGCTCCGCTATCGGCATCATTGTTTAGCCGCGTTGCCGAGCGACAAGATCTTGCTCGTCGCGCACAGCGTGTCCCACCCATCAAACGAAACCCAGAATGTACAAGCTCTATTCGATGCAGCGCTCCGGCAACAGCTACAAGGTTCGCCTTGCGCTGGCGCTGCTCAACGCGCCCTATCGCGCGATCGAGATCGACATTCTGCGCGGCGAGAGCCGCACGCCGGACTTTCTCGCGATGAATCCCAGCGGCCAGGTGCCGCTGCTCGAAGTCGCGGAAGGACGCTACCTCGCCGAATCCAATGCCATTCTCTGGTATGTCGCCGGCGGCACGCCGCTCGCGCCGGAATCGCGGATCGAGCGCGCCGAGGCGCTGCAGTGGATGTTCTTCGAACAACACGCGCTGGAGCCGAACATCGGCGCGGCATATTTCTGGCTGGCGCTGGTCAGGGGTGGCCGCGACCTGCAGACCCACGCGCTGGAAGACTGGATGGAGCGCGGCTATGCCGCGTTGCAGGTGATGGAAAATCACCTCAAGACCCACACCTATTTCGCAACGGGCCAGCTCACGGTCGCGGATATCGCCCTCTACGGCTACACCCACGTCGCCGACCGCTGCGATTACGACCTCGCGACATTCCCGGCGATTCGCGCATGGTTGCGGCGGGTCGAGCAGACCCCGGGGTTCGTCACCATGGACCGGTTGCCTTGTAGCGCCGAGGTCGACGATTCGCCCGGCATTGCCGCCGAGGTTTAGCGACAAAAGCTGCTGCCGCCGCCATTTCGCCATTTTCCGGGCAGTTTTGCCCCAATATTGCCCGTGGTTGCTGCGAAATACTTTGCACGCCGCAGGTGATTCGCCTGCGCATTCAAGGATTTCGGCCATGACACGGTCGCCCGACGCAGCAGGTTTCGATGGCCGCGCTGCGCTAGTTGCTTCATCCGGACTGACCCATGCCGTCGCGGCCTCGCTGGCGTTCGGTGCGGTATCGCTGTGCCTGATCGTCACCCTGACGGTCCTTTCGACCAAAATCGCCATGGCGATGCCGATTCCGGCGTAGCTCGATTGTCTTTCCTGGCCATTCGTAACTTTTGCGCACCAGCGGTGATCAACATCGCTATCGGGCAACGATGAAAACACCTGTCGGACTTGTTACCGCGGCGCTGACGGCGGCGATCCTGTTGGCGGCATCATTCCTGATCGCTACGGGAACGCGCGGCGAAAACGTGTCGTTTGCATCGTCGGCGGGACAGCTCGAGGTGCAGACCGTTGCCAGCGGTTTGGTCAATCCATGGTCGCTGGCGTTCCTGCCGGATGGCCGGATGCTGGTGACGGAGCGCCCGGGCCGCATGCGCGTCGTCACCGCGGAAGGACATCTCTCGCCGCCGCTGAAGGGTGTGCCCGAGGTCTGGGCGTCTAACCAGGGCGGATTGCTCGACGTCATCATCGACAAATCCTACCCGCAAAACAAAACCATCTATTTCTGCTTCGCCGAGGGAACCGGTGGTGGCGGCCGTACCGCGGTGGCGCGGGCAACGCTGAACGACGGCAATGGCCGGCTCGACGACGTCAAGATCATCTTCCGCCAGGAGGGACCGCTGTCGTCAGGCGGTCACTACGGCTGCCGTATCGTGCAGGCGAACGATGGCAATCTGTTCGTCACGCTCGGCGAACATTTCAAATACCGCGACGAGGCGCAGAATCTCGGCAATCATCTGGGCAAGCTGATCCGGATCGCGCCCGACGGCTCCGTGCCCGCAGACAACCCGTTCGTCGGCCGCGCAGATGCGAAGCCGGAAATCTGGAGTTACGGCCACCGCAACGAGCAAGGGCTCGCGATCAATCCCGCATCGGGCGATCTCTGGGAGATCGAGCACGGCCCGCGCGGCGGCGATGAAGTCAACATCATTGGCAAGGCCAAGAATTACGGCTGGCCCGTGATCGGCTATGGCATTGACTATAACGGCGCCAAGATTCACGAGAGCAGTGCCAAAGACGGCATGGAGCAGCCGATCAAATACTGGGTGCCGTCGATCGCCCCGTCTGGCATGACGTTTTATACCGCAGCACTGTTTCCGAAATGGACCGGCAGCCTGTTCACCGGCGCACTGGCGGGCAGGATGCTGGTGCGGCTGTCGCTCAACGGCAATACCGTGACCGGCGAAGAACGTCTGCTGCCAAATCTGAACGAGCGGATTCGCGATGTGCGGCAGGGGCCGGACGGCGCGTTGTGGCTGCTCACCGATAATTCGGCGGGGCGGATTTTGCGGGTATCGCCCGCCGCGAAATGACTGCGTATTGAGCAATAACGTCATCACCCGCGAAAGCGGGTGAACCAGTATTCCAGCGCCGGTGCTGGAGTCGCGAAGCCGCTGCGTACTGGCTGGAGCCTGTCATCGGGCGCGCCAAAGGCGCGACCCGTTGGCGGGTATGACGGCCGGATGTATCCCGGCGCGCCGCTTCATCTCGCCGCTAACTTACCAGCCTCACGACCATTTGTGAAAAATCACAAACGCACCGGCGGCGATCAGCGCAAAACCCAGTCCGTGATTCCACCCCAACGGCTCCTTCAGATACAAAACGGAGAAGCCGGCGAACACGACCAGAGTGATCACCTCCTGCATGGTCTTGAGCTGCGCCGCTGAATACACCGCGCTGCCCCAGCGATTGGCCGGCACCGCCAGCCAGTACTCGAAAAACGCGATGCCCCAACTCACCAGTACCGCGACCGGAAGCCAGATCTCCCTATATTTGAGATGGCCGTACCATGCGAAGGTCATGAAGATATTGGAGGCAAACAGCATCAGAACCGGCAAAACCGACGGCGAAATGGTGGGCATCGATATCCTTTCGAAAATTCTGGCGCGAACCCATAAGCGCGGAGCCCGGTTCCTGCGGCAATCGATATCATTTAATCCAAGAAATCCGAAAAGCCGCGCCGGTTCGGTCAACCGCGTTTTAAGCATGGAGCCAGAAAGCCCCGCCGCGACCGCAACCATCAGACAAGCTGCGTCATTCCCGGAAGGGAACGAGAACAGGCATGCGGTTCGACTGGCGCGCAATCTGCGGTCCGGCTCTGACGACAGCGGCGGCTTTGATCGCCATCTCTGTCGATCGTTATTTTTTGGCCGTTGCCGATCCGGCGCCGCTGTTCGTCTGCATGGTCGCTTTCGCGGCATCGCTGAGCGGCCTTGCCTCAGGGATGATCAGCGCCGCCATTGCTGTCGCGGCTTCGGCGCTGTTTTTCCTCAACCACCGCGCGACGCCCGGCCATGACCTGACGGATCTGGTTCGGCTCGCGATGCTGGCGATCGCCGCGACCGGCACCGCCGTCATCACCGGCCTGCTGCGGAAAAAATTGACGGACGCATTCGCGTGGCAGCGCAGGCATCATTCGACCGCGGAACGCCTGTCGGCGGCGCTGGATCAGGTCGACGACATCGGCATTGTGCTGCTGGATTCCGACACCCGCGCGGAATTCATCAACCGTGCGTTCCGCGATTATTTTTCGCTTCCGGACGCGAAGGCCGACAGCAAGCCGCCCTTCATCGCGCTGATGTATCACGGCCGCGATACCGGTGCCTATGAACTGCCGGAAAAAGAGCTGAGCGCCTTCATCGCGCGGCGCACCGAGATGATGCGCTCAGGCGATTCGACGCCGATCAATATCAAACTCGCGGATGGAAAGGTGCTGCGTTTCAGTTGCACGGCGCTGCCCGACGACGGACGAATGCTGATTTACACGCCGGTGACCGACCTCGTCCGCCACACCGACCACGCCTCCAATGCCGACTACCACCGGTCGACGCGCAGTGGCGGAGAGCATGGCCTTCTCGGCCACTTGCGCGCCGCGGAATAACCGCGACACAGCATCAAGCGCTCAATGAGATTGATCCTTTTCGACGACGGCCCTAATGAAAGGACGATGTCACCCGCCCGCGCACCCTGGGTGTGCTGTTTCCAGGAATGCAGAGTTCGCAAATGTCCAATGAGCTATCCATCCGCTTTGTGACCCGGCTGGACTACGAGCGATGGGTTCCCCTGTGGGACGGATACAACGCCTTTTACGGGCGCTCGGGTGCCACAGCACTTTCCCCTGAAATTACGGCAATGACGTGGGCGCGCCTCTTCGATGCATATGAGCCGGTGCATGGTCTGGTCGCGGAGAGCGGCGGAGAATTGCTTGGCCTGACGCACTATCTCTTCCACCGCAGCACCACGGCCATCGAGCCGACCTGCTATCTGCAGGATTTGTTCACCGCCGAGGCCGCGCGTGGAAAAGGCGTGGGCAGAGCCCTCATTAACGGAGTCTATGAGCAGGCGCGGCTTGCCGGATCGCCACGCGTGTACTGGCAAACCCACGAAACCAACCGGACCGCGATGCAGCTGTACGACAAGGTAGCGGAGCGCTCCGGCTTCGTCGTCTACCGCAAGCTGCTTTGAAGGTTCTCGAAACGCCGAGCCCTGCGGCCTCAGGTCAGCCAACGCAACCGGCCTGTGGATAAGTTCAGCTGTCACCGGCGCGTTACAAAGCAAGGCTAGGTTGCGCCTGCGTCTGATCAGGGCCCCCTCACAGATCACACGCCCCCAGCGGTCCCCGTCAGTCGCCGCGTCTGACCGGGGCCGCGTTTTTTTGTCACCTCACGGGTTGCGTCGAGTATAGTCGGCCGGCGATGGGCTCCTTCGCTGTGCCGGTGTCCACGCTCAACCAAGCGCTTCCATGATCCGCGTCATATCATTCGCATTGGCCTTCGTCGCGCTCACGCTTGTGCTGCTGCCGTTCCAGTTGATCGGCATCGCGTTCGACCTGCCGCTGCAGCGGAGCATTCCGCATCTGTACCATCGCATTCTCTGCGCGTTGATCGGCGTGCGGATTCGCGAGGTCGGCCGACGATCGGCTGCCACTCCGGCGCTCATCCTGTCCAACCACGTGTCGTGGCTGGACATCTGCGTCATCGCCGCGCTGGCGCCGGTGGTATTCATCGCCAAGAGCGAAGTCGCGGGATGGCCGGTATTGGGCTGGCTTGCAAGACTGCAGCGGACGATCTTCATCAACCGGCAGGCCCGGCATCAGACCGGCGCCGCGACCCGGGAGATCGCGGCTCGGTTGCTCGGCGGCGACGTGGTGGTGCTGTTTGCCGAGGGCACTTCGAGCGATGGCATCCGCGTGCTGCCGTTCCGCTCCTCGCTGGTCGGCGCGGTCCATCACGCGCTCGGCAACACCACGCATCATACCCACGTCACCGTGCAACCGATGTCGCTGGCCTATGTCGGGTTCGGCGGGGTGCCGATGGGCCGCGGCTTGCGCGAGCGCGTGGCATGGTACGGTGATGTCGAACTGGTCCCGCATCTGCTTGGCGTGCTGGCGTCAGGAGCCGTCGACGTCACCGTGAGCTGGGGCGAGGCCACAGCGTATGACATGAGCGCCGATCGCAAGGCGATTGCGCGCGGCGCCGAACAATCGGTGCGGCGCATGACCGCGGCAGCGTTGCGCGCCACGTCGCCTGCGCAACCTTCGGCCGCGTCGGTCTCCGAACGCCTGGCCCCCCTGCCCAACCCGGCTTGATGCGCGCGGTGCGAATACGCCCCATGCCTTGCAGCCTCGAGGCGCACGAGTCACAATACGATCCCACCTCGTAACCACCCCCCACAGGATCGATCCATGCAAATTCGCAATCTCGGCGGCTCAGGCCTGCGTGTTTCAGCCGTCGGCCTCGGCTGCAACAATTTCGGCCAGCGCACCGATCTCGAAACCTCGCGCAAGGTCATTCACAAGGCGATCGACCTCGGCGTCACGCTGTTCGACACCGCCGACATCTATGCGGGAATGGGCGGCTCCGAGACCGTGCTGGGCCAGGTGCTTGGCGACAGGCGCAAGGACATCGTGCTGGCGACAAAATACTCCAAGCCGATGAGCAACGACGGCACCAGGCAGGGCGCATCGCGGCGCTACATCATGTCTGCCGTCGAAGCTAGCCTGACGCGGATGAAGACCGATTATATCGATCTCTACCAGCAGCACGATTACGATCCGCTGACGCCGATCGAGGAAACCCTGCGGGCATTGGACGACCTGATCCGGCAGGGCAAGGTGCGCTACATCGGCAATTCGAATTTTCCGGCATGGCGGGTCGCCGAAGCCGAACTCACCGCGCGCGCCCTCAATGTCAGTCCGTTCGTGTCGTGTCAGGATGAATACAGCCTGGTGGTGCGCGAGATCGAAAACGATCTGCTGCCGGCGGCGCGGGAGTACAAGCTCGGGCTGCTGCCATTCTTCCCGCTGGCCAGCGGTTTGTTGACCGGCAAATACAAGCGCGGCACGGCGGCGCCGGCGGATACACGTTTCGGCAAAGCGCCCGCGCTGCGCGATCGCTACGTCACGCCACGCAACGAGGATATCGTCGAACAGCTGCAGGCCTTCGCGCAGGCCCGCGGCCACACCATGCTGGAGCTCGCGTTCTCATGGCTGGCGTCGCGGCCACAGGTGGCAAGCGTGATCGCCGGCGCCACGCGGATCGAGCAGGTCGAGCAGAACGTCAAGGCGATCGAATGGACGCTGAGCGCCGAGGAGATCGCGGAGATCGACAAGATTACGAAGTAGTTCCGTCATTTCGGGGCGCATCGAAGATGCGAACCCGGAATGACGACCTCTATCACCCCACCAATCCCTTGATCGCCTTCACCGGCGCGCTGTCGGGAAACACCGTCTCGGCCAGCACGCGCTCGGCAAGGCCGAGATGATCGTGCAGCACGCCCTTGATCACGGCGCGCAGATCGGTGGTCGGCGCCAGATCGCGGCCCTCATAGAGATTGGCGGTCTTCAGGCCCGGCCAGTCCGAGATCACCCGGCCGCCCTTCACCGCGCCCCCGGCGAGCAGCGCAACGGTGCCGGTGCCGTGATCGGTGCCCTCGGTGCCGTTGATGCGCGCGGTGCGGCCGAATTCGGTTGCGACCACCACCACGGTGTCGCGCCAGCGCTCGCCCAATCCGCTTTCGAATTCCGCGAGCGCGCCGTCGAGGCCTGACAGCAACTGCGCCAGGCGGCCGACCGGGCCTCCTTCATTGGCATGGGTATCCCAACCATCGAAAGCGAGCGCCGCGATCCGCGGACCGTCGTCGGCCGACATCAGCTTGGCGGCGCCGCGCGCCACCAGCTTCATCGCGCCGGCACCATTGGTGCCGGGCTTCGGTTTCATGTCGTCGCCCTGGGCTGCCTTGTCGAGTTGCAGGCCTTGCGACAACGCCGATGCCAGCGCGGGATCGCGACGATTATAAAGTTCGACAAGGCGCATCGCGGTATCGTCGGCGGCTTGCGGCAATGCCACCGGCGCCCAGCCGACGCTTCCAGCGCGCGGTTAAGCCAGCCGGATTGCACCCGGCCCGGACCGGCAAAGCCGCTTTCGAGCACGTCCTGTCCGTCGAAATGCGAGCGGTCGCGATAGGACGTTGCCACCGCATGAACCACAGCGGCGCGCTTCTCTCGATACATCCGCGCGAACTCCGGCATTGCCGGATGCAGCGCGAAAAACGAATCCAGCATCGGAGCCGCGTGGGGACCATTCGATGTCAGCGCGATCGAACCATGCAGCGCGGCATAATCGGGATCGCCTGTCGGCGCGACGGTGGCGAGGCCATCCAGCGCGCCGCGCAGTATCACGACGATCAGGCGCGGATCGCGACCGTCGGCGGCGCGCGCGAATTTCGGCAAGTAAGCCCAGGCGGCAAACGACGCGCCGCCGAGCAACAGCGCACGCCGCGATGTGACAGGTGATGTCCGGCTTTCGCAGCAATCCATCGTCATCTCCTCTGGAATTCCGGCGACATCAATAATAACGCCAGCGCCTGCTGCCGCGATTCGGCGTGCTCGACGGTCTGCCGGGTTTCCGGCGAGGCCGCGTCCGCGGCGACAAGCTCGAGCAGATCGCGAGGGTCGATACTGTCGGCGAGACGCGAAGCCACCTGCGCCGAAACATCGAGGCGCAGCTTCATCCCTTCGGGCGCGGCCCATGCGGCGTTGGTATCGGGAAATCCATTCGGCCCGGACGGCGACCACAGCGGCTGGCCCAGCAGATTGAGGCTGCCGAGATAGCGCCCGGGATCTTCAGGGATTCGTCCCAGCAGCCGGCCGGTCGCCACCAGAAATTCGTAAGGGCTGCGCAGTTTTGTCAAAGGCGCCTGCCAGGCCTCATCGGAATCCAGCAGTACGAACGTCAATGCCTTGAGGTCGCCGTCGGTCTTGCGGAAGGTCTCCTGCAGCCGCGCCACCAATGCCGGCGGCGGATCGTCGGCCACGAAATGGCGGGCGAATTTGGTCGCGATGAATTTCGCGGTGGAGGGATGGCGTGCGATGTCCGCCAGCGCCGCTTCGCCCTGTGCAACACCGTTGTTCTCGTAAGTGTTGCCGAGCAGCCGCTGCGCCCCCGGCTGGTGCGCATTGGCGTTGAACACGAAGCTGCCGGGTGCACCCAATTGTCCTTGCCGCCCGGCGAAGGTCCAGCCGGTGATGATGCGCGCCAGCGAGGTCACGTCCTCCTGGCTGTAGCCGCCGCCGACCCCGAGCGTATGCAACTCCATGATTTCGCGCGCGAGATTTTCGTTTAAGCCCCGCTTGCGGTTCTGCCCGGCGCGCGACTCCGGTCCGAGCGATTGCTGATTGTCGAGAAAGAACAGCATTGCGGGATGCTGCTCGACCGCCTTCAGCATGTCGCCGAAACGTCCCAGGACATGGGGCCGGATCGCCTCGCGCTCGAACGAGCCGGCCCACATCCGCGCCAGCCCGCCTTTGTTGGCGGAGATGCAAAAGTGGTTGGACCAGAACGCCACCAGCCGCTCGACGAATCCACAATCGGCGATCACAGCGCGCTGCAGCCGCGCCAGCGCCTCGGCGCGGTAGGTCTTCTGAATGATGTTGAGCGGCTGTGCCGGCGGCTTCGGTGCGTTAGGCTGCATCGCCTCCGCCGGCGCCATCGCCACGTTGCCGCCGCCGTTGTCCGGCGCCTTCATCGCCGGTTCTTTTCCGGAAATGTCCATGGCGATGCTATTGAGCGAAAGGTTCCGCTTTTGCGCCCTAGCGTCGGTTGCCGGTTGCGCCGGCGCGGCCTCCGACGCTGGCGATGCGCCCGACTTCGCGGCGGCTTCGCGCGCTTGCTGGATTTCGAACTGATAGGCGAACACCGCTGCGCCCAACGCCGGGGTCGATAACAGCCCGGGTACCTCGAGCAGCACGCCGCTGGGGCGACTCAGTTCGGCTTTGACAAAGCCGCGCGGATCGGAGGCTGCATTGACAAGATCGCCCGCCGCGCCGCCGCGCGCGCCAAATCCGAAGCGATTGAGCGCGACCAGAGCAGCTTGCGAATCGCGGGCCATCGGATTTCCCTTGCGCCGTCCTGTGCGTATATTGCTGGTGGATCATACCGCCGTCCGGCATGAACCAGACATTAAAAACAGGCCAAGGTTTGGTCCGCTTCATGACAAATCGGTTAGAAAATCCGGTGTCCCGCCGCCTCGCCTGTTCCGGTTGCGGAACGGAATTCACCTGCAGCCCTGCGGGGCCGTGCTGGTGCGCCGATGAAACCGCGCGGCTGCCAATGCCGGTGGAGGGCGGGGATTGCCTGTGCCGGGATTGCTTGCGGAAGATAGCGGCGAACGTGGACCCCGTCTAAGGCAGCAGGACTTTCCACGTCATGGCCGGGCTCGTCCCGGCATGACGAAGAAACTGCGATCGCCTACTCCGCCGGTCCCGCAAACAGCAGCAGATTGCCGTCGGGGTCTTTGATAATAAAGTTCTTCGCTCCCCAGGGTTCTCTTCGGAGTGTTTGAAAGAACGCCACGCCGGCGGCCTCGAATTCGAGGAACAGCGCCTTGATCTCTTCGGCGGTTTCAACGATGAGTGCGGCCGACAGCAACTGCTCCCGATCCCTTAGTTCGGGATCGATCACCGGCCGGTCGACGCATTTGAGATTCAGCCGCGCGGCATCGCGCTTGACCTGCGCGTAGAACGGCGGCTCGCCGTAAGTGAAGGCGATGGCAAAGCCGAGCTTGCCCGTGAAGAAGTCGCAGGACGATTTGATATCGGCAACGAACAATTCGGGCTCGGCGGCAACGATGACGGCCTTGGTGGAGGCCGTGACTGCATGATCTGACATGGTCGGAAGTCCTGTCTTGAGCGCCTGCCAGCTTTCAAAACCATGTTGCCTTGCGACCAGTTCCTGCGCATCGCTGAGCTTGAAGCTTTGCGCCAGAATTTCTGGGTCGGTCATCCGGCTGTAACGGGCCAAGCCCGACCTGATCTGCGCCGCGACCGGATAATACCGGTCACGATGCCAGCGCAGGATGAGCTTGGCCTGCTTCCTGAGGTTCTCGAGGTTAGGCATGGGCGCGCTACGGTTGACGTTGCTTAAGCGGTCAATGCGTAGGTGGGCATTGCCCCTTCGGCCGAAACCGATGCGCCCTACATGCAGCACCGCCAGCATGGCCGAGACGCCGGACATTTGTCAATATTCAAACGCTCACGGCATCACGACCAACGCGCCGCGCATTTCTACACCGGATGTCCCGGCGATTGCCGCGCCATGCCGTCGAACGCGTCGAGCAGCCTTTCGCGCCACGCATAGACCGGATCATTGTCGGCGAGCAATTTGAACGGACTGACCACGCGGGCCCACTGGAATCCACCGAACACGATGTAGTCGGCATAAAAATTCGGATTGACCTCTTTGGCCATTGCGTAGGCGCGCACCGTGGCCGGCCGCTCGCGGATGGTCTCGAGCCACCGCTTGAGGTGCGGAAAGTCGTCGATGTTCTGGCTCTGGTTCTTGTACCCCACCACCCAGGGATAGCTCGCCATATCCGCGATCGAATAATCGCCGGCGATGAACTCGCGATCCTTGAGACGCTTGTTGAGCACGCCGTAGAGCCGGTTGGTCTCGTTCACATAGCGGTCGATGGCGTATTTGATTTTTTCCTGGGCGTAATTGCTGAAGTGATGGTTCTGCCCCGCCATCGGACCGAGCCCGCCCATCTGCCAGAACGTCCATTGAATCGCGTCGTAACGGCCGTAGATGTCGGAGGGAAGGAATTTTCCGGTCTTCTCCGCCAGATACAGCAGCATCGCGCCGGATTCGAAGATCGAGATCGGCTGGCCGCCGCCCTTCGGCTCATGATCGAGCATTGCGGGAATGCGGTTGTTGGGCGCGATCGCCAGAAACTCCGGCTTGAACTGGTCGCCCTTGCCGATGTTGACCGGGAAAATCTTGTACTTCAGCCCGGTCTCTTCCAGAAACATCGTGATCTTGTGGCCGTTCGGCGTGGTCCAGTAATGAAGGTCGATCATGGGGCGTCCCCGTTCTGCTGCGGATTCATACCTGGCATGCAACTTGGCATCCAACTGGATGCGATTGCATGAACTTCATCGCATCAGGAACGCGAAGTCAATGGCGGGCGTTTCGCATCCCGGCGAATTGATCTGCAGGATATGACGGAAGCACCTTGAATGTTCCCATGGTGGGGCTACCGCGCGGCGCCAGTCCGCGCTGCCACACGATCAGCCGATGCGGCCGTTGTTGTGCAGCAGCTTTTCGCCGTCTTCCGTAACCGTAATGATCACCCCGAATCCCGCGACGGACTCGCGCGCGACGTAGCCGCTATCGACCGCATCCTCCCAGATCGTCAGCCGCGGGCACGACGTCCGCCAGGTCGCGATCACCTCGGAGTAAAGCCGGGGTTCCCTTGCGATCCATTCGACAAAATCAAGCACCAGTGGATCCGCCGCGTCGGCCATCGGGTTCCTCCTGTCAAAACAAGGAAACAGCCCAGCTGCTGCGCGCCAGCAGCAGCCAGCTTCCGTAAATGATGTAATAGCTGGCAACCGTGGTGATCAGGCGCCGCGCCCAGGTGCGAAATTGCAGCTCGGTCATGGCTTCAAGGATGCGCCGCGCCAGCGTGGTGCCCATCATCGACGCGGCGACGGCGACGCCGGCGAGAACCGGATCGAGCGTGGCGGCCTGATCGATGATGCCGCCAAAATAGATCAGCTTCACGAAATGACTGGCCACCTGACAGGTGGCCTTGGTTGCGACGATGCCGCGGCGATCGAATTTTCCGCCCAGAAAGAACGTATCCATCAAGGGCCCGGAGACGCCGGTCATCAGCATCAGCCCCATGCAGATCGAGCCATAGAAGGTGCCCTGCCAGATGCTTTCGGGGTCAGGTTTCAGGCCCGGCGGCGTCAGCCGCGCCATGAACGGCGTCACCCCCAGCAGCAGCAGCGCGACCGGCTTGTCCGGTACGTAGCGGGTGATCGACCACGCCGCCAGCGCGACCGCGCATCCAATCAGGTAGATCGCTACCGGCCGCCACCTGATGTGGCTGCGCCACAAGAAAGCGCGCCAGCCGTTGGAAGCCATCTGCGTGATCGCATGCAACACCATCGCGGAGGGAAGCGGCAGGATGGTCAGCAGCACGCCGATCAGGATCAGTCCGCCCGCCATGCCGAACAGGCCGGACAGGAATGCGGTCGCGACCATCAACAGTCCAAGTGCCGTAATCAGCAGCGGCGTCATCTCGAATCTCCGCTGACATTTCTGCCTCGCTTGTATCGCCTGAGCAAACTGAGATATCTTGGCCTGGCATCAGTTTTCCTGAGGGTGGCAAGTTTTTGGGGGTGCAATGCGGCGGCTGCTGTTTCTCAACGGCATCAAGGCGTTCGAGGCCGCGGCGCGAAGCGGAAGCTTCGCCGGCGCGGGAGCGGAGCTCAACGTATCGGCGGCGGCGGTCAGCCGGATGGTGCATCTTTTGGAGGAGCGGCTCGGCGTCGCCCTGTTCGAGCGCAAGGCAAACAAGCTGGCGATGACATCCGCCGGCCGCGCCTACCAGAGCGGGCTGACGCCGATCTTCGATGCATTGGCAAGCCTGACCGCTCAGGTCACGGCGCCATCCAGCATCCGGGTGCTGACCATCGGCGTCGGGCCGACCTTTGCCATGAAATGGCTGATCCCGCGGCTGGCGGACTTTCGTCAACACGAGCCCGACATCGAGGTGCGGATTACCACCGGCGGCGCGGCGGCCCCGTTCGGCGACGACTGGAGCTGCGGCATCAAGCTCGGCGACGGCGAATGGCCGGGTCTGGTGGCGGAACCATTGTTCGCGGCCGATCTCTTGCCGGTATGCGCGCCGCGACCGGCGTTACGGCTGAAACGCCCCGGCGACCTCAGGGGACCGAGCCTGCTGCGCGTCGCTCACTCGCCCGATGACTGGCCGTTGTGGCTCAAGACCGCCGCCGTCACGCGCGTGACGGCGCGTGGGCCGGAGTTTCAATTTTACGGCCAGGCGCTGCAGGCCGCCATCGACGGGTTGGGCATTGCGATGGGCATTCGGCCCTATATCGATGACGACATCTCCGCCGGTCGGCTGATTGCGCCATTTGCACTGACGGTGCCAAAAGGCATGCGCTGGTATCTGGTCTATCGCAGCTTCCAAACTGGGCAGCGTGATTTCTCCGCATTCCGGCGCTGGATCATGCGCGCCGCGGCAGGATCTGCCGGGCACGGTAAACTCACAGGTAGGGTTCATCGCAATGCCGATTGAACACATAAAAACACTTATCATCGGCGGCGGCCAGGCCGGGCTGACGATGAGCCACCGGCTGAAGCAGCGCGGCCTTGCGCATCTCGTGCTCGAACGGGGCCGGATCGGCGAACGCTGGCGCAGCGAACGTTGGGATGGCCTGCGGTTTCAATTTCCCAACTGGTCGGTGCGGTTGCCGGATTTCCCGTTTCCGCACACCGACCCTGACGGCTTCGCGACGTCGGGCGAGATTGTGGATTTCATCACCGCCTATGCCGGCTTCGTCGCAGCACCGATTCGCTGCGGCGTCGCGGTGACGTCGCTGCGGCGCCGCGATGGCGTATCCGGCTTTGTCGCCGAAACGTCCGACGGTCCGATCGTCGCTGACAATGTCGTCGTCGCTACCGGTCCCTACCAGTGCCCCGTCGTTCCGGCCACATCGCGCGATGACATCGATATCTTTCAGGTGCACGCCAGCCGATACTTGAATCCTGACCAACTGCCAGCGGGCGCGGTGCTGGTGATCGGGTCCGGCGGCTCCGGTTCGCAAATTGCCGAGGAACTGTTGCGTGCGGGCCGCCGCGTCTATCTCTCGGTCGGCCGGCACTCCCGCCTGCCGCGCCGATACCGCGGACGCGATCTGATCTGGTGGCTCAGCGCCATGGGCATCGATCAGACGCCGGCGGAGCAGCGCGACCCCTCGCGATTGCTGCCGGTGATAACAGGCGCCTATGGCGGCCACACCATCGACTTTCGCAGCTTCGCCGCTGATGGCGTAACGCTGCTGGGGCGTGTGAAGGCGGTACGTGGAGGCATCATGGAGATCGCGCCCGATCTCGCCGACAGCCTGGCGGCCGGAGACGGGATCCATGCCACCTTCCTCGACGTGGCGGATGCGCATGTCGAACGCCACGGCCTGAACATGCCGCTAGACCCCGCCGCCCGCGCGGTGTTATCGGATCCGCCCTGCCTCACCGAACCACTCCGGCGCCTTGATATCGGCGCCGCCGGCATCGGCGCGGTGATCTGGGCCACGGGCTATGGCGTTGATTTCGGCTGGATTGACGTTCCGGTGCTGGATGGGCACGGAAAGCCTGTTCACCGCCGTGGCATCACCGACGTACCGGGCTTGTATTTTCTCGGCCTGCAATGGTTGTCCAGGTTGAATTCGTCATTCCTGTCCGGAGTGGGCGACGACGCCGCTGCGCTCGCCGACCACATTGCCGCGCGGGCTTGATTCAGGCTGGAACATTGCGTCGTAGCTGTCGCGGCAGGCCCACTCTCAGGTGAAAATAACGCCAGCATGTGAATGGGTTCACATTCGTTTTTGTTGGCGCATGTTTCCGTCGGCTTCGGAAAATGCCCGGAGTCACGAAGATGAACTATGACGGCTTTCAAATCGAATCCTTCGAGGCCGGAAAAGGTTTGTGGCACGCCAGGATCCGGCGGGCGGATTTGGAGCCTGTCATCATCGACGGTGTGCTGTTTTCCGCGCTTGAGGTCGGCTTCGCGTGGTCCGATCCCGATGCCGCGGTAGCCGATGCGAAGACTCACATCGACCATCTCAACCGACGCGGCGCCGGCGTTGGGCAGATGTCGCCGGCGGAACGGCCGGCTGCTTCCTAGCCCGATCTGTGAGCAACCGCATCCGATGTGCGAACCTGAAGCCGAGCCGATCCCGTTGCCGTCAGCGACGGTGCGATCCAACTGCCCACACTGCGACACGCGCCTGGTAGTGCAGCGTATCGTTCCCGGACGATCGGGGCTCGAATACTGGACCTTGAGATGCACAAAGTGCGGCCATATCCATCAGGATGCGGTCCATTCGGGTCTTCGAGACTCAAGCTCCTGAACAGCAGCCGGCCTGCGATGTCGTCCGGCAAGGGCTGATTCGCGGCGGGCTTTTGCTCTTTTATGTGGGCCGGACTCATCCCATATTCGCCCTATGGCGAAGAACCCAGACACCCCAAAAAAGCCCGGCAAAACCCCAAAATCGAAGGCGCCAAATTCCAGGGCGTCGAGGCCTGACGTGCAGCCGATCGGGCCGGCGCTGGCGGAACTGCTCAATCCCGCGATCAATCGTGGGGATGCCGGTCTCGGCTCCGGAACCGGGTTGCAGCCGCCGCCGGATAATTCCTGGGATCGCCGCTCCGGCGGTGAGGCCGCCGCGCATCGCGCGCGGGCCTCGACGCGCGGGACCAGCGAAGATGTGGCGAAAAGGGATGCTTCCCTCACGAGTTCCGCCTCCCGTGGCTCACCCCCACCCAACCCTCCCCCGCAAGCGGGAGAGGGCTCCAGGCGGCTGGCCCCACGCGCTGACGGAAAAGATTTTCCCGCGGAGTCGCAACCTGCGTCCCCTCTCCCGCTTGCGGGGGAGGGTCAGGGTGGGGGTGCTTCCACCAGGCAAGGCTTCGACGAAGCGCCGCAGGCCAATTACGGCACCGCGGCCACGATTCCGGCGCTCGATCCGGAGCTTGCAAAGCAGCTCGGCTTCACCACCGAGGAGGAAGACGCCGCCGCGCTGGCGCGGCCGCCGCGCAACAAGATGGAGGCGCTGGGCGTCGCCGCCACGGCGGACGCGCTGGAAAGCCTGATCCGCGAAGGCCGCCCGGAATTCAAGGGCGAGGACGGCCAGGTGAAAATCTGGACGCCGCATCGTCCGCCGCGTCCGGAGAAATCCGAAGGCGGCGTGCGCTTCGTCATCAAATCCGAATACGAGCCGAAGGGCGACCAGCCCACCGCGATCAAGGAATTGGTCGAAGGCATTTCGCGTCAGGACCGAACGCAGGTTTTGCTCGGCGTCACCGGCTCCGGCAAGACCTACACCATGGCCAAGGTGATCGAGGGCACGCAGCGCCCGGCGATCATTCTGGCGCCGAACAAGACGCTGGCGGCGCAGCTCTATGGCGAGTTCAAGAGCTTCTTCCCCGATAACGCCGTGGAATATTTCGTCTCCTATTACGACTACTACCAGCCCGAGGCCTATGTGCCGAGGACCGACACCTATATCGAGAAGGACTCGTCCATCAACGAGCAGATCGACCGCATGCGCCACT